>Ga0209223_10003787_pt1 | contig 14203 bp, 13 predicted proteins | sample COG_06_FD_184750 | JGI IMG/M metagenome (GOLD analysis project Ga0209223, IMG submission 184750) | Pelagic Microbial community sample from North Sea - COGITO 998_met_06 (SPAdes) (version 2) | ecosystem: Environmental > Aquatic > Marine > Neritic zone/Coastal water | place: Helgoland, sampling...
GTATTGCATAGAGTTACAGCAGAAATTGATGATGGTGAAGTTGTAGTTATATCAGAACAGGATATTAAGTCAGGTATTAAGATAGGCTCTTTACCAGGCATGTTTAGTATTTGTAGTAAACTATCTCTTGTAACATGGGAGTGCTTTTTTAGGAACATCGATATAATATTGGAAACGGATCTTAACTACGACGGGACATTTAAAAATGATCGTGAGAAACGTATACCTATATACTGCTAATGAGTAAATTGCTAATATCATTCTCTGGAGCTCAGAGTACTGGAAAGACTACTCTTCTAAAACGATTACGAAAATGTAATTGGGATATTAACTTCGTGCATGAGGTTACTAGATTAATTAAGAGAGAGTATGGAGTAGAAATTAATGAGGCTGGTAATGAGATGACGCAATCTCTTATTATTACTGAGCATTTTAAGAATTTACATAATCATAATAAGCAAAGTAGAAGCTCTATTTTAGATAGATGTCTACTAGATGGGATTGTTTATACTAACTATCTTACTAATCACTGTAACTTAGAAGAGTGGTGTTTAGAGCATGCTCTGTATGTTTTTAAAAAGTACGTTAGTCAATACGATGTAATATTTTATACTGATCCTGCAGACGTAAAGTTAGAGGATGATGGTGAACGTAGTATAGATGTAAGCTTTAGAGATGAAATTATATATGGATTTGATAGTTGGATGCGCGCTTCTTCATACTTTAATAGCGATAATCTGATTGTTCTGAGCGGTACTGTAGATGAAAGACTTCAAACTATTAAAGATACTTTATCAGAAAAAGGACTTGAAATTAACATCAAATAACATATAATAATAACATGGCATTAAAAGAACTAGATAATTCAAATATTAATAAGCACCTCGGTAAGTCGTCTGAGTATGCTAGTAACTATGACCCGAGCTTACTTGTACGTGAGCCTCGTCAATCTAACAGAACACATATTAACGTTACAGATGATAACCTACCATTTATTGGTGGTGACACCTGGAATGGTTATGAGGTGACTGGACTTACAAATAGCGGACGACCTGTTGTAGGTGTTGCTAAGTTTGTATACCCTTGTGATAGTAAGTATATTGTAGAGTCGAAGTCGCTTAAACTTTACTTCAACTCATTCTGTATGACTCATCTTGGTGATACTGAAGCCGATGTTTTACGAAGTATAGAAGAGAAAGCGGCAAAAGATCTTAGTGAGTATCTTGAAACTACTGCTGAGGTTAGAGTGTTTTCTAATTTTGAAGCTCTAAATGATCCCACTTATGCTATGCGTGAATGGCATCGAGGTGATACACACTCGGTTGATAATATTCAGGGATATATTACTTTGGAAGAATATTGTAAAGACGATGCGATGGTATTTGATACGTACTCTGAGACTCCTGAGCTACTTGAGGTCATTGATAGTGATAGGTCACCACAACTTTTTCATAGTGCGTTGTTGAGATCTAGATGTCGAGTAACATCACAACCAGATTCTGGTGATGTATATATTTACTTTGAAGGTAAAAATACAGTAACAGAGGAGTCTTTACTTAAGTATCTCGTGTCATTTAGAGATGAGTGTCACTTTCACGAAGAGATTTGTGAGACCATTTATACGAGATTGTTTGAGTTGCTGAAGCCAGATGAGCTTGTTGTACGGTGCTTGTATGCCCGTCGTGGTGGTTGGGATATTAACCCTGAGAGAGCCTCTGACGATAAGTTACTTCATCACACACTAAGCGATACTCGAGTGGTTCACGTTAAGACTCCAAAGCAGTAATACCTAATATAATATAATTAAAAGCCCTATAGAATTAATTCTATAGGGCTTTTTTTATTCTTTGATTAAATAACTTATATGAAGTCCTTTAAGAGATTTTTTACAGAGCAGTTTTATAATGATAGTCTACATCCTAGATTCTGGGACGATCAAAATCAACTTGATCCAGAGGCTAGGGAGACGTTATTAAAGATTGCAAAAGATGTTTCAGAGCAAGCTGGGGTTATGGATTTAATCACAGATATACAGTTAACCGGTTCTCTCGCTAATTATAACTATACAGATTATTCCGATCTAGATGTGCATATGTTATTAGACTTTAAGGATGTTAACTCAGATGAAGAGTTAGTTAAGTCTTCTCTGGACGGAAAGCGATTTGTATGGAATACACGGCACAATATCAGTATTGGTGGTGTGGAGGTTGAGGTGTATTTTCAGGATGTCGACGAGCCACATATGGCGTCAGGACTATATTCGCTACTTGAAGGTAAGTGGTTAAGAGAGCCTGTATATGATCCACCCGAGGTTGACGCAGCTGATGTTAAAACAAAGGCAGAGCAGGTAGAGCGAGATATAGATAGACTAGAGCAAGAAGTTAATAGTGCAGAAAGTAGTATAGATGTTGAGAGGTTACAATTATCTACAACTAAAATAAGAAAAAAGATTACGAGAATGAGAAAAGACTCTCTTGAGAAGGACGGTGAGTTTGGTGTTGGTAATCTTGCCTTTAAGTCTCTTAGAAATACCGGACATATAGGTAGGATTATAGATCTAGATAGCAAATTGTATGATATGCAGTTTATAAGCGTATAAAAATATCTCGGAGTAAGAACATTTTAGATTAAATAAATATAGTTAATATGGCCAATAAGATAAAATTTTCCGCACTTAATACTATTGATACAGTAGATTTGGACTTTTCAAGTGCTATTGTACCATTAGTTCAGGATGGTGAAAACTTTAAGGTTTTAATAGATAGTTTAGAACATCCTAGATCGCAGAGTGTTTATACCACAGTTCAAACTAAAAGTGGAGATTGGGATGATCATGGTGTTGTACAAGGAACTGGAATTACGTTATACAACTTAGAGGCATACAAACAACAATCAGTAGAACAAGGTGGTTTCAGAGGCGAGGGTAGTGTTGATCTACAGACTTCCCGTTCTACTGCTGTACAGGTAGCTAGCGGTACTAACTCTGTTGTAGGGGGTGGTAGAAACAACCAGGCGGCCGGTACACGAGATACTGTAGGTGGTGGTTTTGATAACGCTACACTCGACCCAATGGGGTTCAATAATGTTATTACAGGTGGTGGTAGTAATAAAATTAATGATATAGGTTATGCAAATAGTATAGGTTATGCAAATAGTATAGGTGGAGGTACAAATAATACTATAACTGGTCACACTAACACAATACCGGGTGGTTCAAACAATACAGTTAATAGTAACTACTCATTTGCTACAGGTTTAAACGCTAACGCGGTACATGATGGTGCTACTGTATTTAGTGATAGTACAGGGGGTGAATTTTCATCTGTAAAAGCTAACTCATTTAACATTAAAGCAGAAGGTGGATTAAGGTTAGTTGACGGTACCGAAGGAGAGGGTAAGATATTAACATGCTATAATGACGGTGAAGGACACTGGGCAGATGCTCCTGAGGGCGGTGTATCACTATCTGTTACAACCCAAAACGATACACAAGCAGAGCTACTAACTGTGAGTGATAGTAGCAGAATATCTGTATCTTTAAATGAGACTGTAATGTTTTCAGTACTCGTCGTTGCGCGCTCGACTAGCGGGCTAAGTGCTGGTTATACAATTGAAGGTGTTATTAAAGACGTTAACGGTATAGCATCTATTGTAGGTATAGCTATTAAGACTGTTTTTGCAGAAGAAAATGCTAACTGGGACGCTACGGTAACAGCTGATAATAATTCAATTACCCTACTAGTTAACGGGGCGCCTTCTGAAGATGTAAAGTGGAACGCAACCGTTAATAAGGTAGTAGTAGTTTAATTATAGTATGAATAAGGTATTTAAGGGTGATGTTACTAACAATGTTGTCGAGTTAGTTTATCAAACTCATGAAAATGAGCAAGGATATAACCTCGGAGCCGGTACCTCAACGATATCATATAATAGTTTTACGTATAGAAATGATCTACAAGTTGATCCAGGTAACGTATGTGTATTAGGAGATGTGGATGAGTTTAGCGGATTTAAGGAGAATACCGACCTTACCGGAGTAATAATAGGTACATCTTGTACTAGTATAGGTAACAATACCTTTGAGGGTTGCACTAGCTTTAGAGGGTCAATTGTTATACCGGATAGTGTGTTTAATATTGGGAGCTACGCCTTTTATGGTTGTACTGGGTATGACAATAGTAGTATTTTGCAAATAGGTAACAACGTTACATCTATTGGAAGCTATGCATTTTACGATCTTAATTTGAAACCAACCACGTTAGATCTACCAGATAGCGTAGAGGTCATTGAAAATGATGCATTCGGTTACACTAACTTTACTGGAGTTTTAGACATACCTGGAGGTGTAAGAAGTATAGGTAATTATGCCTTTTATAAATGTATAGGTCTTACTGATCTAACATTTAACGGTAGTACCTTAGAAACTATCGGTAATGGGGTGTTTAGTGGGTGTAGTAATATTACCGGCAATCTAACTATTCCAAGTAGCGTTACAAGTATAGGTAATTATGCCTTTTATGAATGTTTTGGTATTACCGGATCATTAACATTTAACGGTAGTAACTTAGACACTATAGGTAACGGTGCATTTAGAAACTGTAATATTACTGGACCGTTAACTATTCCAGATAGTGTTACTGTAATTGGAAGTTCTGCCTTTCGTGAATGTACTGGTCTTACTAATCTAACACTTACAGGTAATAAACTGGAGACTGTTAAGGAAGGAACGTTTCGTGGGTGTACTAATATTACAGGTAATCTAACTATTCCAAGTAGCGTTACATCTATTGAGAGTAATGGCTTTAGTTATTGTGGCTTTACCGGTACCTTAAATATACCAGAAAATGTAGGTAGTATAGGTAGTTATGCCTTTTATGAGTGTACAGGTTTTACTGATTTGATATTTACCGGTAGTAGTACATTAGATACTATTAGTAATGGTGTGTTTCGTGGATGTAACTTTACTGGAGCGTTAACTATACCAGATAGTGTTACATCTATTGGGAGTAATGGCTTTAGTTATTGTAACTTTAACGGGTCCTTAACTATACCAGATAGTGTTACTTTTATTGGTAGTTATGCTTTTTATAACTGTAGCTTTACTGGTGATCTAGTTATTGGTAACGGTATTACTGATATATCATACTCTGCGTTTGACGGTAACTTATTTACTAGTTTAACTCTAGGCAGTGAAGTAAGAACGATAGGTATTTATGCTTTCTGGGGAAATAATCTAACAGGTACACTAACTATTCCAGACTATATTACTAGTGTTGGTAACTACGCTTTTCAATGGAATGATCTGTTAACTGATGTAGAGTGTTATGTTACAAGAGATATTATTAATAGTACAGGTTGCTTTTTAGGTACTAATATTACAACTCTACGAGCTAGAGTAAACGATAACTCTTGGAGTAATGGTGCTGATACAATTGGAGGTAAAAGTTTGACAGTAGTTAAGGATTTAACATAAATAAATATAATATATGAAGTATGCAATTACAGGACCGAAAGGATTAATTTTTAAAATAGTAGAAGAGTTGCCGAGGAATACTAGACGATCTGTAGAGATTTCAGATGCTGATGCAGCTATTGTAGAAGCTAGTGATGATATATTTTATATTATTGATGCTGTCTTAATATCTAGAACAGACATTGAAGCAGACTTACAACGTGCTAAAGACATAGCAGTTTTGGAGGCTCTAGAATCAGACCTGAATAAAGCTAAAAGTGTAGTTAGACAACGGATTGCTGAACAGAGATATAACTTTGAGGTAGGTGGAATTGAGGTCGATGGTTTACATGTAAGAACTGATAGATTTACTGTAGAGAGAATATACCAAGCAAGAGTTTTAGCAAAAGAAAACGCAGGGTTTATTACTGCTTGGAAGCTTAGTGATGATAGTTTTATTACATTAAATGCCGAGACTATTATTAATATTGCTGATAGTATAACAAATCATATTACATTATCCTTTTATAAAGAAATGGACTTAAACTCACTGATTGATACTGCTACTACTGTGTCGGAGCTAACGTCAATCAACTGGTAGTAATATGGCTAAATTATTAAAAGGTAGTATAACTAATGATGTTCTCGAGCTTAATTTGCTTGATGAATCAATCAATTTACTATCAACTGGTAGTACTCCTACTGTTGTCATCAAGCACTCAGGTATTAATGTAAACGAGCAGATTGTAGGTGATATACCTGATGATAAATACAAATACGTATCACCTTATAATGAGAGGGTCAAGGGATTACATATAGGTACATCCTGTACATCTATCGGAAGCTATAGCTTTGCTGGTGCGAAGGAGCTAGCTGGTTCACTAGTAATACCAGATAGCGTTATTACTATTGGAGATTATGCCTTTATAGATTGTAATAACGTAACTTCTTTAACTATCGGAAATAATGTAAATAGTATTGGTAATTATGCTTTTAAAAATTGTGGCTTAACAGGCACCTTAACAATTCCAAGCAATATAGAGAATATAAATAGCAATGCATTTGAAAACGCTACAATTAATATAACCGACCTAGATCTCGGAGGTGTCAAGATTATAGGTGACTATGCATTTTCTAATCCAGGTCATGTAGGACCCCTAACTATCTCGGATAGCGTTACTACTATTGGAGAATATGCCTTTAATGGTGGTTCAAGTATAACCTCTTTAACTATAGGTAATAATGAATTACTAACTAGACTTGATCGTGGTGTATTTCAAGATTGCGTAAATATATCTTCTATAACTATGGGTGATAATATAGTAAGTGTTGGTAATTATGCATTTCAACGAAATCTTCAATTAACTGAAATTAATTGGGGATCAAACATAACTAGCATTGGAATTCGGTGTTTCAAAGATTGTAGTAGTCTAACAGAGATTACCATTCCTGGTAGTATAACATATATAGGCGGGCTTGCTTTCAGTGATTGTACCGAGGTTACAGCGGTTAATATATATTGCAGTAGTGACCTTTTTGAGCCGTTTGAAAATCAATTTATTGGGTGTAACAAAGTTGTTTCACTAAATGTAAGATCTGATGATGAAAGTTGGGATAGATTTCTTAGTAATCCTGAAACTAGTAATATTATATTCGGTTTTGCTTTTGGTTTAGGCGCAGGTGATGGTACACTCGAACTTAATAAAATTTTATAATAATGAGCAAGATACAATCAGGTGCAGAAACTAATAGTGTAGTGGATTTATCCATACAGGAAGAGCCTGTGGGTAGTGCTGGTATAGCGACACAGACTATTACATGGGAGGATTCACCTTTTGTTGATGAATTATTTCGAGTAGTAGATGTTGACCAAATACAGGGTAATATTCCTGATAACTGGAAGTCATTGGTTAGTGGCGGTGGGTCACGTGTAAAACATGTACAGGTTGGAACGTCATGTATTAGTATAGGTAATAGTGCTTTTGATGGTACATCGAGAATACAGGGGCTAACTATATCAGAAAGTGTTACTAGTATTGGAGATAGTGCATTCAATGGTAATTTAAATTTAGAGAGTACTTTAACAATACCGTCTAAAATTAAATATATAGGAAATGATGCATTTAATAATTGCCCTAAGTTGACGGGGTTAATAAATTTACCAAATAGTGTTGAGTATATCGGTAATAATGCCTTTAATGGATGTGGTATCTTATCTGGTATTATATCTATACCTTCAAACGATAAACTTAAGTCTATTGGTAGTCGGGCTTTTCGTCAAACATCAATAACTGGTGATTTTGACTTAACACTAACGGAGAATATTACTAGTGTTGGTGGAGGTGCTTTTGAAGGTACTAATATTACCGGTTTAACACTTTCAGATAGTTTAACATCAGTTGAAGACTATACATTTAGTTCTTGCTATCATCTCTCCGGTACATTAACAGTGCCTGATAGTGTAACAATAATTGGTGATAGTGCCTTTAGATACGCACCACTTCAAGGAGAAGCTATTATACCGGATAGTGTTACTATAATAGGTGACTATGCTTTTAATAATTGTCTTTATATTACTGATTTAACAATACCAAATAGTGCAACGTTAGGTACTGGTACATTCGCAAACATGCTTAGTTTAAGTAGCAATCTAGTAATACCGAATGTGGTTGATTATACATCAATCGGTAATTCGTGTTTTCAAAATTGCTGGGGCCTTCGTGGTAGTATAGATATACCTGCTCATATAACTTCTATAGGTAATTCTTCTTTTTCTGGTTTATATAGTATTACTGGGCATATAAACTTAAATGATGCCAATAATCTAACTTCTATAGGTGATTATGCTTTTCATGGGTGTAACAATATAAATGGTGATATTGTTCTTCCAGAAAACACCCAACAAATCGGTGACTCGTCTTTTTGGAATACTGCTAGACGCTCCAGTCCTCCTCAGCAATTTTTAAATTGGCAGGAGCAACCAAACTTAATTTCATCAAGGACTTATGAGGATTTTCTTGCGAGGCCAGTATCGACAGTCCCGCGGCTAGCCGCCTATATATCTCTACCTAAGAGCCTTACTACTATTGGAGAGTATGCTTTTTCGAATATTGCATTTGATGGCTTAAACTCCCCCAAAGTCACGATACACTCTTATGCATCTAAGAGTGCTTTTGATAGCTCCTTAAGAGGTCCATTTACTGATACAGGTGGTACGTTCTTTAGCGGGTGTTTGTGGAGTGCTGAGGGTAACACATATGTAAAAATACCAGAAGATGTTAGAACCGGTAATGGCTTCGGTGTTGGCACAGCACTAGCAATTCATGTGCGATCTGATGACCCTACTTGGACAGCTACAGGTCCGAGTTTTGATTCATATACAGGTCCTAGCGAAGACTTTTGGGAGTGGGTGATATTAAATCATACACCTACTTCAGTAGGTGGTCATAACTATGTAATAGTTCTTAAGGATTTGCCTGCTGAAACTCCAACGATTCTATATAGTGATAATAATTATAGAATAGAAGAGACAACAAATATACCGGCCAGTTGGAACGCAAATAACTCTAGATCACCAGTTAGGGCCGAGGTGCAATTTAATGGTGGTTACTACCAAGCATCAGTAGTAAACCGTGTCCGTATAGGCACTTCGTGTACATCTATAGGTAGTAATGCTTTTAACGGTGCCACAAAATTGACCGGTACGTTGACGATTCCAGGTAGTGTTACATCCATTGGTGATAATGCTTTCGCTGGTTGTACTGGACTAACATCGGCTTGGATTAACTGTCCGAAGTCGGTAATACCATCTAACTGCTTTGTTGGCAGTACTAATATTACAACCGTGCACGTTAAGAAGGCTCCTTATACACCAGCTGGATGGGTACCAGGTGTTCAAGACGTAGGTGGAATTACAGTCGACGTTATTGTTGATTGGGTCTCTGCGAACGTACCACCTGAAGTAACAACAATACCAGCACAGTCCAATAATGAGAGTGATGTTATCGCAATACAGGTTGATGCAAATGATCCTGATGGTAATAATTTGTCTTATTCTGCGAGTGGTTTACCAGAAGGTATTACAATAGATGAATCTACTGGTCTAATATCAGGAGTTATATCCTTTGGTGCTTCTGAAGTGAGTCCTTATAATGTAACCGTTACTGTAACTGATGACGGATTTATACCGGAGAGTGTAGATACTGTGTTTAGTTGGGATGTTGATCAAGTCACAGTAATTGGCGGTGGTTTGGTTGAAACTGTTGTAGTTGGAGATATTGGAAATCTTAATGATACTGATCCAAGTGTCGATGTTGGTGCAGTTAACTATGAATTTTCTATTGGTAAATACGCAATACCAAGAAGCATAGTTAATCAATACAATACTGATATTGGTGGACCAGTTGTAGATTTGCAAGACATGGTCGGTAGTAATTATGGGGCGAACGCAAACGATGACGGGTACCCAGCTACCGGACTATCATGGTGCGAGTGCGCAAGAATTGTTAATTGGCTTAATGTAAGAGAAGAGTTTTCACCAGCATATAAGTTTATAACAGGTGGTAAGAATGATCTCAATGTACAGTGGGATGCTGCTGACGCATTAGTTATTGGATCAGAGGATTTTGATCTGTATCGTAATAAACAAGCAAAGTATTTTTTACCAGACAAAAATGAGTGGTTCAAAGCTGCATATTATAATGGTACTACTGGTTTATATACTGATTATGCAACAGGAAACACTGTTCCATTAGCGGTCTCATCCGGAACTGATCAAAACAGTGCAGTATATAATCAACTTACTACTCAAGGACCTGCTCCAGTTACACAAGCTGGTGGTCTAAGCTATTATGGTGCTATGGGTATGGACGGTCAAATTTGGGAGGTGTTAGAGAATGTTAAATTCCGGCAGTTCCCTAGCTTTTCATCTGCTATGACAACCGCTAAAAAGTGGAACGATACAACTGTAGGTAAATGGCTCAATGAGGGTGGTCAACCGCCAACTCAAGAAACTTACCGGACAGGCTTTCGCGTGGTAGCTATTACTCCTGTTTAATAGTATCGTGATAGGGTTGAGTGTGTGTGTTGAATATCTAACCTGTTAGCATAAATATAGGTACTATGAAAACAAATTCATACAAAGCCCTAATACGGCTAATGACTATCAGTTCATTAACACTGATAATGACGTCTTGTGCTCTTTTTAAACAAACAGAACAAGGTGACCCAGGGGGAGGGGGTAAGGTAGATATTGATGGAGCAAAACAAGGCTTAATAGCCGCGACTGGCTTTTCATTTACTGCACAACAAGCTGTAACAACAGCACAAGCTGAGATTGTAAAAGCAAAGATACATGCTAAAGAGATTGAATCTTTGGTTGAATTAATGAGACGTAAGAAGTCTGAATTTGCTGAAAACATTGAAAACTTAAGGCAGATATATGTTCAGCATATTGTTGTACTTGATAGAGAATTAACCATAACTGGTATTGCACTAAGGAAACAGTTAGTTGCTCTTAAGAATACAGAAGCAGAACTTATTAAAGCAAAAGCTCAAATAGCAGAACAAGAAAGGCACAAAGCCGCGATGATTGCTCATAATAAATCTTTAAGTAAAAAGCTGAAAGACGCTGAAGGCTATAAAGACAAGTATCATAAGCTAACCAAATATAAGTGGATTGTTTGGGGATTAGGCGGATGGATATTAGTTAAGTTCTTAGGTGGACTTGGTGCATGGTCACCACAAGGTAGAATTGCTAAGGCTCTTATAGGGTAAGTAGTTGATTTTTAAATATTAACCGCTAAGTATTTTTCTATGAAATTACTAAAATTACCAATTATTACTTACGCTAAGCGTTATTGGCCTTTACTACTTGCTCTTGCAGTGCTCATTTTTGCTTACTCAAGTGGCGCACTCGGTGTTGCATTGAAGGGAATTCTACTGATCCCTATCTTTACTCTTGCAGCTGCAGCTTCAGGTCTATTATTACGTAACGTCTATAATAGAAGTACAACAGATAAATATGTAGATGATAAGGTACAACTTACAAAAGACTGGGAGTCTTTAACATCATATGAGCGTATTAAGTTAATGAAGTTTGAAGCTCTAACCTACTTTATTGGTGGCTCTATCATTGCTGCAGGATTAGTTATTGTTATCAATGTATAAAATATCAATAGGCCTTTCTTTACTTCTCCTATTAACATCATCTGCTAATAGGGGAAGTTCCCCTGTAAAAGTGTCAGCTCCTTATAGGCATATACCTAAAACTCATCATGAGCGATTATGGGACACAGTTGAGATAAAGGGGTCACAGGTATTTAGAATCGATAAAGCAATTGCACAATATGTCTCTAATAAAGATAAGTATATTGCTATAGAAAAAATGCGAAAGGGTGGTGTACCATCTGCTATTGTCTTTACTTTACATGGTAGAGAGTCTACGTGGAGCTTTAAGAAGCACCTTCATGAAGGAAGTCCATTAACAGGTCGTACAAAATGGATACCTAAGGGGAGACCCAAAGCTCCTCCAAGCAATGGTAGTGTCTATACATTCGAAGAGAGTGCTGAAGACGTATTATATAAGCTTAAAGATCTTGAAAGTGTTGACTGGTCAAAGTGTGACAATGCCCTATATACCATAGAGAAGTATAACGGTCTCGGCTACTTAAAGTATCATAAAGATGTTCTGTCACCTTACCTCTGGTCAGGTACTAGTCACTACACAGCTGGTAAATACGTTGCTGATGGAAAGTTTTCCCAAACAGCTGTAGATAAGCAGTTAGGTACATGCTCTATTCTTAAAAGGATGGTTGATAGAGGAATTAATATTGGCTTCAAATAAATAGTTGATTTAGACAAAACCTATACTAAATTAAGACATGGTAACATTACAACTTACAAAAAACCAGGGAGAAGTTCTTCTTAGTCTTCTCGATATCGCGACTAAATCAGGTGGACTTAATGTAGCAGAGGCTGCTGTGTTTTTCTCAAAGCTTATTGAGCAACAAAATGCAGAAGCTGCAGAACCTTCACTAGAGGTTGTTGAAGATGAAGATAAAGACCTGTAAATAACTTCAACATTATAAAACTCAAACACCGCTTCGGCGGTGTTTTTTTGTTTATAGATATCCCATACGTCGCTTTGACATAAACTTAGCTACTCCATCTTCTGGTGCAGCTGATAGTGAGTCGACTGTTGTATCTTCTACATCATCTAATACGATAGTTACTATATCTTCAATGCCGTTATCACTATCGTCTACGTCATTTTCTTTTTTTTTGTGATTAAGATGCACGGCTAATGCGTAAGATATAAGCGGTCCTGTTAGGCTTATAACTGCTGCAAACAAGCCTAATCCCCACAGAACGACGTTTCTCTGATGGTCTTTATTAGGTATAAAGTATCTAATAACTGGCATATGTCCACGCATATCGTTTTGAGTTTCTGCTAATTCAACATTGGCTTCAGATAGGTTACTTGATGTCTTATCATAAACAGCTAAAAGATCTTTTGATAGTTTATCTTGTAAATCTACTAACTCACTAGCTGCTTTAGCCTGTATAGTTCTCTTTAACTCTCTTTTCTTTTCAATATCGACTGTCATAGTATCCATAGCCGCCTGAAATGCCCGAGCCTTAGGTCCAATAGAACCATCACTATTTACACCATCGTTAATTTGAAAGTCACGCGACTCTCTGGCCTGTTCATACTGCTTAGTAATACCTGCAATCTCAATATCAATTAAGCTTAACCTCTCTTTTGACTGTGCTTTAAAGCTCTCTATACGAGCGTTGTTTGCACTTTTATATTCTTCTATTTTAGTCTGCGTAGCGTCCTGTATATTAACTACCTCTACCTTAGCGATATTTTCTGTATCTAAAGACTCAAAAGCTCTAGCAGTCATATTTAAGAAATTACCGGTAAGACTAATAGCTATACAACTCAACCAAATAATAGATGATATGATCTTAGTCTTCCATGAAGTTGTAATACCTATAAGCATGCTTAGAGATACAGAGCCAACAGATGGTAGAAAGCCGATAACACCGGCTAATACATCATCACCGAATGTAGGTTTCCATCCCATATAGGATAGTACGACATCAAGAGCTGTCATTGCAAATATAAAAACAAAGGCGAGTACTGTTGATGCTGTTAAAAGTTTTTTAGGTTTGTTCATCGTTATATTATTTATATCTAGACATAAGTGAACCGGGGAGTCTTCGGCCCCCCCGGTTCGGTATAAATGTGTCTTTGATTAACTACCTACTAAAAGTAAGTAGCTGCGTTCGGAGTGAATGCTGTACCAAGCCCTGAAACAAGGATGACGTGGTAGTAGAGATTAGCACCGAAGATGTTGTCAACAACACCATAACGAGTAAGCAACCCTACGCGGGGAGCGAAATCGTTAGGACCAATAGTTCTCTGTACCATGACAGGAATGTAAGGACAATAGATGATACCAGTATCGTAGAATTCAGGACCCTTGTAACCAAGGAGTGCATACTCAATGCCGTCAGTTCCGCCAGTGTATTTACTGTCGGGATAAGCATTAGTATTCTGAACTTCAGTACGAGTATCACGGTAGACATTAAATCTGCCTCCGAGTGAACCGACCTTAGCAATACCAACAGGCTGTGTACTTACGTCACCTTGTACAGGTACCCACTGAAATTCAGGGAGCATCTCAAGGATGGCACAGACTTTAGGAGTTCCAACAATAAAGTTGGCAGCTCCACGTCTGTTAC
>Ga0209223_10003788_pt1 | contig 14195 bp, 8 predicted proteins | sample COG_06_FD_184750 | JGI IMG/M metagenome (GOLD analysis project Ga0209223, IMG submission 184750) | Pelagic Microbial community sample from North Sea - COGITO 998_met_06 (SPAdes) (version 2) | ecosystem: Environmental > Aquatic > Marine > Neritic zone/Coastal water | place: Helgoland, sampling...
ATAATTGCGCAGCCAGAGTTTTGTTATGCGATAAAACTAAAGTTGGGCGTTGAACCTTGTTTATGACATTTGCAACAGTAAAGGTTTTTCCTGAACCAGTGACCCCCAGTAATGATTGGTGAGCTTCGCCATTTAAAATCCCCTCTGTTAGTTTTTCTATCGCCTGAGGTTGATCTCCAGTCGGCTGGAAAGGACTTTCTATTTGAAAAACCATGTTTTATTCTTCGTTGCTATTTTCTTCAATTTCTGAAGGTTTTTCAGCGATTGATTTATCGTTGTCTTCTTTTCTTTGCGCAACTCTTATTTCTTTCAAATGTTTTTCAGCTTTCTCGACAATTTTTTTCGCTTCATCAACTTTTTTCTGAGCATCTTTTACTATTGGACTGTCTGCATTTGCAAATTGAAAAAATCCCATATTGTTTTCTAATTGAGAAAGATCTTTTTTAGCTTTTTCCAAATTAGAGAGAGCATTAGAAAGTTTATTATTGCGGTTGTTTTCAGCTCTCTGAGCAACGCGCATTTCGCCATTAGCGGATCGCATTGATTCAAAGAATTTATTACAGGCAGATTTGAATTTGATCCATACTTTATCTGAGTCTTTTCGGGGGACAAATCCTGTTTTTTTCCAATCCTCTTGCAGTTTTTTAACCTCTTTTACCGCAACGGCCCAATCTGTTCGGATAGAGAGCTCTTCTGCTTTTGCAACTAATTGATACTTGTCCTCAAGAGCAACTTTTAGTGCTGCTTTTTTCCCTTTATAGAATTGATTTCTATTTTTAAAAAATAGTTTCTCAGATTTTTTAAATCGGTCCCAAAGCAGATCACTTGCAGTACTAAATGTTCTTCCTATTTTCGACATTGACTCCCTAAGTTCTTTGGCTTTATCTGTAGAGTTTTGCCATTGCTTATGGTCGCTACATTCGCCAGCTGCTAGGTTTTCTAATTCTTCTACTATTTTTTCTTTTAAGCTTAATCTTTCTTTATTATTAGCTGTGGCAGCTTCTTGTTTTAGCCTACGCTTTTCATGTAAAATATTTGAGCCTTCTTGGAAGGAATTCCATAAGGTCTCTTTTTCTTCAAGGGAAACGGGGCCTACTTCTTTCCACGAGGCATGTAATCTCTGTAATTCTTTACCTAATGCAGCAGTCCAGTCTTTTTCTGCTAGAGATTTAATCTCTGCAATTAGGTTTAATTTAACTTCCTTGTTGTGCTTATGATCCAAATCCCGTAAATCATGTGATAGTCTGAGATTATCATAGAATCGATCTACAAAAAATCGATAAGATGCATATAGGTCTCTGGTCGCATCATTTGGCACATGACCTATTTCTTTCCATTTGTCATTAATGCGTTTAAATTCCTTGTATGTCTGACCGGTAGGCAAATCATCACTTTCTGCCAATTTTTTTATCTCTGAAAGTAAGTTTTTCTTCAGTTCAAGATTAATCACCATCTTACCTTGGAGCTGATTGCGATATTCAGAATATAATTTTTTGAATTCATTAAAGACTTGGTAAAAGTCCTCTTTATTTTTTTGCTCAAAATGAAAATCAATGATATTCCCTCCACTTTCGGTATACTTCTCTTGAGCCTCAGATCTTTCGTTGTCCCATCTAGGGGATAGAACTGACTTTATTGCAAGAATGGGTATTCTGGCGCTTTTAATAGGAATATCCTTTAAAATTCTTTGAACTTCTATTAAAAGTTCTTCATCTGATTTTTCATTATAATCAGCAGTATGATCCTCGTGTTCTTCTTTCTCTTCTTTATTTTTTTCCTCTACAGCCTCCAAAATGGGTTCCGAAATAGCTAAATCTGAATTTGCAGTTTCTGGAGTTTCTTTATTGGGCTTGGTTACTTTTTTGGTTTTTGGCTTTTTCTTTTTCTGCTCATTAGATTTGAGCTCATTTTTTTCTTTTGAATCCTTGTTGTTGTCATTGGATTCAATCTTTTTCGCGCTTTTTGCAATCGTATTCCCTTCTTCGGGAAGTAAGTCTTTCTCAGCCATGGCTGGTAGTATTAAATGAATTTCACTTCAAATTTGAGGAATATTGAGCACATCTACCCAATACTCCCAAGTTTTTTTTGCTTGAAATATTAACATTTGTGATCCTCCGATAGTTTTACAGCCTTGAAATTCCATCTCTTTTAAGAATTTAGTTTCGGCAGGTTCGTAGATTAAATCAAAAGCAACGGGCTTATTCTCGCCAAGCCATATTGGTAGGGGCGGGCTGCTATCAATATGGGGGATCATTCCTAATGTTGTGCATTGAATTACTGCAGATGCTTTTAACTCTTTAATTGAAGCAAATTCAACTTCTGGCCAATCAAAATTTCCTTTTGCTCTTCTACATAGAATAAGACCTCGGTAACCCAAACTATTTAAAATGTAAACAATGGCTCTCGCAGCACCGCCATTCCCCAAAATACATATATCTGAGCTTTTTGTAGGCGTTGGTAAATGATCCTTAGACATTTTCCAAAAACCTTCTCCATCGGTATTATGACCATTCCATAGTTTATTTACTTTAACTACCGTGTTGACTGCTTTTATATTTTTAGCGATTGGAGTCAATTTGGAGAGATGCGGAATTATGGCTTCTTTAAGTGGCGCAGTAACATTGAATCCATCCAAGTCAGTTGTTGCCAAAAACTCTTCAAGTTGAGATTCATCAATATTTATGGAAGAATAATTTAGTGTGCTGTTCAATGGATTATTGCTCCATATTTTTCGAAATAACGAAGGGGATCGGGATTTATCAATTGGGTCACCAATAACAGCGAAATTGTAACTCATCTTTAGAGAAATGTTATGAATTAGATTTTTTCTTTCCCACTAAGTTCAATCCAGAAATAAACACAAGTCCCAAGAGAAAGGATAATGAGCAGAATAAAATAGGATCTTCAAAACTTATGAGTCTGGGATATTCAATTCCATTTGAACTTATAATTTTAAAGGGATAAATTTTCACTAAGGATCCAATGATGAAGCCTCCCATTAATGCTGTCATGATATTTGGGATTTTCTCAAATAAATATCTAAGGCTTCTTCCAAATGATATTAAACCTAATACTGCTCCTGCAATAAATACTATAATGAGTGACCAGTTTGCACTATTCAAACCATCTAAAATGCCTTCATAAGACCCCAATAGAATAAGGATAAAAGAGCCGCTGATTCCTGGTAAAATCATTGCGCATATTGCGATAAATCCTGAAAGGAATACATACCATAATGTTAACTCTGGTTTGACCAAGGGTAAAAAGGTTACTACAGAACCCATAAATATTCCGATTAAGCAGTACAGTAACCATTTACTCCAGTGAATATTTTTAATTAAGTTGGAGAAAATCAAAGGAATACTGGCTAGTATGAGTCCAAAAAAGAAACTCCAAACAATCTCATTATAGTTTTTTAACCCCCATAAAACCAGTTTTGATAAACTTAAGATTGACACAAGTATTCCTGAAAAAAGCACCAGTAAAAAATTACCATCAACCCTCGTCCATGCTGGACTTATTCCTGATTTCATTAAGGACTTGAATAAGTCTATATCTATCGAATTAATTGCGTTGAGGAGCCTTTTGTAAATACCTGTAATAAAGGCTATGGTCCCGCCAGAAACCCCGGGAACAACATCTGCAGCGCCCATGGCTAATCCTTTTAGAAAAACAAGTAAGTATGACTTCGGGCCCTCATGAACTTCACTAATGGGTTTTTCATTCATCATTAATGCACATTAATCGAGGGTCAGTTTCTAATCCTGGGTAATATCCAATTAAGGTTTCTTTAAATACTTCTGCATATTCTAATTGACCATTAGAAATAAGCTTTTTTGCCAATATGTTTTCATTTTCCAGTCCCATTATAAATCCACACTCGATAGCATGCATATCTACGCTTTCAGGATAACGTTCTAAACCCATTTTTATGACTTCTTTTGCCGCAGAGTTTTGATTTATTTTTTGCAAAGTTTTGATGTATTCAAATAACCCCATGGGTTCTTCTGTTTTCAGCGATTTTAACACCATTTTAAGCATTTTCTCCGCTTCGATAAACAATCCCAGTTTATGATACAAATCATATGCAATGAGATAGTAATCCGGGTTTTCGGGATCTAGAGAGAGAGCTTTTTTTACATGCTCAATGGCTTCAAATAGTCGTTGACCTTCTCCATAGATTATGGCCAATTCAATCCATGCTTCATCCAGATCTTCATCTTGTTTTACAGCAAGTTTTAAGGCCTCTGTAGCTTCCGGTATTTGACCATTTAATTGATAGCATATTCCCAATCGGTAAAATGTGTAACCGTTATTTTCTGACTCTAGAGCACTCTTGTATGACTGGATAGCCTCAGGATACTGCCTTAGTTCTTCCAAAATTCTACCTGTATCAAAATGAGCAGCGGTAAAGTTTTCATCAATCAATAGTGCGTATTCAAATGCTTCCAAAGCTTTATTAAATTTTTCTAGCCTAAAAAGTGCTGCTCCCAAATGGTACCAGGCAGTTTCACTGTAGGGATATTGTTCAAGATATGTACGAAACCATTCAATTGATTTTTCATCTTTGTTATCCATATCAAAATTGGCTGCCAACATGTACAACAGATGATCATCTTTAGGCTCCTCTCGAAGCATTGCTTTTAAAACTTTTATCGCATGATTAAATTCGCCAATAGCAGTATATAAGCTTGCTAAGTGGCCTTGAATAGGGAACTGGTCTTCACTGTTTTGCAAGGCATGTTTTAGTGCTTTTATCGCCTCTTGGTGCTTGCCTTGTCGCATAAATAGTTGACCCCTTGCCCAATCTAAATCCGGATGGTTAGGAGCAATACTTTCTGCCGACTCAATAGCTTCTTCTGCTTGGTCAAGTTGATGGGCTGCTACAAAATACCGAGCTCTTTTAACGGCAAAAGTTGTTGCATGCGGATGTTGTTCTCCACCCATATCAATTGCGATAAGGGCATGATGCAACTGACCAGTCTCTAAATAGTAGTCTGCGATTTGCTCAAATTCATCAACATCAAAAAAAAGTGAAAACTTTTCTTTAAGCGCTTTTTCAAATTTCAGGATTAAGTGATCAGATTCTAAATTTCCCATAGATATAATTACAACTCCAAGCTAGTTAGAATCTTTCTTTTATTCGCACTCAAAATCCATTGGTTTTCCAACACTTTTTAACATTTATTTGCTCTAATTTTCTGTGCTTCAATTATGAACTAATTTTGTCCTTAAATCAAAAACAAGGCCATATGCCATTAATTACTTCAATTTCTGGAATTCGAGGAACTATAGGTGGTAAGCCTGGAGAGAATTTAACACCAATTGATGTTGTTTCTTTTAGTTGTGCTTATGGTGCATGGCTAAAAGATCAAAACAAAAAATCTAAGAAAAGTCATCTTAAAATTGCTATTGGTCGGGATGCTCGACCCTCGGGCTTGTTAGTGCAAAATTTGGTCTCTTCTGTTATGATTTCCATGGGTATTGATGTTCTAGATTTAGGTTTGTCGACAACCCCTACAGTGGAAATGATGGTTTCAATGAAAAGCTGTGATGGTGGAATTGTAATTACAGCCTCACACAATCCAGTTGAATGGAATGCTTTGAAATTATTGAATTCAAAAGGTGAATTCCTTTCGGCAAGTGATGGTGAGAAAATATTAGCTTATTCAAATTCAAGAGAGTTTGATTTCTTAGATGTGCACCAAATTGGTAAAATAATGCCTTTTGATAGTGGTATTGAAGAGCACATTGACGCCATTCTTAATCTCGATGATGTTGATGTTGAAGCGATTCGAAATGCAAATTTTAAGGTAGCTGTGGATGCCGTCAACTCCACTGGTGGAATATCTGTGCCTGTTTTATTAGAAGCTCTTGGTGTTGAAAATCAAGAACTTTTATATTGCGAGCCTAACGGCAAATTCCCTCATAACCCAGAACCTTTGAGAAAACATCTTGATGATATATGCAATTTGGTCGCTACGTCAAATTGTGATCTAGGTGTTGTCGTTGATCCTGATGTTGATCGCTTGGTATTTGTATCAGAAGATGGGGAGCTTTTTGGAGAAGAGTATACCCTTGTTGCTGTTGCTGATTATCTTTTATCAAAATCTAATGGTAATTGTGTTAGTAATCTTTCGAGCTCTAGAGCTTTAAATGATGTTGCAATTAGACATAATTCAAAGTATTTCGCTTCTGCAGTAGGAGAGGTGAACGTAGTTGAAAAAATGAAAGAATGTGGTGCTATTATCGGTGGAGAGGGTAACGGTGGAATAATATATTCACCCCTTCATTATGGGCGAGATTCATTAGTGGGTATAGCATTATTTCTTACGCATTTGGCCAAGTTGAAGAGTTTAAATAAAGGATTAACAGTATCTGCTTTGCGTTCATCATATCCAAATTACTTTATGGCAAAAGAAAAAATTGCTCTTTCTTCATCAGTGGATTTAGAAAAATTAATGAATCAAGTAGCAAGTCAATTTGAAAATGAAAAGGTGAGCCGGATAGATGGGGTTAAAATAGACTTTAAGGAAAGTTGGGTTCATATGCGAAAGTCCAATACCGAGCCAATTGTTAGAATTTATACTGAGGCCAAGAGCATCGGGGAAGCTGAGGCCCTAGCTTCAAGATTTGTAAATCAGTTAAGTAACCTGGGTCAATAATTTTAATTTAAAAATCTACAGAGTATATTTTACTTTTGATAATTCTATTTTTAATTTTATGAGCATATACTTCGACAACGCTGCAACAACACCATTATCTGGAGAGGCCAAATCGGCGATGATTAAGGCCATGGAAAATTTCGGTAACCCAAGTAGCACCCATGGTGAGGGACGAAAAGCAAAAGCCATAATTGAAACTGTTCGCAAAGACATCGCCTCCAGACTGAACTGTAAGCCATCAGAAATAATTTTCACCTGCGGCGGCACTGAGGCAGATAATTGGGCTCTCATTTCTGGTATTAAGAACTGTGATGTTAAACATTTGTATACATCTAAAATTGAACATCATGCGGTTACTCATGTCGCAGAATATATTGAGTCAAATAAATTATGTGAGGTTCATTATATACCTCACGATAATAAAGGAGTTCACGATTTTGGATGGTTAACTAAAGAGTTGGAGTCAAAGACAGGAGAAAACATAATGGTTTCCTTGATGCATGCCAATAATGAAATTGGAAATCTCATTGACTTACAAAGTTTATCAGATTTATGCAAAAAACATGGCGCTTATCTTCACAGTGATACGGTCCAGACAATGGCTCATCTCCCATTAGATTTATCTAAAATTAAAGTTGATTTTGCTGCATGTAGTGGTCATAAATTTCATGGTCCCAAGGGAGTTGGCTTTGCATTTGTTAGGCAGGGATTGACCTGCAAGCCTTTTATTTTGGGTGGTGCTCAAGAAAGAGGGCATAGAGCGGGTACTGAGAACGTCCTTGGGATTGCAGGATTAGGTGCAGCATTTAACTTGTGTTTTGATGATATGGTCGCGGACATATTAAAAGTATCTGAAGTAAAGAAATATGCAATTGCCAGGCTAGAGACTGAATTTCCCAAAGTCCAATTTAATGGCCTCTCAGGTGAAATAGAAAACAGTCTTTATACCGTTTTAAACTTTTACCATGATGAACTTCACAAGAATGGAATGCTCAATTTTCAATTAGATATAAACGGAGTTCAATGTTCAGGTGGTAGTGCGTGCAGCAGCGGAGCCACAGGCGGATCTCATGTGCTCAATGCTTTGAATTCTCCAGGGGGAACTCGTATTTCTTTTTCCCGATATTCCAGCAAGGAAGAGGTAGATTCTTTTATTGAAACGCTGAAAAAAATAAAATTAGAATTACAAAGTTTAGCTTGAGCTTAATTAGTTTTTAATAGATTAAGCTGACATATCCATAAATCCATCCATCTTCAGTTTCAAAACGATAGACATAAGTGTCTTGCTGAGCTGGCTTTCCATCAATTTTCCCATCCCAAAACTCTTTAAAAGGTTCAGAGGTCTCAAAGACAACATTGCCAATTGAGTTAAGTATAACAAACCGATCATTTAAAAAACAGTCATTCCCTCCAATTTTAAGTTCTTCATTCGTCCCATCGCCATTAGGAGTAAACGCTGAAGGGATATAGAGTCTTTGATCTAATCTTAAGATTGTAGAGGTGAAATCATATCCATAAACAGCGTTGCATATCGTATCGATTAAGTCCAGATGAACTGAATAAGTTCCGCTAGCGGGAAGTCTGTATGTTGCTACTCGACCTGTATCTGTTATACCATTTTCAAAGGTCCATTTATATATGTAGCTTGACGTGTCGGTCCCATATTCAACATTAACTCTTATTCTTCCATCTTTACATGAATCCGGGGAGACACTAACTTCTGGTCCTGGCCAATCTGGATCAAAGGTGACAGTTTTAAATATAGTGTCTGAAGTACCGCAGGTTGTATCATAAGCTATGAGTTCAGTTTCAAAAGTTCCTGGTTTACTAAAATAAAAATCAACTGTGTCTCCGAATTGTATTGATCCATCAATAAAACGCCATTCATGTTTCTGAGAGCCATCACTTTCATTAAGAAAAGTCACTTTAAACTCTCGGTCGCATGGAAAATATTCAGTGCTATAATCAGCTGTTGGAAATAGCCCTTGGTCGTGGTTAATGGTTAAAGAAGTGCTGTCAGATATATCACAAACTGTGTCTGTTGCTACCAATTTTATTGTGTAAGTTCCTTTGGTGAAAATAACCGTTGGCTCTTTTCCAGTAGAGGTTTGGCCATTACCAAAATCCCAAAAAAATTGATTTGCATTTAATGAGTTATTTGTAAATGAAACTCTCAAATTATCGCAGATGGTATCAACGTCAGCTTCGTAATCTATTGATGCGTCTGCTGTCACTGATGTCTCAAAATCAATTTTTATCACTCCGAGATTACAATTGGGAGATAAATTGGTCGGGGAAACCACTCCTGGGGTTGTTGGAAAGCTTCCATTCGAACATGCGGCGCAAACTGCTTGATAAATTGTACCATCAGGCGCAAAGCGCGATGTACCCCCATCTACATGCTCATTCCCTGACCCGCCATAAAAAGATGCGTAAAGTACGGCCGATGCGTTGCGCTCCATGACTAAAAAATAGAAATCATTTCCATCCGTAGTTTTTTGGATTGCATCTGTAGTTGTGAACAAACCATTGGTAGACCCTCCAGCACCTGAGCTTCCGCCATTTGTCTCACCTCCCCAGCCTGACATTAAAATATTTAAGCATTCATCAACATTAAAAGCGGTTGGAACGATATTGATACTGTTATTGGCGGTTCCAAACTTTGTGCTGAAGATGGTATTGTTCAAATTGCTATTATACTTCTGGATAAATTGCCCACCAGAGGGAGTACTCCAAACTGACGAAGGTTTTACGGGCCACAGTCCAAAAGTCTGCCCAAATACATAAATTCCTCCATATTTATCAATATCAATAAAGAAACTCTGATCATTTTGATTTGTCCCCAAATAGGTGCTTTGCTCTATAACTCCTGATGCTGAGAGACGAGTTATAAAACCATCCATGGACCCCATATTATTTGGATATTTACCTCCTGTCGTATTTGGAAAATTAGTAGATGTCGTAGCTCCGGTAACATATATTTTCCCATTATTTGCAACCTTTATTCCCGAACCTGCTTCTTTTCCGCTTCCTCCGAGAAACCTCGACCATCTCAGGTTTTGTAGATTTGGGGTCATCGAAAAAATAACCGCATCTGATTGCCCTCCTGAGCTACCAGCTCCGGGAAAGCTTGATGCTCCTGAGGTTGTGATCACAAAAATATTATCATTTTGATCGACAACTATTTCCCCTCTGGCTTGGTCTCCGTAGTTTTTAGCGAGACTTAGATTGAGACCTTCATTGGAAGTGCTTCCCACAAAAGAACCGCCAGTAATTGCTGTTCCAGTTGAATTTAATTTCAGTACGTATGTATCTATTCCGGCGTTAAATTCAAACGGAAGGTTAGATCCTGACCCGGGTCCATATGATGGTCCTCCATTGAATGTTTTGTCATAACCCGCAATGGTCATTCCATTTATTGGAAAGTCTGAGGATCCTGTGGTTCCAAAGATCAACAACTCTCCAGCATTATTAACAATCATCGATTGAGCTTGATCTGGAAGACCTCCACCGATATAGGTAGAATAAATTCTTTGTACTCCATTACTAGAAAACTTAGTCAAACCAATATCCATATTTGCATAATTCCCACCACCTGAAGTTCCAGAATTATAAGTTGGGTCAAGTACTCCAAGGGTTGTTGGGTAGCCTGGATTAAATACGATTCCACCGCCATATAAATTACCGAAGTCATCATATGTTGCTGTATATCCCCAATTGTCAGATGTGCTTCCTGAAAAAGACGCAAATACTAATGCGGGATCTATTACAATCGACTGCTGTTTATTGTATCTGCCCAATTTAAAGGAAACGATATCTCCATCAATTTGAAATGAGCATTTTATTCTTTTCATTTTGGGTAATGAATACGCAACTGGAGCAGTTTCTATAATCTCTCCAAACTCAGTCAATAAAACCAATTGTCCTTCTTTATTTATTTTAGGGCTCAACCCTTTAAACGTCATTTTAATATCCAGGGGATTGCCATCTGGATGAATATGCCATAGGGATTTGGCGCTACCATTTTCATTTTTTATTTCATAATCAATATTGTCATAAATATTTTTTAGCTGAAATCCAGAATATTCTGGGACTCCCGATTTCCATCGCGAAGGGTCCGAGCCGAGGAAATAGTTTCGTTTCACTCCGCTTTCTTGGATACCTTGAAATTTTGGATGTTTGTTTGAGCCAACATATTCGCAAGAAAAGGAGTGGGCTTCAACCTGCGATACCGCCTTTTTGGGAGAGTGGTTATCATGGCTTGGAAGTTCTTCAGGATTATAAATAATAGCACGATAACCATTTTCCTCATAGAAATAGGCTCCAAATCGTAGATCCATTTTTGCAACAAATGATTCTTTCCATTGACCTACGTTGGGTATGAATAGGGGTTGTGCTCCCAAGCAGAAGCTTGAGAGAAATAATAAATATTTCAAAACCCGGTACATTTTTATCTGCAAATCATTTTGTTATAAAGATTCTCTTACATCTAAGAAACCACTTCTTTCTTGATGTATCAGTATAAGCAAACAAAAAGTGTTCCGCACTCTCCTTGCATTTTAAACGTTTTTTTATTTCTTCTACTTTAGTTGGGAAATTTCTGGAAACAATAGAAGCACCCGATGGCCAATCGAATTCGAACGGTTTTTCTTTTTTAATAACTGCAAATATTCTTCCCGGGAAATCAGAATGAAATTCGGATGAAGTAAGAATTCTACTGGAGATATGTAGTGTTTTTAGATTCCATTTTTTTGAAACAAAAGAAATGCCATTAGAGGCTACTATTACAGGATCTGGATCATATATGTATGATAACGGTTGAGGGCTAGACTTCTGTATTTCAAACTTGTCTAATAAAATTCTATAATTCTCAGTTCCACTATCGTTGAGATCTACGGCCAATATCTGAGTCCCAGATACATGAGTTTGAGAAGATATCATGATCAATTCTTTAACTTCCTTTCGAACGCTCAAAGTTATCAGGAATTTACAATTTGGAAACCACTTGAGGACTTGGTGTGGCTCCAGCATTGGAGAAAGTTTGATGGCGACATAAGTAGCCCACTTTTCCCAATTGATGATTGACTCTATTGGGTTGGGAGAGCATTGTTTAGGATGAAAAACTCTGTTTCCATTGGAGTCAATTCTTGATGGGTCGGCATAAAGCCAATTGTATTTTTTTTTAGGACTAAAATTATTTGAATCGGTATTGAATATATTCCTAACTCCTTCTAAGAGCTGACCATTGTATTTAAGTATATCACAGAGTGTTTCGTTTGTTTCACAGATGTCAATATTTTGTGCCCCCGCTTTTTCGAGTCCCCAAGTATCAATTCCTGATCCGCCAGTTACCTCTAAAACATTTGTAAGCGGCTCGATTAAAGACATTTGATTCGCTCTCCAAAGCGATGTTGCTTCAGAGCTTGCTTGAGCTAGTAGTGATGGTTTAGGGAAAATATAATTTTTTCGATTTATCAGTTCCGGAAATCTATGACTCATTTTTTGTCGCACTTCCATTTGGTTTATGTGCACATGAAACCCACTTCTGAAGGCATGTTTTAGTCTTAATTCTTCAGTCTTAAAGCTATTGTTTTTGAGGATAAAATCATCTATTTCATCTTGTTTAGGAAACTTCATGAGCTAGCGGTAAAATATAATTATCGAAATAAATTATTATTTTTTTTCTTTTTTGGCACGCCAATTGAGCTGTCAGTGAGCAAAGTAGATGTAAATTTACATATCAAAATATCATATGATGTCAAAAGGTTTTTTTAAAAGCATTTTAGTTTTAGGGATTTTCTTTTTTAGTTCAGTATTGAGAGGACAAATTGTTGATTCCACATTTTCTCATGTAGGCCCATCAATATCAACCCTTTTTGTTGGAGGCGCTGGACCAACGATATCCAGTTTGTCAACATGCCCGGATTCTATTGTCGCCAATATTCCTGCGAATAATTGGGTTTATGGTGTAGATATTTCTTATTCTATGACAGCCCCAGCTGCTGGACAAGGTTGGATGAATGAGCAATTCAGCTACGTAACTTGCCGCAGCACAGGCTTGTCGGAGGCAACTATCTCTCAGGGAGCAGGGAACACGGGCGGCACACAAACATACAGCCGTCAAGGTGTGAATATTGCCAATGGTCTTTCGCTTACCGGTAAGCTTGTTTTTGATATGCATGCTTTTCGCTCATGGGGAGGTTTTGGATGCGATACAACAATCAATAAAGTTGATTCTGCTTCATGGTCGATAAAAGTAAGTTATGGCCCTGCACCAACTTGTTTTGCCCCAACAAATTTGATTGCTGGAACCATTTTATCCAATTCTGCGGATATTTCATGGACAACAGGAGGTGCAACGAATTGGCAAGTGCGTTACGATACTGTCGGATTCAGTCCGACGAATACTACATCGCCATGGCTTTCAGCTTCATCTCAATCTGCTAGCCTGACCGGTTTAATGTCTGCATCGAGTTATGATATTTATGTGCGCGACAGCTGTGGTGTGGGTAATTCTTCCCTTTGGGCAGGTCCTTTGACTATTACAACATTATGTAATCCTCTTACCGCGCCTTTCATGGAATCCTTCTCTGGAGGTGCGTGGAGCGATGGAAATGGTTGGAGTAATGCCGGAAACACAATAGACTCTTGTTGGATTAGAAGCCCTCAGGCTCCAACAGGGACCGGAGGAGGTCAGCCATTTGCTTGGGGTACTCAAGATGGGGGAACGCCAACAAATAATACCGGCCCTAGTTCTGACCATACCTCAGGAACTGCTGCTGGAAAATATCTTTACACTGAAGCCAGTGGTGGTGGTTATCAAGATAATGCTCTTGTTACTTCTCCTCTTGTAGACATAAGCGCTTTGACAAGCCCGAGTATTACTTTTTGGAGGCATATGTATGGAAACAATACCGGAACACTTGCTCTAGATGTTTGGACTCCTTCTGTAGGATGGCAAAATAATGTCTGGACTCATTCGGGTGCGGTACAAACGTCTTCCAATGTCGCTTGGGATAGTATTAATGTCTCTCTTGCAGGCCTCTCTAATGATACCATTAGAGTAAGGTTCAGAGGCGTTCGTTCTTTTGGAAATACTGGAGACATGGCCATCGATGATATTACTTTTGAAAATGGTCCAACCTGTCCAGCACCGACCGGCTTAGTAGCTGCGAATGTTGGTTTTACTGATGCTACTTTTTCTGTTACCGGAACCTCTAGCAGTTATCAGCTAAAAGGAACCTTGGGAACGAATTCTTTAATAGGTCCAGCGTTTTTGGGAACATCGGGCACATTGACGGGAGCATCACCGGGACAGACATATGATGTTTTTGTAAGATCAATATGTGGTCCCGGAGATACAAGCTCATGGTATGGTCCAATCATTGTTCAAACGTTATGTGCTCCAGTATTGCCGTTTTTAGAAAATTTTGATGGCACGGCATGGTCAGACGGTACCGGCGTATACAATACTGGTGATGGATTGGCTCCATGCTGGTTTAGAGATCCAGAGGGATGCACAAGTTCAGC
>Ga0209223_10003793_pt1 | contig 14185 bp, 13 predicted proteins | sample COG_06_FD_184750 | JGI IMG/M metagenome (GOLD analysis project Ga0209223, IMG submission 184750) | Pelagic Microbial community sample from North Sea - COGITO 998_met_06 (SPAdes) (version 2) | ecosystem: Environmental > Aquatic > Marine > Neritic zone/Coastal water | place: Helgoland, sampling...
ATTCTTGGTCATGACTGATCTTCTTCCAACTCTTACCGCCATTATCGGACCTAAATAGCACACCGTCAAAATCATGCTGAGCAGTTTCAATCAAGGCATAAATTCGTTTTGAATTACTTGGAGCAATTCCAACCGCTATTTTCCCCCAAGGCAATTTAGGTAAACCACTGCCTTTAATTTTAGACCAGTTCTCCCCTTTATCTTTTGACATATAGAGCCCAGATCCCGGGCCTCCAGAATTTCTCAACCAAGTTGACATTTCAATTTGCCAAGTTCCAGCAATTAAAATATCAGGATTATTAGCATCGAGGGCAATGTCAGACGCTCCTGTATTCTCATCCACAAACAAAACTTGCGACCAAGTTTCACCACCATCACTTGATTTGTAAACGCCCCGCTCCTTTTGTGGTCCATAAGCATGGCCTAAAGCCGCCACATAAACAATATTCGCATCACGTGGGTCAATCAAAATTCTACCTATTCGTCCGGTATTTGGTAAGCCCATGAATTTCCAAGTATCCCCGGCATCAGTAGATTTATAAATGCCATTACCAATTGAGATATTACTCCTTATATAGGTCTCTCCTGTTCCTACCCATACAATATTATGGTTTGTTGGTGCAATGGCCATTGCACCAATTGACGACACATCTTGGGCATCAAAAATTGGTTTCCATTTGATGCCACCATCCTCTGACTTAAATACACCACCGGATGCCGCACCCGCATAAACGACCAAGTCATTCCCCGGTTCTCCTACAGTAGAAATTATTCGGTTACCATCAGGACCTATGTAGCGATAGGAAAGAGAAGCATAATCTGATGGAGCAATCCACTCCGCTGCCTTTGGTTCTGGGGTATTTTTTCTTCTGCGTTGGGCTTCAGCAGTAACACTTAAGGCAAGCAGCAATATGGCGAGTCCAAATAATCTTATCTTTTTGTTCATAAGTCTTCGATTGAGTGCAAAAGATAGAAAACAATCTTTAAACCAATAAGTCATTTATGATGAGTCTTCAAACCAAATAAAATTTCCTACTTTCATATCACAAAAAATAAATAAAACAGACATGTCAATAAGTAATGCACAGGCCATATGGAATGGCACTTTAAAAGAAGGCAAAGGTGAAATGAAGTTTACCGATTATTCAGGCCCATTTACGTTTGCCTCCCGTTTTGAAGAAGGAGCAGACACAAACCCTGAAGAATTAGTTGGTGCAGCACTTGCTGGTTGTTATTCAATGTTTTTATCTGCTTTGATTAGTGGAGAAGAATTATCGCCAAAAAGCATTAATACAAATGCGACAGTGACTCTAGCCAAAGATGACATAGGCCCAAACATCACTCATATCAAGTTAGATTGCAGTGTGGTTTGTGAAGACCTAAGTCAAGAAAAATTTAATGAATTGGCTCAGACAGCAAAGGAAAAGTGCCCTATTTCACGACTTTATGCGGGGGGTACGGCAACAATAGAATTGAATGCAACACTCGTTTAGATAACAGGGCGATATGGTCAAATGGCCAGCCAGAAAATTATATCCACCCGCCTATTCATCCGTTGACCATAACGGGTGTTATTGTCGTAAACAGGATTAAACAATCCGAAGTCTTTGATCTCAATGATGCTCTTATTGATTTTTTCATGAATCACCAATTCTTCTATTGCTGATTCAGATCGCATATTAGAGAGGTATTGGTTGTACTCTACATCACCAATATTATCGGTATGACTATGTACCGTGATCAAGTAATCCTGTATGTTTGGAATAGAATCCAACAGGTCCTGTAACTTTTGAGATTGTTCAAAATTGATATAAGCACTGCCACCTCTGAAAAATATACTTTTGATAAATGAGGGTTCACCTTGCTGCTGTGCTGAAGCCAAGGATGCCGAAAAAACCAAGAAGAGCGTGAACAACAATTTCATTAATCTTAAGTTATTTCATTTCAACGACATATACCAAATACTAGTTTTCATTTTCGCATTTTTAGGTTTCATTTTTATATGAACTGACATATTCAATGATGAATTAATCATTTGCGAGCGATTACTCAAAACCCTGTTAATTATATTTTCGCTAACTTGATGGTATGTCTACGGCACTGGCAATTTTTCTTGCGTTTAACATTTTGGTCGCCACGGCCATTGCAACCTGGAAATACCATAAATCAAGAAAAGAATATTTAAGACGTCCAAATTTTCCTTTTTATACTGGCGTTTTTATTGGCCCTCTTCCACAATTTTTACTCGTAATTGGCCAACGCAAAGAGAGGCGAAAATTCTTGCAAGGAAAGCGCAGGTATTCTTAATAATGACCCCAATCCATTCAAATAATTCTACTCATTACAAATATCAATAGATATCAGAATTAATATAAATGACCATATTTGCCCTTCTAAAAAATAGATGAAAATGAACAAATTACCAGTCTTATTAATCGCAGCAATTTTTATAGTGGGCTGTGGACAAAATACCACAACAGAAGAAACAAGTACAAAGCCCAACATCTTATTGCTAGTTGGTGACGATATCGCATTTGGAGATCTGAGTGCATATGGATCTGAAATTGCTACTCCTAACATGAATAGCATTGCAGATGCTGGCGTTAGATTTTCAAATTTTCATGCCTCACCAGTATGTAGCGTGACCCGATCCATGCTAATGACAGGATCTAATAACATTGAAATTGGCCTCGGGTCTTTTGATTATTCATTTTACCCTCCAACAAAAGGAGTATCAGGTTATGAAGGTTATTTAACAAAAACTGCCGTCACTATTGCTGAGCTACTAAGTGATGATGGTTATGAGGTTTACAAGTCTGGAAAATGGCACTTAGGTGGTGAAGAAATTGGAGGTCAAGGGCCGCTAGGCTGGGGCTTTACTAAAGAATTCGGAATTTTATCCGGAGGTTCTAATCACTGGAATGATTTAGCGATGACGCCTGATTTTGCAGATCCTAATGGCCTGAATGTTAAAAGAAAAGAGCATTTCACGTTAAATGGAGAACATTTTGAGCGACCTGAAGGTGTTTATTCTGGAGAGCTATATACGAACCACATGCTTAACTTCATGAAAGAAGGAGAAGCAGAAGGCAAGCCTTGGATGGCTTACATGGCATTTACAACTGCCCACTTCCCTATTCAGGCACCAGCTGATATGATTGATAAGCACTATCAAAAATATTTAGACTTAGGATATGCAGGACTTAAAAAATCCAGGTACGAAAGTTTGAAAAAGAACGGTTTGATAACTGAAACTGCAACTGAGCCAGCATTTAATGACATCACGTTTAAGTGGGAAAGCTTATCTCAAAAAGAAAAGGAAATTCAGGCAAAGGTAATGGCTACATATGCTGCCATGATCGAAGACCAGGACAATAGAACGGGACAAATCTTAGATTACTTAAGAGAATCTGGACAGCTCGATAATACGCTTATAATCTACTTGACTGATAATGGACCTGAAGGATTTGAGGCGACTCACCCTAAAACTGGCAACCCAGAAATGGCAAAATGGATTGAAACACAATTTGACCAAAGCTTTGAAGCCATTGGATCAGCAGACTCAGAACATACAATTGGCGTTTCTTGGGCAAATGCAGCAACAGGTGGTTTACAATGGTGGAAATGGTTTATTGGTGAAGGCGGGATACGCGTTCCAATGATGATTGTCCCTCCTGGAGCATTCTCTGAAGATTACGATCGCTCAGGTCAGATCTCTAATGCAGTGATTTCTGTAAAGGATCTTCCAATGACAATATTAGATTATGCTGGTATTGAGCATCCTCAAACAAATTACAAAGGTCGTGAGATCGTAAAACCGTCAGGTGTTACTGCAAGACCATTCTTGGAAGGGAAATCTGACCAAGTAAGAACAGACAGTGAATGGTATGCTTTTGAATTATTTGGAAATGGGTATATCATGCAAGGTGAATACAAGCTCATGAAAGTCCGCAAAGGCATGTTTGGAGATGGTGAATGGCATTTATTCAATGTTGTTGCTGACCCTTCAGAAATGAGACCTTTAGAAGCTACAATGCCTGATAAATTCGAATCCATGAAAGCACTTTATGCAGACTATGCTAAAAAGCATAACATCATTGAAGTTGACGAGGCATGGAATCCTTTTAAAGCTGCAAGTAATTAATACCACAAAAGAAATTGCTATGAAATTATTAAAGTCATTAACAGCATTATCTGTAATTGTGTTTATCACGGCTTGCACGGGTAACTCCAAAAAGGAAGCGGCTAGTCAAATACCACAGACAATTACTCAAAAAGTGGATGGCGCAGTAAATGATTTGGATGGGAAGATCTCCTCCTACAAGCTGGTCGCTAAACTTGACCACCACAGAATGGCTGCTGAAGCAGGGGTATATACGCCACCTTCGATTGTAACTATATTTTCTGATTCTAAAGTTGAGGTTCCGATCATTCAAGCAAATCAGCTTGCAGCACTAGACATGCCTTTTAAAGTATTGTCTTATGCCGAAGCAGACACAATGGAAGCAAAAGTAGCTTATACTTCTGCTGGTTTTATCCAGAAAAGACACAGTCTTGACGCTGGATTGCTAACTGATTATACTGCTAAGATGAATGCTGCATTGACAGCTTTTCCCGAGGCAATGATTTCAGAAACAGATTTAATGACTGTTAGTGAAGGATTCGGAATTATTAAAACCAAATCAGACTTTGACTTTGCAACAACTGTAAAAAACTTAAAGGACATCATCATGTCTCAAGGTGATACAAAATGGTTTGCTGATGTCGATTTTCAGAAGGATGCAGCAGCAATGGACATTACCATTGAGCCAAATACTTTACTGCTCTTTGGTGGTCCTGCTCCTGGTGGTAAGGCAATGATGACAAGCCCAAAAATTGGTTTAGATGCCTTTTGCCAAAAGCTATTGGTATTTCAAAAAGAGAACGGTGAGGTGTGGATTGCCTACAATGATATTGTAGCATTTGCTCAATTGTATTATCAAAATGCTACTAAGCCACAACAAATGATAAACCATCGGCTTACAATGGTATTTACCAAGGCTGTCTCAAATTAATAGGTTTAAGCTCTAGTTGAGTAAGGCTACATATTAAAGCATAGCGCTATCTAATTTTAAAAATAGGTAGCGCTATTTTTTTGTCCTTTCTATTTAAGGCTAACTTGAATATTTAATTGGTGATTGAAACTGAGGAATGAGCTTGGAAATTGAGAATAATATCGCTTTTTTTTCCAAATAGCTTTTATAACTTTTAACAAGTACTAAAAGATAAAATACAGGCTTTTTTGTCATCCTTTGACTTCCAAAAAAAGCAGCATCTAGGCAACGAAGTTGTATTCTTCGCCAATGAAACAATTACTGCTTATATTGAAAGAATAATAAATTGAAACATAGTTATACGATCAGAAATCAAATATTATGAAAATACAGTTCAACACTGATAAAAACATTGAAGGTACAGCAGCGCTAGAAACTTTTGTGTCTAAAAAAATCAACAGCGGTTTAAAACACTTGAGTGATAAAGTTACGCGCGTGGAAGTGCATCTTTCAGACCAGAATGCTGATAAAGAAGGGTCGGACGATATACAATGCAAGATTGAAGCAAGGATACAGGGGAAACAACCAGTGATTGTTGCAAGCAAAAGCGAATCAAAGGAAAAAGCCATTGATGATGCAGTCGAAAAAATGAAGGCGAGATTGGGTACGATAATAGGTAAAATGAAAAACAAATAATAAACACTGACCAGAGTCAATGATAGCAATCTTGAATCAGTAGTCAACAGCCAATTTACTGACCCTTTTATTAAAGTTCAATCCTTGAATCCCCAAAGCCGAGAACATTTCTTTAATTTAAAGCATGCTTAAATTTTTCAGGCGAATCAGACAAAGACTTATGGCAGAAAACAAATTGGGCAAATACCTACTTTATGCTGTTGGTGAAATAGTACTTGTGGTAATTGGAATCCTAATAGCACTTGAGGTGAACAATCGAAACACACAAAGCGTGATGGATGAACGTAGAGATCAATATTATCAAAGTATGATCGCAAGCTTTGAAGTAGACTTACAAGAAATAGACGATTATTTGAGATTTATCGATAACAATACTGCTATAATTGACAGTTATCTCAATACTGTTAAAAATGCGAATAGTTTTAAAGAAGCAGTCGCATCGACAAAAGACATTCAGGTATTTACAAAAGATGTTGATTTAAACAAATCTATCTGGACAACTATGGTCAATTCAGGTGATGTCAACCTCTTGCATGAGGATATCCGACAAGAACTTTTGGCACTATGGAACTCTTTTGATGACTACTACGAAGGAGATTATGCAAATAAGGAGCACTATTGGGATATCATTGAAAATGCCGTTTTTCAAACGCCAAGTGTTACCTTATCCCTTCAAGACTTGGTCAAGGACAACGAAAAATTAACGCGCGAATTGGCACCACATAAAAATGAAATCAAAACAGTGGATATAACGGTTTTTGCCTTTCAGTGGCTAATCATAGGTAATAATGGTGGTAAACGCAGAATGAACATTAATAAAGAAGACATTAAAAGTATTTCTGATAAAATCAAGTCTAAACTAAATAATTGACCCTAAAACATTTTTTTCTCTATCTCAAATTAGTTTATTCTACAGAAGCATCACGTAGGCTTCAAGAATTAAAATAGCGTTTATACTGCCATGTTCTTGGCAAAAATGAAAGTAGTAGAAAAGGATAAAGTAAAAAATCTCCCATGATCGTACCCGTGGTGAAATTCATGTCATCTTCTATAGTGGTGTTTTCTCCGGAAGTTTTTAGCACATGCTTGTGCCTCCATTTTTTTAATGGAAAAGGTAACTTTTTCCCTTCATCAATAAAATAATAACTACCCTCTGCACTTCCATTCTCAGTAATTTCACTTACCCATTCCCCAGCCAAGGGTAATTTCAAATGAACAACATCTCCTTTCTTTGATCCACCAAATTCAATCAGTTGAGCGCCAGGAGGAAGTAAATATTCGAATAGTTTATGATCAAACCCTTCATAAACCGTAGTTAAATCTCTATTGACCTTTGACCTTAATTTAACGTTCATCATGGCACACAATAAAATTCAAAATTTACTAAAGTTCATGCCAGCCATTCATTGTCTGGATCAATACAGCCACTAGCTTTACAAGGTCATCGATATCCACCCATTCGTCAGGCAAGTAGAAATTCCCTCCTATAGAGCCAATACCGTAAGCGGGTACGCCTAACAATCGGATAGGATACCTTATATCACCTGCATAATGATTCGGATATGCTGTTGGGTCAGTGCCTGTCACATCATCAATGGAAGTGCGCAACACTTTACTTTCTGGGGCTTCCCAATCTGCAGCACCAGGATTGGTCATATATCCCACAGACTTTAATTCAGCCTTATAGGCGTTAGTCGCAGTAGATTTTTCCTTCACAAATTTCTCTATCGCATTATTCGCATCGGTCACTAAAGCCTTCCAAGTGTGATCATCAACAAATTTTAATCTAAAGGTAACTGTAACTTCATCGGCTACGGATCCAATGCGGTCTCCACCATCTATGATTCCAATATTTACCAATACACCATTAAATACTGTTTTTTTCAATTGGTCGATCAACTCCAAACAGCGGTCTACGGCACTTCCACCTTTATTCCATTCAGCAGAATCTATACTGCCAATTTCGAGTGCTTCTCCGCGCCAACCAGTCAAATGCAACTGTAAATCTGCAATACCTTGAACGGAATTTTTTATGTCTACCAAGCCGTTTCCCGTTTCGGCAGGATGTACATAAAGCACAGCGCCAATCTTGTGGTCTATTTTGCTCAATCGGTCAAAGACCGGCAAACTTCCTCGGCCACCTCCCCCTTTCCCATGTAAACTCATTACTATTGGCAACGGACTTCCCGTACTTGACAATGCTTTTGCGGCTACTAACATGGCGGCAACGCCCGCTTTATCATCTGCCGTTCCTAATCCATAGAGTTTGTTACCTACAATTTTAGGCTCAAAAGGATTAGTCGACCAACCTTCTTCAATGGCGTGTGTATCAATATGGGAAAACATGGCAAAGGCCGATTTGCCTTGTTTTTCCGGCCAACCCACCACATTAATAAAAGGGCCGTCACCAGCAGGACTTGGTGTCATGTATTCAGGATGATCTTCATACAAACTTGGTCTGTCCGCACTTTCATCAATCCGATAAGGTAATTTTTTTAGATAATTCTTGACCACCTTTTGTGCATTGCCCGCTGACTCACCCCCTATGCTTTGCACTTTAATCATGTCTTGTAATAATTCAAGCAATTCACTTCTGTACTTTTCTGCCAATTCAAGGGATTCGTTAGACGGTTTTGAATTGCCCAACATGGCCAAAGAAGGCAAAATAGTCATGCCTGCTACAGCTGATGCTGACTTATTAACAAACTTTCTTCTTGAAATTCCCTCCTTCTGTTTCATTTGTATTTATGGTTAATAATTCAACCTTTGTGAAAACCTATTAATTTAAACTCCTTGACAGTCCATCAATTTTTGTGTTCAGTCTACCGATAGCTGCGCTATAGCGATCGTCCCATTCTTTTAGCCTATCAGAGGACTTCAATGCTATCTCATATTCTAGCCCTGGCAATATCCAAGAAGCATAACCACTAAATGGATCTGAAGCCGAATACAATGAACGGTACCAAGCACCAAAGTACATTCCCTTCTCTTCCAAGAAACTTTTCTCCAAAGCAATCAATTGCTGATTGATGGACGTAATTTTCTGACTAGATAACCTGCCCGAACTAAGTGCGGAATCCATCTTTTTAGCCAGCTGTGCTGACTTTTTGGCCAGTGTCTTAATGGACAGCTTGGATTGATCAAAACCAGCAAAGCCTTCATTGAAGCCATTGATCTTTTTGGTAGCATTTTCAAAATGAAGTGTTAGGTCCTTTGCGTAGCGCTCAACATCATAAGGTACCAATTCTGCATTGGCCATTCGCAGGCTCATTATACCCACCAACTTCTCAATGGTCGGCCCCATCTTAAACTCCGGATCAACAAATTTTGAATAGTAATGAAAATCATCATAGTTAGAATGGTATACAGAAGTTCCTCCTGCTCCACCACTCAATGACGGCACTCCAGCGTGCATGTAAAATGCGATATGATCTGATCCACCGCCAAGGTTCCCAATGCGTGGTTCTGCCTTACCATTAGCCCATTGTTCGTAAACTGATTTATCGGAATAGGGATAATCCACTTCCTTAGCTGCATCCATGATCAAACGCTTCAATGTAGGTGCAGATGATGCGTTGAAGTTTTTGCCTGATACTCCTCCATCAAAGTTCATATAAGCGACAGCTTTTGCACCCAACTCCTCTCTCATTTGTTCTACCCATTCTGACGAACCCAATACACCATGCTCTTCGGCATCCCAATGACCAATCAATATTGATCGTTTCGGGCCTTTTCCTTCTTTAGCCAGTTTACCCAAAGTCTCACTTAAACTCAATAGCATCGCAGTTCCACTATTAGGATCAGTAGCACCAAATCCCCATGCATCATAATGACAACCCAACACGACCCATTCGTCTGGGTATTCACTTCCTTTCAGAGTACCGATAACATTATTGACTCGAACAAAATCACGTTTTTGGTCGACCATTAATCTCACTTTGAGCTCAGTCCCACCAGTTATTCGATAAGTGAATGGCAGTCCACCTTGCCAATTACTTGGAACCGGATCGCCAGTCATTTTACTAAGAATCTTTTGCGCTGCACCATAGCCAATTGGCGTTACAGGAATAGTATGTAACTGAGCGTCTTGAGGATCCATTCTTTCTATTTTCCTATCACCATCTAGCGGTAATGCTGGTTCGAATGGTGTCAGCGGATCACCTGTAAAGTCTGTTGTCAATACAGAGCCTCGTTGTATGGTACTTTCACTATAATAAGGTCCATCTGGATAGACTAAACCTTTGGCATAACCAGAATCCTTTGGATCGGTATAAATAATAAGTCCAGCAGCACCACTGGCTTCAGCAAATTTTGCTTTAAAGCCTCTGAAATTGCCACCATACCGAGCCAAAATGATCTTGCCTTTGGTGTCAATGCCCATTTCCTTTAACTTCTCGAAATCAGCAATGGTGCCATAATTAGCATAAACCACTTCGGCCGTTACATCTCCACTGCCTGAATACGCATTCCAACCTTTCCATAATGTTGGGTCCATAGAGAAAGGATCTTCATCAACAATATTCTCCTGCTGACTAAGCGGTTGACGAATTGGGGTAACCAATTCAACAATTGAGGTTCCAGGCTCCTTTGACATGTAGATGTCATATGGGTACAATTCTGATTCCCATCCTGCGGCCTTCATTACATTGAACATATAGTCTCTCACATCTTCATTGGCTTTATTGCCTGCAACATGAGGTTTCGCGGTAAGCGTTTTTAGGTGCTTCTTAAATGAAGTTTCATCGACAGTATTAAGAAACTGGGTTTCTAAATCCTGCTGTGTTTTTTGAGATTTGTTAAAAAAACCATCTAGACCTTGCGCATGTATTAACGAACAAAGTGTAATAGATAATAATAAAGTTAAAGCGCTTTTCATGGTAAATAAGATGTTAATTGGTTCTATAAGGTTATTTTGTGTAAATACAAACTTCCCTCAGAGTCATCCGCAGGAGTACTGAGATAATTGTTCATCAGAGTCCACTCTGTGTGAACTGATGGGGATCATACAACATTGCCTAAAAAGCATCACTCTTGCGATAGGCTGAAATCACTGCCTCTTCTCCTTCTTTTCCTTTTTTAGAGTTACCATGTTCCATTCCAACTACATCTCTGAATCCTTTTTCATGGATATGTTTAAAGACATTTAAATAGTTGATTTCACCGGACGTCGGTTCATTTCTACCTGGGTTATCCCCTACCTGGTAATAAGCGATTTCTTCCCAACATAAATCAATATTCGGAATCAAATTCCCTTCCTGAATTTGCTGATGGTAGATATCAAATAAAATCTTACAGGACGGACTATCCACCGATTTACAGATTTCATAGGCCTGTGCTGCTTTTGTAAGGAAAAGTCCAGGGTGATTTCTGAAATTCAGCGGCTCCAAAACCATCGTAATGCCATGAGGTTCCAAAATTGCGGAAGCCTGCTTTAATGATTCAATCACGTTGGCAGTTTGGTAGCCCATGTCTTTGCGTAAATCCACATGTCCGGGTACCACGGTCATCCATTTGGCATTCACACGCTTGGCAACATCAACAGATTCTTGTATCTCTTTTAGGAATTGATCTCTCCAATCTTGTTTTCCGCTGGCTAAGTTTGGCTCTTTCCAGAAAATAGAATGCGCCACAAAAACACCCATTGTCATACCATGCTTTTCCATTCGGGCTGCGATCTGCTTTTGCATGTCCAGATCCCTGCCCTTCATGTTATTGTCTTCCATGGATCTAAAACCACGCTCAGCCATGAAATCAAGTTCATTTAATGGACCACCTGGTGCTGAATTCTTGAACATCCCAAAGTGAGGTGCATAATTCTGATTGAATTTTGCATCTGCTTTGACCTCTTCCGCAGCAGTCAAAGATGAAAGGCCTGTTAATGAAACACCTGCTCCTAGAACACCTGTTCTTAAAAAATTACGTCTTTTCATTACTATTGAATTTAAAAGAATTTGGTTTTACCTGGAATTGCTACTTCATAATTCCCATTGGCATCAGGTAGAATTGGCGCTTGATCATTAAAGGAGGTCAAATTATCAGGCACCAATTTTAAATTACTTGCCATGGCCTCCTTATAAGTGATTTTCTGTCCTGAATAAGTAGCCATTCTACCCAAAATAGCTGTCATGGTACTCTCAGCTCCATATTGAACATTGTCATACTTATAGTCACCTGCTTTTATTGCAGCAAATAATTCGTTGTGTTCTTGTTGGTAAGGATTGACATCACCGTCCCCTTTATAGTCTAAGATTGAGCTTCCGTTTCTGCTCGTCACAATGGCCCTATTGCCTCCATTCACTATGATATTTCCATTTGTTGCTTGAAACACTTCTTCTACCCTATTCATGCAATTTCTTTGGTGTCGGCACTGGCTCGAGATGACTTGTCCTTCTGGATACACAAATTCTACAAAATGATGATCAAAAATATGACCATTGTCTTTGCCTTTCCTTGTTTCTCTACCACCCATTCCTTGGGCAGATGTTGGCGCTGAACCGATGTACCAATTAGCGACATCTATATTGTGAATATGCTGTTCCAGAATATGGTCACCACAAATCCATGTGAAATAATACCAGTTGAGCATCTGATATTCTAGTTCCGTTTGAGCTGGTTGTCTAGGCCTTGTCCAAACACCACCACCATTCCAGTACACCTGACCGGAAACAATGTCTCCTAAAGTGCCATTTTTAACGATCTTGTCTACCTCTCGGTAATTTTTTTGATAGTGTCTTTGTAGACCAACTACCACATTCAATTTCTTGCGCTTCGCTTCTTTGCCCGCTTCTAGTATTCTTTTAATGCCATCCACATCCGTTGCCAAAGGTTTTTCCATAAAGACATGCTTGCCTTGCGCTACAGCATATTCAAAGTGTAAAGGCCTGAATCCGGGAGGAGTGGTTAAGATTACCACATCAGCCATATCAATGGCCTTTTTATAGCCATCAAAATCCGTGAATTTGGAAGCGTCGTTTACTTGTATCTTATCTTTTCCATCGTACTTGGTAGAAAGTGACTTAAAACATTTATCAAGACGGTCTCCGAAGACATCGGCCATCGCAACAAGCCTTACGTCGGGATCAGCTTCAATTGCCTGAGAGGCTGCGCCGGTTCCTCTTCCACCGCAGCCCACAAGGGCTACCTTGATTTCTCCAGCAGCACCAGCGTAAGCGCTCACTGAAATGGGTAATGAACTGAGAAGGGCTCCTGTGCCCATTACTTTAGCAGAAGTTCCGAGGAATTCCCGTCTAGATTTGAGATTGGTTTTCGTTGAATCTTTCATAATGTCATTTTTAATATTCTTCAATAGGTTTACCCCATATATTTTCCCATTCTTCTTGTGGAGGAACAACTTTTGGTCTTACAATTCTAAAGCCTACATGTAACGCATCCGTGAGCCACCATAGGCTTTTAGGGATTTGAGGGTCTCTTTTTTTCCACTTTTTATTTGAAAATTGACGTGCTGCTGACCTTAAATCTTTAGCCTCATCTTGATACGAGCCACCTCTTACTACCCTTGGATAAAGGTTGTCGGCAAACAACACAGGATCTATTGTCTCATCAATTTGATTATAATAATCAGGATCGTAACCATCTTGTACCCATTCAGCAACATTGCCATGCATATCGTAAAGGCCAAAAGCATTTGGTTTTTTCTGACCTCCTTTTTTTAATTGGTTTTCACTATTGCTTTCTAACCAAGCATAATCTTCAATCCATTCTATATTTTTAAATGAAAAAGGACTCTCAGAACCTGCTCTTGCTGCATATTCCCATTCAGCTTCGGTAGGTAATCTATAAAAGTGTCCCGTTTTGGCACTTAACCATTTGCAAAAAGTAGTAGCAGCATAATGGGTAACGTTTATTAGAGGGTATCCCGGTTTGTTGAAATTAACATAGGGCATTGTTGCACCTGAAACCCCATCAATATCAATCTCAATCTCACGATTTTCTTGCGCTAATTCGTTGTCCGTTTCTCTATATAAAAACAGTGAAAACTGGTCCCAAGTAATTTCAAGTGAGCTCATCCAAAAATCACTCACTTTTACATTATGAGCCAATTCATCTTCATTTCTCCCCTGTTCGGTATTTGGGCTACCTGCCTTAAATGTTCCTCCAGTAATGGGAACCATATCAAATGAAAGATCTGATCCGTATATATTCTGATTGTATTTTGAGAAATCGTCTTGAGCTTTAAAAACTAATGCCATAAATACCAAGCTAAAAAGCAAGAGCAAAATACTTGGTTTAATTGCGGCTATAATTTTCATCAATCTTTTCAATAGGAAGCGTTATTTCAAATTATAAATAATTGTACCTATTTCTTAGCAGGTATTCTTGGGATCATAAAGATCTCACTTTGTCTTCCGTCTATATAATTCGTTCCTGTATTGTCAAAGAATGCCTCTTCTTCTAACATGATGCGAATTTCTTTATCCCACTCCTTAAGAAAAACA
>Ga0209223_10003795_pt1 | contig 14183 bp, 11 predicted proteins | sample COG_06_FD_184750 | JGI IMG/M metagenome (GOLD analysis project Ga0209223, IMG submission 184750) | Pelagic Microbial community sample from North Sea - COGITO 998_met_06 (SPAdes) (version 2) | ecosystem: Environmental > Aquatic > Marine > Neritic zone/Coastal water | place: Helgoland, sampling...
TCTTTCTTTGAACAAAGACTAGTATTTGCAGGAACTACTGCTCAACCTCAAACTTTATTCTTTTCAAGATCAGCAGACTACGAAAACTTTGATGATCAATATCACGAAACTGTAGCTGATGATGATGCTATTGTTTATACAATCGCTTCTAACCAAGTTAATGCAATTAGATTCTTAACAGCAACTAGAACATTAATTATAGGTACAGCAGGGGGTGAATTTGCAGTTAATGGAGCTGGTGTAGGAGAAGCTATTACTCCAACAAATATTTTAATTAACAAACAATCAAATCATGGTGCAGCAAATGTAGATGGTATTGCTGTAGGTAACGCAACATTATTTTTACAACGTGCTAAAAGAAAAATTAGAGAACTAGCTTACAACTTTGATGTTGATGGTTATGTTGCTCCAGACTTAACAATCCTTGCAGAACACGTTACTGAATCTGGTATTACCCAAATGGCATACCAGGAAGAACCTAATAGTATTGTATGGTGTGTTAGAACTGATGGTCAACTTTTAGGATTTACTTATCAAAGAGAACAACAGGTTACTGCTTGGCATAGACATATTTTTGGTGGATCATTTGGTAGTGGTAATGCTGTAGTTGAAAGTGTTGAAGTTCTACCAACAGATAATTCTGAATATCAAGTATGGGTTATAGTTAAAAGAACTATTGATGGTGCAACAAAAAGATATGTAGAGTATTTACACAATCAAGACTTTGATGAAACAGATGACACATCATTTAATTATTTAGATTCTCAATTAGCTTATGATGGTTCAGCTACAACTACTATAAGTGGATTAGATCATTTAGAAGGTGAAGAAGTTTCTATACTTGCAGATGGTGCAACTCATCCAAATAAAACTGTAAGCTCTGGTGCAATTACTTTAGATAGATCTTCAACTAAAGTTAAAGTTGGTTTACCTTATGTTTCATTATTACAAACAATGAGAATAGATGCTGGTTCACAAAATGGTACATCACAAAGTAAGACTAAAAGAATTTATGAAATCACTGCTAGACTTTATGAAAGTATTGGTATTGAGATTGGTCCAGATTTAGACAACATGGAGCGAATACCATTTAGATCTTCAGCTAACTTAATGGATAGTGGAGTTAATGTATTTACTGGGGATAAAGATATAGAATTTAGAGGTAACTATGAAACAGATGGTTTTATATTTGTTAGACAAAATCAACCTTTACCTTTAACTGTTTTATCGTTATACCCTAGATTAGTTACAAATGATGGATAGAATACTAGATATAGTACCCTACAAAGGTGAGCATGGTGCATACATTATGAAACAACAAATGAACCATCAGTTGATGGATAAAGATATGGAATTTGAAGGAGACGCAAACAACTTGGTACAAGATAATTTAGCATTCACAGGATTAGTAAATGATAAACCTATCTTTGCTGCAGGCATGAAATTAATTTGGAGTGGTGTTGCAGAAGGTTGGGTGTTAGCAACTAAAGAAGTTTGGGATCATCCTTTACTTGTAGCAAGAGCTATTAAGAAAGACTTTGCAAGAATTGCTAAAGAAAATAATATCAATAGAGTTCAAACTGCTGTAAGAGCAAACTATACAACTGGCTTAAAATTTGCTAAATGGTTAGGATTACAGGAAGAAGGATTAATGAGAAAATTTGGTTTTGATGGTTCAGATCAATATATGTGTGCGAGGGTATTCTAATGAGTTGGCAAATGGCAGCAGTAGCAGGAATAGGTGCAGTAACAGCTTCACAACAAAATGCTTATGGAAAATTTAATCAAGCTGTTAATAACAGAAATGCTTTAGTTAAAGAACAAAAAGTTGAAGCTATTGATAATAAACTTGAACTAGACTTAGCTTCATTTGATAAAGAATTTAGAAAACTTGAAGGTAACACTTTAGTTAAAACATTAAAATCTGGTGTTACTAAAGAAGGATCTGCACAAAGAATTGAAAAATACAATTTAGCTCAAGCTGAATTAGAAAAAAGTAAAATGGCTTATGATGCAGAAATTAGTAAGGCTCAAGCATTTGAACAAGCTAACTTTGCAAGAATCTCTGGTCAAATTGCTAGAGAAGAATCTAAAACTGCAATGTTAAGAACAGCAACTAGTGTAGGAACATCATTACTTACAATGCAAGGATAATATGAGAGATTATAAATCAGAATACGCAAACTACCACTCTAAACCAAAACAAAAAAAAGATAGAGCAGGTAGAAATGGAGCAAGAGCAATAATGAAAAAGAAATATGGCTCTAGTTTATTGGGTAGAGATGTAGATCATAAAGATAGAAACCCAAGAAATAACAGTGTAAGCAATTTAAGAGTACAATCTAAATCAACAAACAGATCAAGAAATTCATAGACTATGCCAAAGATACCTACATTCACTTCAACAAGATCTATAACAGCAGAAACAGCATCTGTTGGAAGTAACATTCAACTTAATGTTAATAACACACCAGCAAGTGCATTAGCACCAGTTAGTGATTTTATTCAAAAAAGTTATATTAAAGAAAAACAAACTGAAGCAAATAATAAATCCTACAAAGCTATTAATGAATTTTATGAAGATCAAAAAGATGAAACGGGTAATGTAATTCAAAAAGGTTGGCTAACAATTTCAAGTGAAGCTAAACAAAAAGAAAATCCAACTGAAGCATCTAATTATTTTGATAGCGAAATACAAAAACTTTATAATTACAATAAAACAAAAAATTATAAAAATTTAAATAATTTTGAAAAAAAAGCTATTGATGCAAAATTTTATGCAACTACTGGAATGCTTAAAACTACAGCTATTCAAGAAGCTAGATTAAACATGATACAGCAAAACAAAGATATTGATGATGATACTTTTGTTAAAGAAGCACAATTACTTTCACAAATGGGTACAATTTATATTGAGCAATTTAAAAATGTTATGACTTCAAGAATTGAATCCAATCCAGAATATGATGATGGAACTAAAAAAATATTAATTAAAGAATACCATACTAAAGGTGTTGAATTTTTAGCTAAAAGTATGGCTTCATCAAAACCCTTACAATTTAAAGAAGCAATGAAACAAGATAAATTTACAGATGTTTCTGCTATTAAATTATTAGAGTTTGATGGTATAGCAAATGAAAATATTAAAAAACAAAAATTTGAAACATTATTATCTGGATTAGATGTACCTTTTGATTCAGATCCAAGAGATTTTGTTATTGCTAATGAAGAAATTCAAAATAAAAATTTTGGTAACAATGAACAACTACAAGCAATCTATGCTAGTCTTACCCCTCAAGAAGTTGTTGAGTTTAAAGAAGCATACAAAACAAAAGCTTCTGCAATAAGAGCAGATAGAAACATGAACATTTTAACTGCTGCACAAGTTGGTAAAGTAACTGCTGCACAAAATACAAATGAAGTATTTAAAGATTTTTTTCAAAATAAAGGAGTATATAATCAAAAATTAAAAGAATTATTTCCAGATAATTTAATAGCAGTTGAACAATTAAGTGAATTTAGTTTAAAACTTTCAGATGGTAGTGCTAATCAAGTTTCAAATTTTGATAAAAATGATGATATAATTAAATTAATTATTAACGATGAAATAAATAGTGTGTATGATAAATTTACATTACCTGGCGAAACTGAATCTTTATCTGTAATAGAAAGAGCCGGTAAACAACTTAATGTTGCTGATGCTCAATATTTAAATACTCTTTTTGAAATTTCTGGTGAAAAAGGTTTTAAAGAAAATCATACAAAGTTTTTTAAATTTATAGATATGTTTGGATTAGAAGTTGCAGGAAGTTCTGCATTAAAAAGTTTAGATACTCAAAGAGATAAAAGATTAAATAATTTTAAATATGCAATGTACAATAGATATATTACAGGATTACAAAATGGTCATACTGCAGACGAATTATTAAAACCAACTAAAGGAAATAAAAAATTTATTGGTTATGATTTTCATACATATATTCCAAACATGAATGATGTATTTAAAGATATTAGTGAAAGTATAAAAAAAGGTAGTGAAGATCTTCCAGATATACCTGGACAAAAGAAAAAAACAAAAAAAGAATTAGAAAATGAACTTGGAAGAACTATTACTATTTCAGAGTACGAAGAGCTAACAAAAGGAATCTAATGGCTACATTAGCAGAGCAAGTAAAATCCTATGAAGAAGCAGGTTTTAGTTCAGAAGAAATATCTGCTTGGACAAAAAACAAAGCTAAAGAATTAAGTGAAGCAGGATTTTCTACTCAAGAAATTGCAAAAGATTTAGGCTATAAAGAAGTAAACTTAAAACCTATTAGAGCAGCTTGGGAAACTATTATTAATCTTGGCAGACAAGAACATGAAAAAGTTTATTCAGAATTAGAATCGTTAAACGCACAAAACGATGACACACCTTTTATACGAAAACAAAAAGAAAATTTAGTTGGTCAAATATTTGAACCAGCTCAATATTGGAAAAGAGGTTGGGATGCTGGTGTTTGGGATCTTCATCAAAGTTATGTTAATGGAGAAGAGATTCCAGCAATGTACACTACTGATATGCCAAACGATACAGGGTTTTTAGAAAGAAATATAATGAACATAGCAAGATTATCTAAAGATATTATTCCTTATGCTGCTGCTACTGTACCTGTTGCATTAGCCACTAGAAAAACAGATGCTAGTTTAGCTGCTGGTGCTTTTGTAGTTGGTTCTATGAGAGAAACATACTTACAAGCATTACAAAATGAAGAAGTAAATGGTTTTAATGAATTTTTTAAAATCTGGACACAAGAAGGTTGGAAAGCTGGAGCAACTGAAGCAGCTCAAATTTATGCAGCAAGTAAATTGGGTGGATTATATAAAGGTGTACTAGCAAAAACTGTAGCACAAACTGTAGGGTTTGAAGCAACTGGTGCAGTTCTTCATGGAGAAATGCCAGGCAAAGAACAAATGGCAGACAGTTTATTTTTATTTAGTTTGTTTAATTTAGGTGGTGCTGCAATAGCAAAATCTAAAAGAATTATAACAAAGAACGATAGAACTCTTCCAGAGTTAGCAGAAGATATGGTTGTTCACAAAACAGTTTTAGAAGATGGTGCAAGTAAAACAAATGAAAGACCAAGACATTATGGTGATGAAACAACTGTAACATATAAGCCAGAAAAATTTAAAGAAGGTATTAAATTTGAAACTAAAGCAGAAGAAACTATTTTTAATAAAACAAAATACTCCGAAAGAGAACCTATAACAACTTTGCCAGAAAAACTTGATGCAGTAAAACAAACAAAAGATTCTGCTGTTACAAAATTTGTTGACAGACTTCATCCTATTAAAATGGTTATAAGAGAGATTCAAAATACAAAAAATATGAAAGATGCTTTGAATGTTTATGAAAGATTTAGATCTTTACTTGGAATGGAAAATAGAGCAGGAGCTGCTATTGAGATAGGTACATTTGATATTAATTTAAAAACTAATGGTAAATCTTTTAAAGAAATTATAGAGCCTATATTTGAAAAAGATTTTGCAATACCTGGATTGCCAGAAAAAGTTCCATTTAGTTTAAAAGCAAGAGATTTAAAAAACAAACAAAATTATGCAGAGTTTAATAATTATGCCATTGCTAAGAGAGCTTTAGAAAAAGGAGATCAAGGAATTAAAACTGGTATTCCTTTTGAAGTATCAAAAGAAGTAGCTAACAATCCAAGATTAATTAAAAAATTTGAAAAGACAAGATTAGAGTTAATTGAATATAATAAAAAATTATTAGAGTACGCAAGAGATAAGGGTTTACTTACCAAAGAAGCATTTGATGCTATGGTAGAAATGAATAAAGATTACATTGGTTTTGCTAGAGTAATGGAATTTGTTAAAGGTGAAAAGAAAACAAGTGTATCTTCTTTAAAAGAAATGAAAGGATCTGAAAGAGATATAATAGATCCTATTGAAACAACTTATTCAAATACATTTGCTCTTATTAAAAAAGCAGAACGTAATTCTGCTATAAATGAATTTTTAGATGTTGTTGAAGCTTCTCAAGTTAATGGTGGATTTTTAGATATTCAAAAAAAACAAGTAACTAAAATTACAAAATTAAGTTTAAAAGAATTTGAAGATTTTGGTATTGATACATCTAAAATGTCAAACAAAGTTAAAGAAAATTTACAAGTATTTAGAAAAGAGTTTGATAAAGTTGATGGTGATTCTGTTGGAGTTTATCGTAATGGTAAATTTGAAGTATGGGAAGTTGGAAGAGAATTAGCAGAAGCTTTAAAAGATTTTGATCCAAGAACAAGTAGAAATTTAATGTTTGGTATTGCTAGACAACCTGCAAGTTGGTTAAGAGCTGGTGCTACTTTAGCTTTAGACTTTGTTGGTGCTAACTTTCTTAGAGATACAGTTCAAGCATCTATTTATAGTAAGTATGGTTTCTTTCCAGTAGTAAGTTCTATGAGAGGGTTGTTTGATATTATTGCTGGTAAAACTGGTTTAAGTAAAAAATCACAAAAACTTTGGGAAGATTGGGTTAAATCTGGTGGTATGCAATCAACAATGTTATCTCTTGATAGAGCTGTTTTTGATAAAGCTGCATTTGACATTGTCAACAATGGACCAATTAGAAATAAAGCTTCTAATCCTATAGAAATATTAAGAGTTATTTCAGAAACATTTGAGAATGCTACAAGGATTTCTGAATTTAGAAGAGCTTATAATGCTTCTATTAAAAGAGGATTAAGTCATAAACAAGCTGTTGAAAGAGCTGGTTTTGAAAGTAGAGATATAACTTTAGACTTTGGTAAAATGGGTACAGAAATGAAAACTGTAAATCAAATATCTGCTTTCTATAATGCAAGAGTTCAAGGTTATGCAAAACTTTATGATGGTTTTAAAGAAAGACCAGGAAGAGCATTACTAGCAATTAGTGGTGGTATTATGATACCTACTGCATTACTTTGGTTTTTAAATAAAGATGATAAAGATATTCAAGCACAACCAGAATGGGTTAAAAGACATTATTGGTTATTTGCAACTGGTAAAGGTGAAGATAAAGTAATTCATAAAATTCCAAAACCTTTTGATGTAGGTGTAGTTTTTGCTTCTTTGGTAGAATCTTTTTTAAATCATAATTACAGTAAAGATGAAACAACTAAACAACAATTAGATGGTTGGTGGAAAGATTATTTATGGCAAACAGGAAAAGGATTTATCCCTACTCCACAATTTGTAATGCCATTTATTGAAGGTGGTTTTAATGAAAGTTGGTTTAGAGAACAACCTTTAGTACCACATTATCTTGAAAAAACTTTACCTAATAAAATGCAATATACAAATTACACTTCTGAAAGTGCAAAATTAATAGCTGCTGGTGTTTATAAGATGATTGGTATTGATACTAAATTTAATAATCCAGTTATGATTGATAACTTTATGAAAGCATGGAGTGGTACTTTAGGTAGATATATAATACAAGCATCTGATAAAGCTTTAATTGAAAGTGGAATGATTGATGATCCAATTAAACCTACAGATCCTTTATCATCAATGCCAGTATTCAGAGCTTTCTTAGCAAAAAATCCAGATTTAAATTCACAATGGATAACTACTTTTTATGAAGAATATAACGAACTTGAAAAACAAAAAAACATGGCATCTGCTCTTGAAAAAGAAGGTAAATCATTAGAAGCACAAAAAATTATAGACAGCATTCCTAAAGCTAAATTTCAATTAGCTTATTCTGCTGATGAAATAAAAGAATATGGTGCTATGATAAGAAATATATATAATAATAAAGAATATACTGAAGATGAAAAGAGAGAATTAATAGATCAATTTGCTTTAATAATGATACAAGCAGCTAAAAGATCTTTAGATATTATGAATATAAAGGTTGATAATAAGTAACAATAATAATATAGAGATAACAATATGACAATATCTAGCACTACAGTAAAGAACTCCTACTCTGGTAATGGTACACTAGATACTTTCAACTATACTTTTAAAATTTTTGCAGACGCAGATATTCAAGTTATTATTAGAGATGCAACAGCAACTGAAACAGTTAAGACATTAACTACTCACTACACAGTTACAGGTGCAGGTTCTGCTTCTGGTGGAACTATTGTATTTACAGCAGGTAACATTCCAAGTGCTACAGAAACTGTTGTAATAAGAAGAGCATCACCACAAACACAAGCAATCGATTATATTGCAAACGATCCATTCCCTGCTGAATCTCACGAAGAAGGATTAGACAGATCTATGATGGCAATTCAACAGTTGCAAGAAGAAATAGATAGATCAATTAAATTATCAAGAACAAACACAATGACTTCAACAGAGTTTGCTGTAGGTTCAACTGATAGAGCTGGTAAAATTTTTGGATTTGATGACAATGGTGAATTAGTTGTATCGCAAGAACTAGGAACTTTTAAAGGTGATTGGTCTGCATCAACTACTTATGCTGCTAGAGATATTGTAAAAGACACATCAACAAATAATATATTTTTATGTAATACTGGTCACACATCATCTGGTGTTGAACCTCTAACAACTAATACAGATAGTGCTAAATGGGATTTATTGGTAGACGCTGCTAGTGCTACAACAAGTGCTAATGCTTCTGCTGCAAGTGCTGCTGCTGCTTTAGTATCAGAAAATAATTCTGCAACATCAGAAAGTAATGCTTCTGCAAGTGAAGCATCTGCATTATCACATAAGAACGATGCCGAAACAGCAAAGACTGCTGCTGAATTAGCAGAGACAAATGCTGAAACTGCACAGACAGCTGCCGAAGCTGCTCAATCTGCTGCTGAAGCTACATTTGATTTATTTGACGATACTTATCTTGGTGCAAAAGCTAGTAATCCAACATTAGATAATGATGGTAATGCTTTACAAGATGGTGCTTTATATTTTGATACGACTAATGATGTAATGAAGGTTTATAACCTTGCTAATACAACTTGGTATCAATTAACTCCAACAGTTCAAAACCAAACAAACATTAATACAGTTGCTGGAATATCAGCTGATGTAACAAGTGTAGCAAATATAGATACAGATGTTACAGCTGTTGCAAATGATGCTACAGATATTGGAACTGTTGCTACAGATTTAGCAGGTTCAGACACTATTGGAACTGTTGCAGGAATTTCAGCTAATGTAACTACAGTTGCAGGTATCTCAAGTGCAGTTTCAACTGTATCTGGTATGTCTACTGCAATTAATACAGTAAATGCAAATGAAACAAATATTAATACTGTTGCAAACAATGATGCAAATATCACAATAGTAGCAAATGACACATCAGATATAAATACAATTATAACTAATCTAAGTAATGTAAATGTTGTTGGTCAAGATTTAAGTAATAACTTTACTCACATTATAGACAATGGTTCAATTACAGATGCAGTAACTGATACACCTGGTACATCAAAAATTGATACAGTAGCTGATGATATTACTAATGTTAATACTGTTGCTGGTCAAATTTCTCCAACCAATAATATATCAACTGTCGCAAGTGCAGATACTAATATTGGTTTAGTGGGTGGTTCAATCGCAAATGTAAATACAGTTGCATCAAATATTACTGGTGTTAATTCTTTTGCAGAACGATATAGAGTAGGTAGTGCTGATCCAACTACAAGTTTAGATGAAGGAGATTTAGCATATAACTCTACAGCTAATGCTCTTAAATATTATGATGGAACTTCTTGGACATCTATAGCTCCAGGAATAGCAAATGTTTCTGATGATGCTTCACCTCAATTAGGTGGAAATTTAGATGTAAATTCAAATGATATTACTGGTACAGGTAATATAAATATTACAGGAACAATAACAGCAACAACAATCAATGGAACTATTGGTAATGTTGTTGAAGATACTACTCCACAACTAGGGGGTACTTTAGATGGTCAAAATAATAACTTAGATAACATAGGAACAATTGATGGTACAAATCTTCAGTTGGATTTTGGTGGACTATAATATATAAATATGTATAACAATTTAGAATTAAGGAGTATAATATAACATGGCAAAACGACTACAACTTAGAGGTGGAACAACATCTCAACATTCAACTTTTACAGGTGCGTTAAGAGAAGTAACTGTTGATACTGATAAAGATACTTTAGTCGTACATGATGGTGCTACAGCAGGTGGTTTTCCTCTTGCTAAATATTCAGATGTTTCAAGTATTAATACAGATTTAGTAAATGACACAACTCCACAATTAGGTGGCGACTTAGATGTTAATGGAAATGTTTTTGTTTCAACATCAAATGGAGATATTGAATTTTCTCCTAATGGAACAGGTAAAATTAAATTTAACGATCTAGCTTATTACCCTGAAGCTAGTATTACTTCTTCATCAAATGCAGTAGCATGGGATATTCAAGCATCTCCAAACGCAAAACATACAACAACAGAAAATACAACTTTCTCTGCACCAAGTAATGCAACAACAGGAAGTTTCATAAGTTTAAATATTCAATATGGTGGAACTCACACAATCGCTTTCAATACAGTATTTGAATTTGCTGGAAGTACAGCACCAACATTCACATCTGTTTCTGGTCAATCAGATCATTTAGTATTCAGATACAATGGCACAGTTTGGCAAGAGATGGGTAGAACTTTAAATATGTCAGCAACATAAGGATAAAATAATGTACGCAATAGTAGAAAATAATGAAATAACAAAATTAATCTCTTACCCTAAATCAATAGTTATTGGAGATGTAAGATACCCAGCTAAAATATTTCAAGTTTGGTCAAAGTCAGAAAAAGAAGCTATTGGAATTTATGAAGTAGTTTATGACAACTCAAACTTTAAAGATGAGAAGTGGTATATTAATACTAATCAATCTTATGCTTTTGCTGATGGAACTGTAACTGCAAGTTATGGAACTGCTACACCTAAAGCACACGCAGATACTTTATGGACACAACAAGATTCAGATGATGGAGATTTACCATCTGACAAAGAAGTTGGAGATGTAAAAGTTGAAGGATTAAAAACACAATTAATTAGAACTATCAAACAACAAGCAAGTGGATTATTAGCACCTACTGATTGGTATGTAGTTAAAGCAAGTGAAGTATCTGATTATTCTGTACCAACTAATATTGCAACATATAGAGCAAGTGTTAGAACTAAATCAAACGAAATGGAAACTGCAATTACAAACGCAGTTGATACTCCAGCATTAGAAACTTTATACACTTACACAGAACAAGAAGATGGTTCTGTTACAAGACCACTAGGCGAATTTCCACAAGAGGTAATATAATGCCTTTAATCATACCAAGTAATTCAATATCTGCTGGTGGATATGAAGTAGATAACTCATTAAGGTTTAATGATGGAAGTGATGATAGCTTGGGTAAATCAATAACAGGAGTTAATACAACTAAATTAACAATAAGTTTTTGGACAAAAACAGCACCTCCGTCTGGAGATAATTATGTAGTATTTGCTAGTGAAAATAATACTGGAAATTATTTATTTATTGCTTTGAATGATGGTTTAGATATTCAAATTGGTGGAAGTGCCAATAGAAGAATTACTACTCAAAGATTTAGAGATTATTCAGCATGGTATCATATAGTTTGTGTTTTTGATACAACACAAGGAACAGCAAGTGATAGAATTAAAATTTATGTAAATGGAAATCAGGTTACATCATTTTCAACAAACACTACTGGAATGTCGCAAGATTCTAACTTACCAACTATAAGTTCAACTTTAAATTATGAGATAGGTGATTATTATGGTCAATCAGGTTTTGGTTATGATGGATATTTAGCAGAATTTTGTGCATTATATGGTCAAGCATTAGACCCAACATCATTCGGAGAATTTGACGAAGATAGTGGAATATGGAAACCAATAGATGTATCTGGTTTAACCTTTGGCACAAATGGATTCTATTTAGACTTTGAAAACTCTGGTAGTCTAGGTGCAGATGTATCAGGTAATGGAAATAACTTCACAGTTAATAACCTAACAGCTATTGACCAGACAACTGATACACCTACTAATAATTTTTGTACTATGAATCCTTTATATCCTGATGGAACAATTACATTTTCAGAGGGAAATCTAAAATTAACACAAGGTAGTTCTTGGCGTTCTGCTGGTGGAACAATGGCAGTATCACAAGGAAAATGGTATTGGGAAGTATCAAATGTAGGTAATTATGCTTACATAGGATTTGCAGATATTCAATTATTTAACGAAGGTTGTTCTATAAGAGAAAGTTTTACTACTGGTGCAGCTACGACAGGCAGAGCACATTCGGTTGGAAATAGTGACGGAAGGCATTATCAGGTTACTTCTGGTGGAGCACAATCAAGTGAATATCCAGCTGCTGCTACTTTTCCATCATTTACAAATAGCATAATAGGTGTTGCTTTAAATTTAGATGACAACAATTTCACTCTTTATAAAGATGGAACTGTTATGAATCCAAGTGGTACTCCTATTAGTATAACAGCTGGAAATTATATACCAGCAGTAAGTATTTATGGAAATAATGTATCAATGAACTTTGGCTCTCCACCTTATGCAATCTCATCTGGCAACACAGATGGTAATGGCTATGGAAACTTTGAGTATGCAGTTCCTAATGGCTATCTTTCTCTTTGTACTAAAAACTTATCGGAGGTATTAGGCTAATGGCAATAATTGACAAACCCTCAGATTACTTCAACACCGTTCTTTATACAGGTAATAGTTCAACACAATCTATTACAGGTGTTGAATTTCAACCAGATTTTACATGGATTAAAGCTAGAAACCAAGCATACAATCATTTTTTATTTGATGCTGTTAGAGGTGTTCAAAAAAGAATAAAAACAAATTCTACAGATGCAGAAAGTACAGTAACAGGATTAACTTCTTTTGATACAGATGGTTTTGGTCTAGGTTCAAATGTAGATATGAATGGTTCTGGTGTAAATTTCGCATCATGGAATTGGAAAGCTGGTGGCACAGCATCATCAAACACAGATGGAAGTATCACAAGTAGTGTAAGTGCAAATCAAGATGCTGGATTTAGTATTGTGTCTTATACAGGTACAGAAACAAATGCTACAGTTGGTCATGGTTTAGGTTCTGCACCCAGAATGATTTTATTTAAAAGATATGGAACAACTGGAAATTGGGGAGTTTACCATGAAAGTTTAGGAAATACTAAGGGTTTGTTTTTAAATACAACAGATGCTGAATCAACTGAATCAACTTATTGGAATAATACATCACCAACATCTTCTGTATTTAGTTTAGGTGGTAGTTCTTTAGGAAATAAATCTACTTCAATGATTGCCTACTGCTTCGCAGAGAAACAAGGCTACTCAAAATTTGGAAGCTACACAGGTAATGGAAGTACAGATGGAACATTTGTTTATACAGGGTTTAAACCAGCTTTTGTTATTTTTAAAAGAAGTAGTGGTACAGGAAATTGGCAGTTATTGGATAATAAAAGATTAGGATATAATGTAGAAAATAGAACTATATATCCAAACTCAAGTATTGCAGAACAAGATGAAGATGACGCAGATTTATTATCAAATGGTTTTAAATTAAGAGGTAGTGGTACAGATGGTAATGGTTCTGGCTCAACATACATCTACATGGCATTTGCTGAAAATCCATTCGTAACATCAACTGGTGTACCAGCTTGTGCAAGGTAGTTATGAAATTATTTAATTTAAACCTTACAAAGAATGAAACTTTGTTTCAAGCAACTGCGAGATAACTATGAAGTTTGTATTAGCTTACACAATCTGTTCAGCAATAACTGGGATGTGTACTAATACAGAAGTATCACCAATAGAATTTAATTCCTGGAGTGATTGCGTTAAAGCAGGTTCATTATCAACTGTTCAAATTGTTAATGAAAACGAAGAAAAATTTAACGAAGAAAAATTATATGTAACTTATTTTTGTAACGAGGTAAAAGGTGAGGATGCCTAATAAAAAATCATCACAAAGATCTAACTTAGAAGATCATAATGGTATTAGAATATCTTATCACGAGAAGGTTTGTGCAGAAAGAATGAAAACTTTATTTAATAAAATTGATAATATGAATAAAGAAATAAAAACTTTAAGTGGTGACATTAGTGAATTAAAAGAATATGCAAATAAAAGTAAGGGTGGT
>Ga0209223_10003803_pt1 | contig 14158 bp, 12 predicted proteins | sample COG_06_FD_184750 | JGI IMG/M metagenome (GOLD analysis project Ga0209223, IMG submission 184750) | Pelagic Microbial community sample from North Sea - COGITO 998_met_06 (SPAdes) (version 2) | ecosystem: Environmental > Aquatic > Marine > Neritic zone/Coastal water | place: Helgoland, sampling...
AAAAAATAATAGTTAAACCATTAATGCTTATTCCACTTGTTGAAAATGCTTTTAAACACGGAGCTAGAAATTCAACAAAAAACGGATATATTAAAATTGATTTGAAAGCAACTAAAAAGCTTTTGGATTTTAGGGTTGAAAATTCATTTGAAAAACAAACAAAAAAAATAAAAGGACAAATTGGTGGAATAGGCCTTACAAACCTAAAAAAAAGATTAGAGTTAAATTACGGGCCTGATTTTTATAGTCTTGATGTAATTGAAGAAAAAAATAAATATATTGCACACCTTAAAGTTAAACTATGATCAACTGTATAATATTAGATGATGAGCCTCTAGCAATTAAAGTAATAGAAAATTTTGTTAAAAAAATTGATTTTTTAGTCTGTGTTGGAACTTTTTCAAATGCTAATGATGCTTTAACTACTATTAAAAAGAAAAAAGTTGATTTGATGTTTTTGGATATTAATATGCCATTTATTGATGGTATAAGTTTTTTAAAAAGTTTAGAAACACCACCCAAAACAATTATAACCAGTGCTCATTCAGATTATGCGCTTGACGGATACGATTTAAATGTAGTGGATTATTTAATGAAACCAATCCCATTTGAAAGGTTTGAACAAGCTGTGGAAAAAGCTTATAAGCTAATAACTAGAATTAGAAATGAAAAAAGTCTTGATCTTGATTTTGTTTTCGTAAGAGTTAACAAATTAAATGTCAAAATAAATTATGATGATATTTTAGCCATAGAGAGTTTAAAAGATTACATAAAAATAGTTACTAAAGAGAAAAACTTTATTGTTCATACTACACTAACTTCATTTACAGAATCTCTTCCTAGAAATAGGTTTATTAGAATACATCGATCCACTACTGCAGCAATTAATAAAATTGATGTAATTGACGGTAGTAATGCCTACATTAACAAAAAGCCTTATAAAATTGGTGGAAGTTACAAGGAAAACTTTAAAAACTTGGTCGTTAACTTTAATTAATCTTTCATTAAGTCTAAAGCCTTAGAAACTGTGGTAACAGGAAATTTACAAGTATTATCCACGCATACATAAATATAAGTTTCATCCTTAAAATATCTGTCTTTAAGCAAATAAAGATTGGATACGTTTTCAGAAGCAGCTATTAAAACATTAGGCAAATATTCTTCCATTATATCCTCAGCTTTTGCAATCGCATTATTACCAGATATTGCGATTTCATAAAACTTTTGAGAATAATTATGTGAGTTATTAAGCCACAACAAATGATCTGTAACCCTCTCTTTTATTGTTTCACTTACATTATTTATCATTATTTTAGAATGTGATAAATATTCTTTGTTTCCGTTAAAATGGCCAAGTCTAAATAAATTAAAATTCATTACAGAGTTTGCAGAGGGTATAACTCCATCTTGAAGATTAATTAATGTGTCTGCAAACAAACTTTCTTGATTAGTTGAAAATCTATAAAATCCTGATTCTTCTTTAAATTTTTCGTTTGAAAACACTACCAATTCGTCAGCAAATTGTAAATATTTTTCATCAAAGGTAATTTCATACAGCCCTATAAGAGCATCAATATAATAACTGTAATCTTCAAAAAACAAAACCTCAGTAGGACCGCTGCTAGTATGTCTTATTATATTATTATCAATCATAATTTTTGATAATGAAGAATTTATTAAAAGTGCTTTATTTAGAAAAATTGGATCTTTTGTTGATTTATAACTGTCAACTAAACCTCTAATAGTTAATGCATTCCATGAGAAAATTATTTTAGAATCAATTATTGGGTGAACTCTTTTTTCTCGCTCTATTTTCAATAAAGAATTTACTCTGTTTAATTTCTTAGTAAATTCTTTTAATGTAATGCCTAGTTTTTTAGAAAATTCTTTATCAGAAATAGTTTGATAAAAGACATAACTATCATTTTCCCAGTACCCCGTTTCATTTATATTGTAATATTCTGAAACCCACTCAAAGTCGTCATTCAAAATTTTCTTTAGTTCTTCCTCTTTCCATATGTAAAAGTCACCTTCGCTTTTAGTCCCATCTTCATAATTTGTATCAGCAGAAATACTTGAATAAATAAGATTGTCATTTCCTGTCATTTTAGACTCTAAGAATCTGAAAATATTATAAAGTTCTGATTTGAAACGCTCTTCTTTAAATGCTTTGAAAGCGCTTGAGTAAGTACTTAAAAGCTGGGCATTATCGTATAGCATTTTTTCAAAATGAGGAATATGCCAAGTGTTGTCAACAGTGTATCTGTGGAATCCACCGTCAATTCTGTCATTTATTCCTCCGCGGGAGATTTGCATCAAAGAATTGTAGACAAAATCTTTCATTTCTTGATTACTATACTCATTTGAAAATCTCATAAAGAAATTTAACATTGAGGGTAAAGGAAATTTCTGGCCACTGCCAATTCCCCCATTTATTTTGTCTGAATATTTAAAAGCTTTTTCAGCTAGCTCAATTTGTAGCTCACTTGAATATGTTTCGTCTCTTGGAGATGGTTTTACTAAAGCTTCTTTTTTTACACCCTCTCTGACGCTATTAGCATATTCTAAGACGTCTGGTTTTCTAGTCTTATAAAATCCGCTAACCTGATTTAAAACTTGAATCCATTGTGTTTTAGGAACGTAAGTTCCTCCCCATATTGGTGTGCCATCAGGAAGGGCTATAATATTCATTGGCCAACCTCCACTTCCTGTCATTAGAACCAATGCTTTCATATAAATTTCATCTAAGTCTGGTCTTTCTTCTCTGTCAACTTTAATATTAATGAAATTTAAATTCATAACCTGAGCCACATCATCATCTGTAAAGCTCTCCTCTTCCATTACATGACACCAATGACATGATGAATATCCCACACTAATTAAAAGTAACTTATCTGAGTTTTTTGCTAAAGATAAAGCCTCGTCGTTCCAGGGAAACCAATTAACTGGATTGGTAGCGTGTTGCTTTAAGTATAAACTTTTTTCGTTTACTAATTTATTTTCCATGTCTTGGGATAATATATAATTTGAGCTCATTATAAAAATTACAATAAAAAGTTTAATGTTACTCATTTTAATATTGGATCAAATTTTTTTTCTAATTTAAATATTTATTACACATGTTTTTATGTTTTGTTCATTTATTAAAACTTTAAAAAATCTTTTTGTTGTATTGGTGTTATTTTGCTCTAATTACTCATGCAATACAAATAAGCCTGAAACAAAGCCAAATATTTTATTTATTATGGCTGACGACCACACCTCACAAGCTTGGGGAATTTATAATGGAATATTAGATAATTATGTTAAAAATGATGCTATTAAATATTTAGCAAATAATGGCACGGTACTAAACAATATGTTTTGTACTAATTCTATTTGTGTGCCCAGTAGAGCCTCTATATTAACTGGGCAATACAGTCATCAGAATGGCGTCTACACACTTAGCGATCATTTAAGCCCGGATAGTCTTAATATTGCAAAAATTTTAAACAATAATGGTTATCAAACTGCTTTAATTGGCAAATGGCATTTAAAAAAAGAACCGTCTGGATTTGATTACTATAAAGTTCTACCTGGACAAGGCAAGTATAATAATCCTATCTTTAAAACTAAAGAAAATTGGGAGGATGGATACAAAGGTGGTGTTGAAGAACCCGGATTTTCATCGGATGTAATAGGAAATTCAACTGTCAAATGGCTAAAGGACAGAAAATCCGAAAAACCTTTTTTTCTAATGACTCATTTCAAAGCAACTCACGAACCCTTTGATTATCCAGAAAGACACAACGAGTTTTTAAAAAATATTGATATCCCCGAGCCAGAATCTCTACATGATTATATCCCTTCTAGTTCTGGTAGAAGTTTTACTGGTCAACAACTTGAAATTTTAACGAACAGATGGTTAAATTATTCTAAAAACAAAGATCATAACTCTGATACTAAATACCCTGGTATGCCTTTTTCAATTGAAAATATGTCGAAAGAAGAAATAAGATCTTTTTCATATCAAAAATTTGTAAAAGATTTTTTGAGGTGTGCTGCATCAATTGATGATAATCTTCAAAAAATCATTGACCATTTAAAAGAATCCAAACAGATTGATAACACTATAATAGTGTATACATCAGACCAAGGCTATTTTTTAGGTGAACATGGTTTTTTTGATAAAAGAATGATGTATGAGGAGTCTTCAAGAATGCCCTTTGTAATTAGTTACCCTAATGAAATTTTAAAATCTCGAAGAATTGATGATTTAATATTAAACTTAGACATCCCTTCATTGTTTCTTGATTACGCTGGAATTAAACCTCCAAAATCATTTCAAGGAAAAAGCTTTAGAAAATCTTTGGAATCAAAAAACAATTCACTTGCAAGAAAATTTACCTATTACAGATATTGGGAGCACAGTCCTGTAAGGCCTGCTCACTTAGGGGTTAGAAGTAACAAAAACAAATTGATTTATTTCTATGGAGAAGGATTAAACAAAAAAAATACAAGTAAAATAAAATCTGAAAAAGCTTGGGAGTACTACGATTTAGTTAAGGATCCGTTTGAATTAAAAAATGAAATTTATAATCCAAAATATAAAAATGAAATTTTAAAATTACACAAGGAACTTATCAAACAAAAAGAGCTTGCAGGAGATAAAGAAACTTTAATACCTAAAATCAATGAGATTTAAAATTTTATTATTATTGATTTTGTTTGTTTCAAAAGTTCAATCACAAACTAGTAAGTCAGAAAAAATTGATAGTTTGATTAATTCTAGTATCACTTTAAAAAACTTTCCAGGGGCTCAGCTTTTCGTAAAATTTAAAGATTCCATCATAATCAATAAATCATATGGGTTTCATACTTATGATTCAATTATAAAAGTCAAACAAAAACATGTTTATGATTTAGCTTCTTTAACAAAAGTATTAGCCTCAACGTTTTCAATCATGAAATTGTATGACGAAGACAAATTACAACTTGAAGATAAAGTTTCTGATTATTTTCCTGAACTAAAAAGATCAAATAAAAAAAATACAACAATATTTCAAAGCTTGAGTCATACAAGCGGATGGATACCTTACATCAGTCACCAAAATTTTATTAAAAATAGAAACGGCAACTTAAAAAAATCAATTGTACGTACTAAAATCGACAAACGATTTTCTATAAAAATGAATAATAATTTATTTTTAAAAAACACATACTCTAAAAAGTTGTTTAAACGAATAAAAAAATCTAAATTAAATAGGATAGATACCTATGATTACTCTGGACTTTTCTTTTTTTATGTGCCTAATTTGATTTATAAAATGACAGGTTATAGTTTCGAAAATTATTTCAAAAATACATTTATAAATAAAAAAGAAATTACTCTTACTTTCAATCCAACAAAAATATTTAGCAAAGATAAAATTGTCCCATCAGAATACGACTCTATTTTTAGAAAAGGGCTGATTCATGGGTTTGTACACGATGAAGCAGCTAGTTTTATGGGGGGCGTTTCTGGAAACGCTGGACTTTTTGGGAATGCAGAAGGCGTAGGGAGTCTGTTAAGTTTTTTAGAGTCTAACAGCACTATGTTTAAACAATCAACTATTCAAAAATTTACTTCTTATGCTTTTGAAAACAGTCAAATTAGAAGAGGTTTGGGATTTGACAAACCATATTCAAATAATGATTACGGAGAATATCCAAATAAAAATTTGTCTAAAACTAGTTTTGGACATACCGGATTTACGGGAACTATGTTTTGGGTCGATCCAGAAAAAAAACTAACAATTGTTTTGTTAACAAACAGAGTTTATCCAAGTCGAAAAAATGAATCGTTTTATACAAATGATGTAAGAAGTAAATTAATTGATTTATTAATAAAAATTTAAAATGAAATCAATATTTAAAATTTTAGTTATGTTTTTTGGAATATCCTGTTTTTCACAAGAACTAATTTTTGAAAACCTATTTGACAGTTCTCTTAACTCTGAAATAGCATGCTACAGAATACCTGCTATTTTAACATCAACAAATGGAACTTTAATTGCTGCAATAGACGAAAGAAATAATTCATGTGGGGATTTAAAATGGAATAGAAACATCAATATAGTTATAAGAAAAAGTTATGACGACGGTAAAACATGGACTGAAATTGAAAAAATAATTGATTATCCAGATGGTGAATCCGCATCAGATCCTTCAATGATTCTTGATCAACAAACTGGACATATTTTTCTTTTTTATAACTATATGAACCTTGACTTAGCTAGAGACATTTATCGCCTTATGGTTATTAAAAGCTCTGATAATGGAAAAAACTGGTCAGTTCCTAAGGATATAACCAGTCAAATAACAAAAAAAGATTGGAATAAAGATTTTATGTTTATTACGTCTGGAAGAGGTACTCAAACCAAAGATGGGACTCTTCTTCATTGTTTAGTTAATCTTAATAAGGGAACACATGTGTTTGGTAGTAATGACAACGGAGAGAACTGGTTTTTATTTGACCATCCTTTAAAACCAGGAGATGAGTCAAAAATTGTTGAACTTTCAAATGGAGATTGGCTAGTGAATTCGAGAGTTAATTCAAATGAATTTAGATATTCTCATATTTCTAAAAATAAAGGTAAAAGCTGGTTTTCTTTTGAAAACAAAGATCTTTTAGATCCAGCTTGTAATGCTAGTCTAATAAATTATAATACCAATTCTAAAAGTTTATTGTTGTTTTCTAATGCTTTTAGTTCAAAAGAAAGAAATAACCTTTCAATAAGCATCAGTTACGACCAAGGAATCAGTTGGAAAAATACCAAAACCATTTATAAAGGAAAGTCTGCATATTCATCAATGACTTTACTAAAAAACGGAGATATTGGTTTGTTTTTTGAAAAAGATGACTACACAAAAAATGTATTTGTAAGAGTCCCAAAAAAATGGATACTTTATAATTAAATACTTCTAAATCTTCTAATTCCGGTCCACGTAACTCTTTTAGTTCTCCCTAAATAAGATTTAGTCCCAATTCTGTCGTTAAATTCATTTCTTAATGAATTTAACTGAGCATTTCCATTATCTTGATTTTTCATTTTATACTTATATTAAAAAATTCCGGCAAAAATATATTAAATATTGAATTTATGTGCTTTTTTTTTAATAAATTTTAGGTGAATATTAAACGTTAAATTTTGCTATTAAAAACTCTCTCAAACAAGGTTCTTTTAGTTCTTTTATTAATATCTAGTATTGTTTCAAATGCACAATCAGACTTTGAGGTTTCTTCGCCGGAATCACAAGGATTTTCCTCAGAAAAATTAATGCTATTGAATCAGGCGATGCACAGCTATGTAAACGACAACGAGCTTTCTGCAATTCAAACTGCTATTGTAAAAAATGGAAAGCTTATTCATTTTGACAGCTATGGAAGTTCCGATATTTCAGAAAACGATCCGCTGAAAAGTGATGATATTTTTCGAATAGCATCTATGACAAAGCCAATTGTGTCAGTTGGTCTTATGATGTTGTATGAAGAGGGTAAATTTAAATTAAATGATCCCGTTTACAAATATATTCCTGAGTTCAAAAACTTAACGGTTAAAAAAAGAAAAAAAATAAAACCAGTTAAGAATCATGTTAAAATAATCGACTTATTAAGGCATTCTGCAGGTCTTAATTTTAAAGGGCCTGAAGATTATAGAAAAGTAATCAACATGAACTTAGAAGAGTATACAAAAGAGTCCTTAAAAACTCCTTTAAAGTTTGAGCCAGGAACCACTTGGTGGTACAGTGCGTCCACAGATATTTGTGGATATTTAATAGAAGTATTATCTGGTCAAAAATTAGATGACTATTTAAAAGACAGAATCTTTGATCCTTTGAAAATGGATGATACTTCGTTTGAACTTCCAAAAAACAAAATAGATAGATTGACTACTTTATATGTTGTTGGAGAGAAAAAAGAACTTGTTTCTTTTGATAATAAATCGAATTCTCCATTTAAAGACAAGGTGATTTTATTAAATGGTTCTGGCGGATTACTTTCTACAACTAATGATTATCTTAAGTTTTCAGTAATGCTTTTAAACAACGGTTCTTTTGACGATGAGCAAATAATTAAAAAAAGTACGCTAGATTTAATGAAACAAGATCATTCTTTAGGTCTTAAATATAAAAAATTAGTATTTGGGAAAAAGAAAGGATTTGGATTAGGGTTTGAAGTCGTTAAAGAAGAAAGTACTAAGTTTGGATCAAAAGGAACATTTGGGTGGGGAGGAATGTTTGGAACTTATTTCAGAGCTGATCCCAAACAAAATATGGTTTATATTTACATGACTCAATCGTTTGAAACTTACAGATTAAAATTAGCTGATAAGTTTAGAGCTATGGTTTACGAATCAATTTTAGAATAGCTTATTTTTTCTCTTTTAAAATACGATTTTGCTCCTTCAATAGAGAATTCATATCCATAAGTAATTGAATATTTTTGGGAGTCGAAATTGTTTTATCGGATGGGTCTTCAGCTTGTTTGTTAAGTCTATTTATAAATTTAACAACCATAAAAATTGTAAATCCTACAATTAAAAAATCTAAAAAAGTTTCAATAAATTGCCCATAACTTATGGCTACTTCATGAACTGAAATATCTCCTAAAGCATTAGTCTGAGATTCTCTTATAATTAATTTCTTATTGTCTAAATTAATTCCGTCTGAAAGCAACGAAAGTGGAGGTAATAAAATTTGCTTTACTAAAACATCTATAACTTGGTTAAATGATGCGCCAATAATAATTCCTATTGCCATGTCCATCATATTTCCTTTTACCGCAAACTCTTTAAATTCTTGTAATAATTTCATAGTTGATTGAATAATTTTTAAAGATAATAAATATGTTCATTTACTAAATCCTAATAAACTAATTAACCTTGTTTTGTTATTAATTTAGCAAATCTAAAAGAGGCTATTAATCCTATTGTAGAAAATATAACTAACATCAAATAGACGTATTGATGACCAATAATTCCTGGATTATTATCCAATAAATATCCCATAATAGGGCCTGCAAAAATATCTGGGCTGTATCCTACAACTGATATTAAGCCAACTGCCGTCCCTGTAAGTGCTAAAGGTGCTTTTGCTTCTTTTAAAACCGCAAAGTATAATGCACGAATTGAATAAGTCCCAACTGCTAAGACAATTAAAGACAAGAAAAATATAGAATTCATTCCTGGCTTAACAACTCCAAATGAAAAAATTAAAGCTCCAATTAACATTGTAATAAAACCAAAAATTATCCAAAACATATTTTTAGTTTTATCAGCTAATAAACCGATGGAAATACATACTATTGGTCTCAAATACAATTGTAAAGCGCCTACTTCAGCTGCTTCAATTTGATCGTAAAACATAACCTCCGAAGCATACAAAGAATAAATATCCGTCACTTTATACCCAACATAAGCACACATTATTATTAACATTAATAGCCATATTGATTCATTCTTTAAAACATGTTTAATATTGGTTAGAGAATTTAAAGATTTTTCAATAGTAGTACTCTTTTCATCTGAATTTTTTAAAAAAATTAAAACTAGCAAACCGATAAAAGCAACCATAAAAGAAGAAAATAATATAACGTAACTAAAAGCTTCTTTTTTTTCAATTAGTGAAGTTGATTCTATATCGCCAATTAATACTATTGAAAAAATAAATACTCCAATACTCCCCATTGATGCAGCTACAATTCCCCTACCACCGTCTAAAAATCCAAACGCCTTGCCTTGATTATTATCTCCTCCCCACAATCGAGTAGCTTTTATCATTGCACCCCAAAATAAAAACACACTTGTGAATCCCCAGTAGCCATATAAAATTTGTAAAGTCTGATAGGATGGGTAAGAAGCTAAAACAAGACCGCCTAAAGCGGTTAAAAATAATGCTGATGACATTAGTTTTCTTGGTGAATACCTGTCTGTAATTATGCCTCCATATACATATGACAATAATGCAACAATACCATATACCGAAAACAAACTGCCTAACTGAAAATTATTCAATTGAAACACATCTAAAAATGTTGGCCTAAAGACTCTAGACAAAACATAAGGCAGAAAATAAATAAATTCTCCTGAAAGAATTAATAGCGTAAGAATTAAAAATTTTGATCTATTTATTTGACTTTTCACTAAAGCCTAAAGTACAATTAAAAAAACTTAAAATGTTGCAAGAACATTAATTAATGGTACACAAAATTGTCAAATTAAAAATAATATATACCAAAAAATGCGTAATTAATAATAATAATTGACTTGTTATGCTTTAACCAATTAATAATCAATTAATTAGTTAGATTCGAGAAAAATAAATTTAAATTATGAGTTATATAGATAGTATAATTATAGAAAATCAAGCTGAATTAACTAATGCAATTGATACGGTTTGGGTTGCTCTTTGTGCAGCCTTAATTTTTTTTATGGAAGGTGGTTTTGCATTACTTGAATCAGGATTTGTAAGATCTAAAAATGCAATGAGTATTATTGCTAAAGTATTTATTGATATCATTTTTGGAGGAATTATTTTTTATATAGTTGGATTTGGAATTGCATATGGCTCCTCAAATGGATGGTTTGCTTTTGATATTGGAATTTCAGAAAATGATCTTGGGCTTGGTTTAACAGTGTCAAACCAGCTTTTTTGGTTTATTCAACTAGGATTTGCTGTAGCAGCTATTTCGATTGTTTCTGGTGCGTTAGCTGAAAGAATGAAGCTTTGGTCATATACTATCTTAGTTTTAGTTTTTTGTGGAATTATGTATCCAATGGTAGCAAATTGGGTTTGGAATCCATCTGGCTGGCTTTCTGTTATAGGATTTAATGACTTTGCTGGCTCTGCTGCTGTACATGCAATGGGTGGTTTTTCTGCTTTAGCAGCTGCTATTGTTTTAGGGCCAAGGCTTGGAAAATATCAAAAAAATGGAAAAGCAAACTCCATTCCTGGTCACAATATTCCTTTAGCTGCAATTGGGTGTTTTATTCTATGGTTTGGCTGGTTTGGGTTTAATCCAGGATCAACACTAGGAGCAGTTGGAAATTGGGATCTAATTGGTAAAGTAGTTACAAATACATTTTTAGCTTCTGCTGCTGGAGGAATCTCTACAATGATTTATACTCAGTTTAGATATGGACTAATCGATATTACAATGGTTATAAATGGTGTTTTAGCTGGTCTAGTTTCTATTACTGCAGGGTGTAATGTCTTAGACGCAAACTCTGCAATTATTGTTGGTTTAGTAGCAGGTGTATTAGTTGATGTCGCTGTCCAAATTATTGATAAAATGAAAATAGATGATCCTGTTGGAGCTATTGCTGTTCATGGTGTAAATGGCTTCTTTGGAGCAATAGCAGTAGGATTATTTGCAACAGAAAATGGATTGTTTTTTACAGGGGATTCCTCTTTATTTTTAGTACAATTAAAGGGTGTTTCAGTAATTGCAATTTTTTCCTTTACTTTTACGTATGTTGTAATGCAGTTAATTAAAAAAACAGCTGGAGTTAGAATTTCAATTGAAGAAGAAAGAGTTGGAATAGATGCAGCCTCGTTTGGTTTAGAGTCTTACTCTAATTTTGAATAATTAATAAATTAATATTTATGAAAAAAGTTGAAGCAATAATTAGACCTTCCAAATTGAAAGCTATACAGAAGGGTTTAAAAAACGTAGATATTCCTTGTATAACTGTGATTCCCGTCTCAGGAACTGGATTACAAAAAAGTTATACAAAAATGTATCGTGGAACTGAACAGTCATTAGCGCTGCAAAACAGAACAATGATAATTTGTGTAATTAGCGATGAGAACTTAGAAAAGTGTGTTGATACTATACTAGAATTTGGCTCAGACGGACAAGTAGGTGATGGTAAGATTTTTATATATGATGTTAAAGACGCAATACGTTTAAGCACAAAAGTAAGAGGAGATCAAGCTATTGTATAACGTCTTAAAAGGGGATGTAGCTCAGTTGGCTAGAGCGCTTGACTGGCAGTCAAGAGGTCGTGGGTTCCTAAATATCCTAATTTTACTCTGTTAATATGGAAATTATTTGACAACAATTTTTGTTAACTGTCAAATAACTGCCAATGCAATTAAAATATCCAAAGGTTACACTCACAAAAACCAATCAAGTTTATGTTTCAATTTATCACAACAATAATCGCCTAAGATTATTTTCAGGCAAGCGTTTTAATGTAAACATTTATCCTAATTATTTTCCTGTTAGAGAAAGAATCTATCAAGCTAATTTACTAGCCGCTGAGGTGTATAAATTACTTTCTAATGGATTTACATTTAAGGATGTAAAACAGTCGTTAAAAACACCTAAAAACGATTTAGATTACATCAGTTGGGCGCTAGAATTAAAGCTTAAAGAAAACTACTCAAACAAGTATCATAAGATGCTTAAGTATTGCTTTAAATTGATTAAAGATCACAACAGTAAATTGATAACTCAATCCATTATGGAAGATATATTGAGCAGTGGTATTTCGAATACATCATTTAATACTTACAGGCGCCATTTTAATGCTTTAATTAATAAAGCTAGAGAACTAGGAATGGAATCAAATCCTATGACAAATATTAAATCTAAAAGAGCTGAGTCAAAACTTCACAAACCTATTGGCAATCTAAAAGAAATATTAAGAGATCTTAGGATATTTAATAATAATCTTTTCCTATGTGCCCTATTAACCTATGGTTGTTTATTACGGCCACACAGGGAGATTTTAAATTTAAAGTGGAGCGATTTTTCTGAGGATTTATCCTACATAAGTTTAGCAGGAAACAAAAACAAATCCAAAAGAAATAGAGTAGTGCCTGTTCCTATTTATATTAGAGAAAATCTAATAAAACAAGAGTTAAATCATAATATATTTTCAAATACTAATAAAGCTTACAACAGCGACTATTTTAAGTGTCTTTGGAGGCGTTTTAAGCGTGCTTTCTCCTTAGTTGACAAAGGTATAACGATTTACTCTTTCAGGCATTCTGGAGCGATAGAAATATTTAAAAGAACAGGGTCATTAACCAAGCTACAAAAGGCAATGGGGCACTCAAGTTTAAATGTTAGTTTAACCTACTTACGTGGATTAGAAGTTGCTGAATTAAAAGAAGAAGATATGCCTATGGTTTAGTTTATCTTATCAAATTTAGAACCGTTCCATTCATACCTCCAACTCGGTAATTCTGTTTCAACTATGTCAAGTTTATTATTATTATCTATGTCTCTTAATTGAAGCCAAACTACATCATTTACAATATTATTTGGAATTAAATTTTCTGTAACGCGCTTGAACTCAAAATTTGAATTTGGTGAATATATTTCAAGAAAATGACCTCCTTCTGAATTACAATTATATAAAAAAAGAAGTATTATCTCATTTAATCCATCGCCATCTATATCACCAAAAACAAAATCATCAAGATTACATGTTGAATCTGAATTTGGCACATATGGTTTTTGATTAAAATTAAAAACCTCTGACTTGTTGTTAAAATCAAAAAAACCACTTCCATCGCCCCATAAAATTGTTGGACCATCTAAATAAGGTTGCCCTTGCCTAATGTTAAATGCACCTCCAATTATTAAGTCAAGATTATCGTCGTTGTTAAAGTCAAATATTTCAACTGTTTGAACTTGTTCTCTAACATCACCATCAATTTGATTTAAAATATTTTCGGATGATTTTTTCCATACAAAAGTTCCATCACCATTATTTATTGCAAAACCTTGATCTTCGCCTGGCGACCCAAAAAATAAATCTAAATCTCCATCATTGTCAATATCCCCAGATGCAAATCCGTGATATTGACTAACCGGTACTACTTCAATTTTAGAAATAACATAAGAACCATCAGAATTGCTTAATGTAATATTTGACTTATCTAAGTAATCGTGTTGTCCAGAGATTCTAACAACATCAGGTTTATTATCACCATTAAAATCTCCAACTATAGTTTTTCTAGCTTTATCAGATTGAAAATCTGAATTAAAAAAAGAATTATCAATGTCAAAAGTATCATCTCCATTATTAATAAAAAAATCATATCCAACATTTGTTCCATCGGGCGCCATGCCTTGAGACATTATATCAAAATAACCATCTCCGTTAAAATCTGCATATGCACT
>Ga0209223_10003805_pt1 | contig 14149 bp, 15 predicted proteins | sample COG_06_FD_184750 | JGI IMG/M metagenome (GOLD analysis project Ga0209223, IMG submission 184750) | Pelagic Microbial community sample from North Sea - COGITO 998_met_06 (SPAdes) (version 2) | ecosystem: Environmental > Aquatic > Marine > Neritic zone/Coastal water | place: Helgoland, sampling...
CTTTTTTGTTTTATTGCTATAAAAGCACAAGACAAAAGAATTCCTCTTGATACTACTATTGTTACTAACAGTGAAGTAATTATTAATGGTAAAAAAGTTTCATATCAAGCCACTACTGGTATGCAGCCAGTTTGGGATGACGATGGAGAAATTATCGCTTCTTTATATTACACCTATTATAAAAGGACCAATGTAAAAGAAAGTAGTAAAAGACCTATAATCATGTCTTTTAACGGTGGTCCAGGATCGGCTTCTGTTTGGATGCACATAGCTTATACTGGTCCAAAGGTTTTAAATATAGATGATGAAGGATACCCTATACAACCTTATGGAGTTAAAGATAATCCAAATTCTATTTTAGATGTAGCTGATATCGTTTATATAAATCCTGTTAATACTGGGTACTCAAGACCCGTTGTAAAAGAAGGGAAAAAACTAGATCGCTCAAAATTCTTTGGAATCAATGCTGATGTGAAGTATTTAGCTGGCTGGTTAAACACATTTATTACTCGAAACAATCGTTGGCAATCTCCAAAATATATTATAGGTGAGAGTTACGGAGGTACAAGAGTTATGGGTTTAGCTGCTGAATTACAAAACAAACAGTGGATGTATTTAAATGGAGTAATCATGGTATCTCCTGCTGACTATAAAGTCTTAAGAGTGGGTGGCGCAGTATCATCTGCAATTAACCTTCCATACTATACAGCAGCCGCTTGGTATCACAAAATGTTACCTAGTGAATTACAGAGTAAGGATTTACTAGAAGTTTTACCTCTTTCAGAAGAATATGCAATTAATGAGTTAATACCAGCTTTAGCTAAAGGAGGTTTTATTTCAGATCAAGAACGCAATAAAACAGCAGAAAAGATGTCGTATTTTTCTGGAATTAAGAAGAAGACAATACTTCAACATAATTTAGATGTGCCCGCAAGCTTTTTTTGGAAAGAGTTATTGAGAGATAGAGAAGGATTTACAGTAGGTAGGTTAGATTCCAGATACAAGGGGCTTGACAAGAATCTAGCAGGAACAAGGCCTGATTACAATTCAGAATTAACTTCATGGCTTCATTCATTTACCCCAGCTATTAACTATTATATAAGAGAGCATTTGAACTTTAAAACTGATGTAAAATACAATGTCTTCGGCCCAGTAGGTCCTTGGGACAATAGAAATGACAATGTCAGAGAAGGTTTACGCCAAGCTATGGCACAAAATCCATATTTAAAAATCTTAGTTCAATCTGGTTATTATGATGGTGCTACTACTTATTTCAATGCAAAATATACGATGTGGCAAACAGATCCTAGCGGTAGAATGAAAGATCGCTTTTTTTTTAAAGGGTATAGAAGTGGCCACATGATGTACTTAAGAAATGAAGATTTAAAGAAATCAAATGACGACCTAAGAGAGTTTATTAAAAATAGCTCTACAAAAGGTAAACCAGCAAAATATTAATTGTATTATAGTACATGCAATTTAAACATCCAGAAGTTTTTTATTTTCTATTTGTACTCGTTATTCCGATAATAGTACATCTTTTTCATTTGCAAAAATTTCAAAAAATTGCATTTACAAATGTTGCTTTTTTAAAGAAAATTAGTCTCGAAACTCGCAAGAGTTCTAAGTTAAAAAAGTGGTTGATTTTAACAAGTAGATTACTAACTTTTTTAGCGATACTTTTTACTTTTTCTCAACCATACTTTAGTGACAAAAAAGCAGGCAATAAAAACCATAATATTATTTATTTAGACAATTCTTTAAGCCTAAATACTAACGGAAATAATGGGAATGAATTAAAAATAGTAACACAAAAAATAATCGAACATGCTTCAGCTTCAGATGATTTTTCTTTAATCACAAATGATTCCTTTCATTCAGATATTAGTAAAGATGAACTAGATAATTACTTGAAAAAGATAGAATTCACTTCAACAAGAAGTGATTTAGCACAAAAGATAATTGAAGTTGAAACCAAAAATAAAGTTAAAACAAATACTTCATATAAAAACATATTAATATCTGATTTTCAAAATTATAATAAAAATAATATTGAAAAGTTTACAAATGTAAATAATACATTTTCATTGGTAAAATCAAATTCCAATCAAAAGAATAACATCTCTATAGATAGTATTTATATTTCAAGCAATACAGCTCAAGAAATTTTAATTTCTGTCAGCATTCAAAATCAAGGAGAAGAAAAAAATAATGTTCCTATCGCGCTATACAATAATTCTCAACTCATTAATAAACGCTCATTCTCTATCGAAAAAAATAAAACTAAAAACATTGAGTTTTCAATTCCTAAAACTACAAAATTTTTAGGAAAAATTGAAATAACTTTCAACGATATTTTTCTATTTGACAATATATTTTATTTCAGCATTAACTCTCGTAAAAAAACGAAGGTTTTGAGTATTGGAAAAATCTCGAAATCTTTCCCTCGAATTTTCACGAACGAAGATTTTAATTTTGAAAATTCAACGCTACAAAATGTGAACTACAATTCTATTCCTGAGAAACAACTAATTATTTTAAATGAACTTGAAACCATTCCCAACGTATTACAAAACACATTGCTGCAATTTGCAAAAAACGGAGGTCATTTATTAATTATCCCTAATCAGAAAATAGAAATCGCATCTTATAATTTATTTTTTAGCAAAATCAACAAAGGCTCAATTACTGGAATTCGAAAAGATTCTCTAAAGATTACTGACATCAACTACCAGCATCAACTTTTTACCGACGTTTTCTCTAAACGGGTTGATAATTTTCAATATCCATCGGTTACAAAGAGCTATCAGACAACATTTAGAGGAGATAAAGTAATCTCTTACGAAAATAAATCAGCTTTTTTACAAGAGATAGCAAACCCTTTTTCGAAAGTATATTGGTTTTCATCACCCATAGACATTACTTCTACTAATTTTAGCAATTCGCCATTAATTGTCCCAACATTATACAATATTGGACAACAGAGCTTAAAAATAACTAGACCTTATTACACTTTACAGGAGAATAATAGTATTGAAATTGATAAAAAAATTGGCAAAGATGAAATCTTAACAATTTCTAATGAAGAGGATTCTTTTATTCCTATACAACAATCTTATACTAACAAGGTAAAGCTAACAACCAATTCACAGCCTAAAACAGCTGGATTCTATGAAATCACGTTGAAAAAAGACACAATAGAAACTGTTGCTTATAATATCTCTAGCAAAGAGAGCATCCTTTCCTTTTACGATCTGCAAGCTCTTGAAAAATCAAATAAAAACTTCGAAATTTATGATTCTGTAGAAGGTCTTTTTTCAGAAATTAATCAAAAAAATAAAGTTCAATGGCTTTGGAAGTTGTTTTTGACAATTGCAATTGTATCTTTGCTTCTGGAAATTTTAATCTTAAAATTCTTCAGAACATGACCACGCTTTTAAAGTCGGCTACGATTATAGATGCTTCAAGCCCACATCACCAACAGACAAAAGACATTTTAATCGTTAAAGGAGAGATTACTCAAATTGCCAATTCAATAAAGCAAGAATCCAATTACAATATTGTTGAATTACCAAACCTACATGTTTCATGTGGATGGTTTGACACTAGTGTATCTTTTGGCGAACCAGGATATGAAGAAAGGGAAACTATTCTTAAAGGTCTTGATGTTGCTGCCAAAAGTGGATTCACTTCCATAGCAGTTAACCCAAATACAAATCCAATAATAGATTCTAAATCTGATGTTGAGTTTTTAATTAACAAAGCAAATAACTCTGCTGTTGAGCTATACCCAATTGGCGCTTTAACACAAGGAAGTAAAGGTACTGAATTAGCTGAACTATACGATATGCAGCAATCAGGAGCCATTGCCTTTGGAGATTATAATAGCCCCATCTCAAACGATAACCTTATGAAGATCGCTTTGTTATACGCGCAAAATCTTGATGGATTAGTCATAAGTTTTCCTAAAAATAACTCAATTACTGGAGAAGGAATCGTGAATGAAGGTATTAGCAGCACTAGACTTGGATTAAAAGGTGCTCCTGCATTAGCAGAGCATGTTCAAATTTCTAGAGATTTATTTTTACTAGAATATACCGGAGGGAAATTACACATCCCAACAATATCAACAGCAAAATCTGTGCAACTTATAAAAGAAGCCAAAAAGAAAGGACTACAGGTAAGTTGCAGTGTCACAGCTCATCATTTACTTTTAACAGATAATGAATTAGAAGGGTTTGACAGCAATGTAAGAGTCACTCCTCCTCTACGCACAAGACAAGACACAAAAGCACTTATCAAAGGTTTAAATGAAGGTGTTATTGACATCATTACATCCGATCACAATCCTATTGATATTGAAAATAAAAAATTAGAGTTCAGCTTAGCTAAAGATGGAACAATTGGTTTAGAGAGTTTGTTTGGAGCAGTTAATACTGTTCTTGATTTAGAAACAACTGTAAAAGCACTTACCAATAATCCAAGAGCTATTTTTGGCCAAGAAACAACTACTATTGCTAAAGAATCTAAAGCCAACCTAACACTCTTTAACCCTGAAGGCATCTATGTCTTTTCTAATGAGCATATTTTTTCCACTTCTAAAAACTCAGCTTTTTTAGAGAAAGAACTAAAAGGGAAAGTATATGGAATCTTTGCTAACAAACAATTAGTTTTAGCATAATATAACAATGGATAAATTACACTACGTAGTTAGACAACCTAAAGTAGCATTTAAAAACCCACCGCTACTTATCTTATTACATGGTTACGGAAGTAATGAATTGGATTTATTCTCATTTGCTGAAGAGTTACCAGATCAATTGTTGATCGTAAGTGCAAGAGCTCCTTATGAAATGGGTTATAGTGGTTATGCTTGGCATGCAATTAATCTCGATTCAGAAAACAATAAATTTTCAGATTTAAATCAAGCTAGAGAATCTCTACTAAAGATTTCTGAATTAATTGATGAAGTAAAGGAAGAATATAATACTGACTCAAATAACACATTCTTATTAGGATTTAGTCAAGGGGCTATTCTGGGTTACGCTCTTAGTTTTAATTTCCCTGATAAAGTACAACATATCATTGCTTTGAGTGGATATTTGAATAAGGAATTGCTTCCTGAAACAATAGAAAACAAATTTTCTACAGATTATTATATTTCACATGGATTTGTAGACCAAGTTATTCCTGTAGATTGGGCAAGAAAAGCTTCACCTTATTTAGATTCTTTAGGATTGCAAAATGTATATTCGGAGTACCCAGTAGGACATGGTGTTGCTCCGCAGAATTTTTTTAGTTTTAAAAAGTGGATTGAAGAAAGACTATAATAATTTAACTACTTTTGAGTTTTAATCATAGGTTAATTTATCTTACCATGAAACAACTATTTTTTACCATATTTCTTTTCTCATTCGTTGTATTTTCGAACGCTCAATCTTCAAAAAAACAGCAATACAATAAAAATGTTGTTCTTAAAGTATATATTGATGCTGATGCAAAAATCTTTGTAAATGGAAAAATAGCAAATGAAAATAAATTAAAGAAAGAATTAAAGAAAACTTGGAGAAAAAAAGGATTTGTTTATTATTCACGCTCATTTAAAGGTTCTGAAACTAAAGCAAAAAGCGCTAAAATTTTAACCTTAATTGCTAATTCCAAACTCCCTGTCCAGTTTTATACCGACAATAGTTTTTCTGAAGCTGCCGATTGGTAAATTAGACTTCTATTTTCAACCCATCATAAGATAAGAAAACATTCTCTGGCAACATTTTTTCAACCTTAGCATGAAAACCTAACTTATGACTAATGTGTGAAAAATAAGCTTGTTTAGGCTGTATCTCTTGAACAAAAGCAAGCGCTTCTTCAAGGTTTAAATGTGTAGGATGCTCTTCAATTCGAAGGGCATTAACAATTAACACATCTAAGTTTTGTAATTTTTCTTTTTCAGAATCTGAGATTGTTTTCAAATCTGTAACATAAGCAACATTCCCAAAACGATATGCTGTAATGGGTAATTGTCCATGCATTATCTGAATGGGAATCACCTCTACTCCATCTAAATCAAAAGCAACTTCGGTAATTAAATTCTCTTGAAGCTTTGGTGCTCCAGCATACCTATTTTCTGTTTCAAAAATATATCCAAAACGCATTTTAAGGTTCTCCAATACGCGTTTTTGTGCATAAACTGGCACTTCACCCATTTTATAAGTATAAGGACGTAAATCATCTATTCCTGCCGTATGATCTGCATGCTCATGTGTAAATAAAACTCCATGAATAGATTTCACGTTTTCACGCAACATCTGTTGACGAAAATCGGGTCCACAATCAATAATATAATTGACATCATCCCAAGAAATCATTACAGATGATCGCAAACGTTTATCTCTAGAATCAGAAGACAAACAAACAGGATCGTTATTGGCAATCATTGGAATTCCTTGTGAAGTTCCAGTACCTAAAAAAGTAATTTCCATGTATCACAAAAATAATATAAAATTTGACGGTTGGCTTCTAAATTTAGTACATTTGTTATTCAAGTTAAACCTAGTTAAATGGCTATTTCTTTAAAAGGAGATCAGAAAATAAGTAGTGTTCCTGCTACAAAGACCAAAGCACTTAAAATTAATTTAAACTCCGATATTTACGGAACCTTCGCAGAGATTGGTGCTGGCCAGGAAACTGCACGAAATTTTTTTAGAGCTGGAGGAGCTTCTGGAACCATTGCAAAAGCAATGAGTGCTTATGACAAAGATTTCTCTGATGCTATTTATGGTATTGAAGAAGATGGTCGTTACGTAACAGAGCCTCGCCTAAAAAGAATGCTTCGTCATGAAGTTGACTTAATTGAAGATCGCTTAAGCAGAAGAAAACATCCCGATAAATTATTTTTTAGTTATGCTAATACAGTAGCAACTATTGATTTTTCAAAAAAATTCAAAGGTCATGGTTGGGTAGGAGTTCGTTTTCAACTAGACCCTTTAGAAGATTTTAATGAGATTGTTTTACATCTTCGTTTTAAAGAAACTGATGCTAGATTACAACAAGAAACATTAGGTATTTTAGGAGTTAACTTGATTTATGGTGCTTTTTATTTAAATGACAGCCCAAAAGAATTGTTGAAATCATTCTATGACAATCTAGACAAAGATCAACTAGAAATTGACATGATTAATTTCTCTGGGCCTAGATTTATGTATGTAGACAATCGTTTGATGAGTTTACAGCTAGTCAAAAATGAAATGACTAACGCTGTGATGTTTGGACCAGATGGAAACAACCTGTTACCAGCTCAAGTACTTTACAAAAAAAACATTTTGGCTTTAAGGGGTAGCTTCAGACCCGTCACCAAAGTTAATATGGATATGTTTGAGAAATCAAAAGAACTATTCTTTAGTGAAAAGAAAGTAGATCCTGAAAATTCTCAAATTATTTTTGAAATTACTTTGAGTAACCTAAGAGCTGAAGGTGAAATTAATGAACGTGATTTCTTAGATAGAGCAGAATTGCTTTGTTCCTCTGGGCAAAATGTAATGATTACTAATTTCAAGGAATACTTTAAGCTTGTTGAATACTTCAGTGAATTTACAAAAGCTAGAATGGGATTAGCCATGGGAATATATAACCTTATTCAAATTTTTGATGAAAAATACTACCGTCATTTAAGTGGTGGTATTCTAGAAGCCTTTGGAAAACTCTTCTACAGAGATTTAAAAGTATACATGTATCCTTATAAGGATGAGAAAACAAATGAATACATCACCAGTGAGAACCTAAAGGTACATCCTAGAATGAAGGAATTGTACAAGTTCTTTAAAAACAATGGTAAACTGGTTGATATTGAAAATTTTGACCCTGAAATTTTACACATATTCTCAAGAACAGTATTGAAAATGATTTCTGAAGGAGAAGAAGGATGGCAAGAAATGTTGCCAGAAGGAGTTTCAGAAACCATTGTTCAGAATCGCTTATTTGGTTATTCAAGATCTCGCGTTAAAAGATAAATAGCACTTTTATTAAACCTTTCTATCTTTACTAGGTCTAAGATAAAAACTAAGTTGATTGATAGATGATGTAACTTTAGTTGAACAATTACAAGATGTTCAAACCAAAGAGCAGGCTTTCCGAGTATTAATAAAAGAATACAAAGAACGTTTGTATTGGCACATCCGTAAAATTGTTGTTTCGCATGATGATACTGATGATGTATTACAAAATACCTTCATTAAAGTTTTTCGTGGAATTGACAATTTTAAGCAAGATAGCAAGCTTTATTCTTGGATGTACAGAATAGCTACCAATGAATCCATCACCTTTCTAAACAAGAAAGCTAGAGATCGTAATGTTGATATTTCTGAAATCAAGCAAGAACTTGCAACTAGCTTAAGCTCTGACGAATGGTTTACTGGCGATGAAATTCAACTTATTTTACAAAAAGCTATTGCTACTTTACCTGAAAAACAACAACTGGTTTTTAACATGAAATATTTCGATAATATGAAGTATGACGAAATTTCTACTATTTTAGAAACCTCTGTAGGTGGACTAAAAGCTTCCTATTTTCATGCAGTAAAAAAAATAGAACATTATATTAAAACAAGAACAGATTAAACTTTCGTGAAAGATTTAAGTCTTATAACAGATGGAGAATAACTCAAGACATATAAACAAAGATTGGCTATCAAAATTGCCAAAAAATTCAGGACACAAAGCTCCTGATGGATACTTTGATAGTATAGAAAATGACTTTTCCGTCAATATAGTCGAACAAAATTTACCAACAAAAAATGGTTTTAATATTCCTAAAGGGTACTTCCATACTATAGAAAGCAGAGTTCTAGAAAACATTGAGCTTCCTAAAAAAGGAAAAATAATCCCTTTAAGAACAAGAATGGCTCGTTTTGTAAATGCAGCTGCAGCTGCAGTCATTATATTGTTTATTGGAATTTATTTTAACACATATGAAATTGAACCAACTTCAGAAGAAATTGCCACTTGGTTTGAAGATAATATAAGTACCATTACAAATGATGATTTAACATCTGTATTAACCGATGAAGATTTTGAAGATTCATCATTCTTAGATGAAGAAATTGATGGAGAAGAAGTCAATAAATATTTAGATGAGAATGACACATATATATTAATAAAAGATTCAGATATATTCATAAATGAACTTAACTAAAATGAAGAAAACAAAATATATTATACCAATACTTGCATTACTTTTAAGTACAACTATGACCTCGCAACACAAAAGAGTTAAAGTGAGTAAAGACAAAATAAGAGCATACAAAATCGCTCATATTACAGAAAGACTAAACTTAACTGAAAAAGAAGCTCAGCAATTTTGGCCAATTTACAACTCATACGAAGCAACCTTAGATAGATTACGTAAAGAAGAAAGCTCTAGTATTAGGAAATTAATTGCAAATGGCAATGATATTGACAATGTTTCAGAACCTGATGCAAAACAAATTATGACTTTAATACAAAGCATCAAAGACAAAGTACATTCTAGGCAACAAGAATATTTTAAGAAATTAAAAAAAGTGCTCTCTTATAAAAAAATATTAAAACTTCAAGTCTCTGAAAGAGAATTTAAAAGAATACTTTTCGAAAAAATGAGAAAGAGAAGAAAATTAAAAAGAGAAAAAGACTAATAAAAAAGGGAAGCAATTTAAATTGCTTCCCTTTTTTATTAGTTTATGAGTGCCATACAAGAATATAGCTCTGGTTTATTACTTGTGTACTGCTTTAACCAAATTGAAAGTTCTTTAACTTCATGAGGTAATAATCTTTTCAATGCTTTTTCTAATTCTTTACAAAATAAATCTGAACTAAAACTCACCTTTTTTAAAATGGTTTTAGTATATTCAAACATTGCTCTTGCCATAATATTCTAGGGTTTAGTTATTATAACGCATCCGAAACAAATTTCGTATAACTTCTATAAAGATAAAACAAAAAAACCATTATAGTAAATTAGAATGGTTAATGAACTCTATAAAAAAAGTTAATTTATAGCTTATTTACTTTCTCTAATAATTTTGTAGCCTTAGATTCTAACTCAGCAGCAATCCCTTTAAAATGTATTTTCTTATTCTCTACATCTTTTGTGTGTACTTTTGCAATTAACTCATCAAAGGTTTCAATAACTTCATCTACAATCTTTTCCGTTTTTTTAGTATCTGCTTTTGGATTGTCTAATTCCCAAGCTGAACATTCACTTATAATATCTCCTAAGATATAATTGATATCTTTCTTTAAGTTCTTAATATTTGCCATAATACTTACATTTTAGGTTGCAAATTTAGCCTATTTTATCTAATTCTATCTGATAGTTTTTAAAAAACTCTCCCACATGATAACCATCTACCAAAGCATGATTTACAGCAATGGAAACTGGCATAAATAACTTTCCTTCTTTTTTTTTACATTTACCAAAAGCAAGTCTTGGAACAGATTCTTTACATCCAGATACAGGCTCTTTATGGCTAGAAAAATTAAACCAAGGCAAAGTTGAACAATAAATACAATCGTCTGAATTTACTGGAGGAAAAAGATCATTAGTCGTTATAATTCGTTGTTTTTCTTTTAGAAAATTACAGTAAAAATCATCAAAATTGTCAGAGAAATGAATAAATGAAAATCCAAATGTTGTATCTTTTCTAGGAATGGTTGCTGAAGCGTGAATAATATCATGGATTACAACCTTATCATCTTGAATTCGGTATTTGAAATTTTCAACCGAATTAATAGCCTTCATGCAAGCATGCAGATATAATGCAAAAAATGAAACGTTTTTCTTTTTAGAATGAGAATAAGCTTTAGAAACATCAATAGTAACAACTACTGCAAAGTATGGATCTAATAATTGTTTAAAATGTTCAAAGTGCTGTTTTCTATTCCAAACATCTATATCTAAATATTTCATCTATAAGAATTCTAGTATATCGGTAATCTTTTGAATAGTCTTATAATCAGAATTTGCAGCATCTTGTTTAGAAACTTCTTCATGTACCCAAGTTGTATGAAAAGGAATATGAACTGCTGAAGCTCCTATTTTTATTAATGGTAAAACATCAGATTTTAAAGAATTCCCGACCATTAATAATTCACTTGGATTGATATCTAAATGTTTTATCAATTTTAGATAATCTGGTTCTTTTTTTTCACTCATCACTTCTATGTGATGAAAATAATCTAACAAGCCTGACTTCTCTAATTTTCTTTCTTGATCTAACAAATCTCCCTTGGTAGCAACAATCAGTTTATATTTTCCTTGCAACTTTACCAAGACCTCTTCTACTCCGTTTAACAATTCAATAGGCTTTTCTAACATCTCTTTACCAATGTTTAAAATGTCATCTATCACTTTTTGAGAAATGGTATAATTAGAAAGTTTTAAAGCACATTCTACCATAGAAAGCATAAATCCTTTGATCCCATAACCGTACAAACCAAGGTTTTTTATTTCCAACTTAAATAACTCCTGATCTATTTTGTTTTCGGTCTCATACTGAGATAATAATTGAGCAAACTTTTTTTCAGCATCTCTAAAGTAGGTTTCATTTACCCAAAGAGTGTCATCAGCATCAAAAGCTATTACTTTAATTTGACTATTCATTTGTTTTTAAAATTGTTTTTGCCTTTTCTAAATCTTCTGGAGTATCAATTCCCACAACAACAGATTTTGTTTCTACCATTTTAATTCGCTTACCGACTTCTAAGTATCGAATTCCTTCAATTTTTTCGGCGAGTTCTAAAGGTGTTTCTGGAGTGTGATAAAAATCAATTAATGCACTTTTTCTAAACGCATAAACTCCAATATGCTTGTAATACGTTACTTCTACTTCTTTATTTCTTGCAAACGGAATAGGACTTCTTGAAAAATACATTGCAAAATCTTCTTGATCTACAATAACTTTTACATTGTTTGGATTCATGATTTCATCTTCGCCAGTCAGTTTTACCTTTAAAGAAGCAAGATCTATTGTTTTTCCAGGATCATTTTTAAAAATATCAATCAGTTTTCGTAAAGAAACTTCATCTATAAAAGGTTCGTCTCCCTGCACGTTAATTACAATATCAACATCCATATCTTCCACAGCTTCTGCAATTCTATCCGAACCACAATCATGCTCTTTTTGACTCATTATTGCTTCCCCTTGAGCCTCAATAACTGTATTAAAAATAACATCCGAATCTGTTACTACATAAACTTCATCAAAAAGTTGAGTGGCCACTGTGGCATCATAAGTTCTTAAAATTACTGGTTTTCCGCCTAAATCTTTCATTAATTTCCCTGGAAAACGAGAAGCACTATAGCGTGCTGGAATCATGGCAATAATTTTCATACTCAAATAGGTGATTTATGACTTCAAAGATACATATTTATGTATTCTTAGTTTCGACCATTCAAAATATTGAAATCTGTAAAACTTTAACATTATAATTAAATACTTGATTCTCTGAATGATAAATTAATCTATACTTTTAAATCAGTGAAGAAGCATAAAATCCGCATGGATTTTTCTTCATTAGAAAACTTCTTAATTTGTTTTAAGTTGATTTTGGTTTGTTTGTAACAGGTTTAGTAATCCAACTGGACCTGTTTTATTTTATAAAAACTTCAAGCAATTCAGAATTGCTATTTGACCTAATTACAAACTGTTTAATACAAGCCGGAACTAAAAGTGTTTCTCCTATAGATAGTGCTTCTTTCTGATTTTTATATTCAAAAATTACTTCCCCCTGCACACACATATAAATCACAAAAGAATCTTTCTCAGAATGATCTACGGAAATTTTACCTTTAATTAGTAAGACATTCGTGGTAAAATAAGGACAAGAAACTATTTCGGAAGCACTATTTTGAGTTTTCTTGTAGGATGTTTTATAGGATGATTTCGACGAATAATCAATTGCATCTATTGCTTCATCTTTATGCAAATCACGATAGTTGCCTTCAGAATCTTGACGATCCCAATCATAAACACGATAGGTAATATCTGATGTTTGCTGAATCTCAGCCAACAATACTCCTGCTCCAATTGCATGCACTCTTCCTGTAGGAATAAAGTATACATCTCCACTAGAAACTTCATCAATATTTAAAATTTCAGTCAAAGATTTATTTTCCAAGTGATAGAGATATTCTTCTTTGGTTACATCGTTTTTAAATCCAACAATCAAGTCTCCTTTTTCATCGGCCTGCATTACATACCACATTTCAGTTTTTCCGAAAGAATTATGGCGCTTTTTTGCCAAATCATCATGCGGATGCAATTGAATGCTTAAAGCTTCTTTTGCATCGATAAACTTAATCAACAAAGGGAATTTCTCTCCAAAGTGTTTGTAAACGTTTCTTCCAACTAAATCACTTTTGTATTCATTAATAAGTTGCTTTAAATCCTTTCCTTTCAGAGGTCCGTTAGAAACTACAGAAGTGTCTCCTTCAACGTCTGATATTTCCCAACTTTCTCCAATATCTTTTCTATTAGATTTCTTGTTGAGAATTTCTATCAATTTTTCTCCTCCCCAAATCTTATCTTTTAAGATAGGTTCAAATTTCAGAAATTGATTCATAATTTTAAATAAGTCGCAAATTTACAAGTTATTGATAAGTTTACCTTTATAAAAAATAATTAACTTTAGCCTACCCAAATTTATGTTTGTAACATTTCAATGAACTCATAGCTAACTAATCAAAATTACTCATACTTAAAATCTTTAGAAGAATACGGCAGAAACTAATATTTCAAAACAAAATAAGCAGTTATTTACTATATGCTATTGGAGAAATCGTATTAGTGATGATTGGTATTTTACTAGTACTCCAAATTAACAATTGGAATGAAGATTCTAAAAAAAACATTAAAAGTCAAGTATCTTTCATCTCTTGTTGAAGACCTCAAACAGGACACTACACTGATTGCAAGTCAATATCGATTTTATAAAAAAGATACAATCAGAACATCCAGAATTATCAAAGAAAGAAACTAATGATTAAACCCTTTTGTTAATCACTCACCAGAATAACGCACAAAATTCCTAGGTGTTTCGTACAACGTGATTTCTAAATCTAAAGAAGATGGAATGTGATTTCTAAGTTTATTATAAATCACTACACTAATATTTTCAG
>Ga0209223_10003811_pt1 | contig 14138 bp, 11 predicted proteins | sample COG_06_FD_184750 | JGI IMG/M metagenome (GOLD analysis project Ga0209223, IMG submission 184750) | Pelagic Microbial community sample from North Sea - COGITO 998_met_06 (SPAdes) (version 2) | ecosystem: Environmental > Aquatic > Marine > Neritic zone/Coastal water | place: Helgoland, sampling...
ATTTTAATCCATTTGTTCCATCGTGGGAAGCAACATCCATGTCATTTGTTCCATCTGAAACTGTTAAACCAGAAACTGTTGCAGAAGCAAATGTTACATCACTAGTTGTTGCAACTGCTTGACCAATTGAAACTTCTCCACTTGCAACGCTTACACCCGTTCCAGCCGTAACTGTTGCATTTGAACCTGCTGCTCCTGCTGCCCCAGTATCTCCCTTATCACCTTTTGCTCCTGCTGCTCCTGCTGCTCCTGCTGCCCCAGTATCTCCCTTGTCACCTTTTGCTCCTTCTGCTCCTGCTGCCCCAGTATCTCCCTTGTCACCTTTTGCTCCGTCTGATCCACTTGGACCAGCAGGCGTCATTGCATATAATGCATAAGGAACGCTTAATAATTTGCTTTCAGTATTTATGGTCAGTCCATTACTATCGGAAATAGAAACTTCAATATTATAAGAACCATTTGCCCAATCGATATTTGAAAAAGATGAAGGGTTTTTTGACCCTATATTTAAACTTATCAATCCGTTTGAGCTTGTCTTTACTCCATGACTCTCACTGTATGCCGAAAAACCATTTTTGGTTATAGAGACATTAACAGAAAGATCCTTATTAATCATCAACTTACCTGAGTTATCTCTTATAACACTTTGGTAAGAAAATTCTTGTGGAACCTGAGAATACATCATCATTGAAATTAAAAAAGCAAAAAATGTAAGTAAATTAGTTTTGTTCATAGTTTTATTAGTTTTTAATAATCTTAATTAGGTTGGTTTTATTTGTATTATCATGTATGTACATAAAGTAAACACCGCTAGAAAATCCGGAAACATCTATACTAAATGGATTAGTTTCTACCTGACCAGAGCTAATAAATTTTCCTTGTGTAGAGTAAATAGAATAAGTTAACCCAACCAAGTCGGAAGCACTAAGGTCTAAAGAGATATTTAAAATTCCTTTTGATGGATTTGGATAAGCTTTTACAACAACGTTAAAATTAAGCGTTCGGATACCAGAATCAACAAAATAAACTTGATGTACACCTTCCTTATACATTGACCTTACACCAGTGTAATCAGAGGATGGAGTGCTTTGAAAAAAAATTTGACCAATTGAATAATCTACAGTAAAATTTTGATTCGATTCAGTGTCACCACTTGAAATAGTAATTTCTTGAGAAAAAGAAAAACTAAGAGTGAACAAAAAAATAAGTAGAAAAAAAATGTTTTTTTTAATTTTCATGATTTAATTACAATAACCAAATTAAGAGGGACTTTACATATTTGTTTTTTTTTTAAGTTCAAATTACTATCAAAAAGTATATTATGAAATTTCAAAAAATACAAAATGAATTATATTTGAAGGCATATTCAAAAAATGATATTTTCAATTTCTTTTTTTATTATTATAGCCCTCTGTATCATGATTTATCGCCTAACAAGGCTAAGGAATACCCAAAACAAAATCTATTTGTCTTTTTTGATAGGGCATATCGCCCTGATTATTCTAATATGTTCTATTGGAATTCTGTTGCACTTAAAACTATTTGAGTTTACAAGTTTTATAAATATTTTACTTAAACAGCTAAGCTTGATTTTCCTATTCCTTTTTTCAAAGGCTATTTTTTTAAAAACATATCCAAAAGTGCCAAAAGTAATTATCTTAATTTTTTTATCAAGTCTTACGATATTTGTTTTAAATTTTTTTGGGTATCGTTTTTTGCCCCCAGTACAATCAAATATAATCTTTGGCTATCAAATAGATACGTTTCTAGTATTCTATAGAGATGCCGTAGTTTTCACTTGTCTTACTAGCGTAATTATATGGGTCATTATGGCGTATGAATTTCGGATTGCATTGAAACTCCTTATACAGCAAACAAAACAATCAAAGGTCTTTATAAAGATTTTAACTTTATACTTTTATATTATAATATTTAACTTCTTATTTTTAATCTCTTCACAAGTTTTTTTTAATAACTATAGTGGCGGTGAAGCACTCGCCAATATTGGTAGAATGCTTTTAATTATTGAGGTTTTATTTTTTTATATAAAACCCGGCCTTTTAACTAGTATAACAAAACTTAATTTTCCTATGCTCATGAATCCTAGTTTAGCTATTGAAAATGAAACCCTAAAACACATAACAAAAATACTAATGTCTAAAAAATTATTTTTAGAACACGATTTTTCGTTATCAAAAATGCAATTTCACTCAAACCTAAGCGCTGAAAAAATTAGAAGTTCTGTTAAAGCATCCAATTTCGATAACTTTAAAAGTTTTGTAAATCACCATCGTATAGCCCATGCTGTTGCACTTATTGACAAAGGCTATTTATCCAAACACACTATAAATTCACTTTCTATTGATTCAGGATTTAAATCACCAGTAACATTTTTCAGGGTATTTAAAAAACAAAAAAAACAAACGCCATTAGCCTATAGCGCTAACAATGTTTAACTAGTTTCAATTCTTAACATTAAATAAATGAAGAGTTATGATTCTTATAATTAATGTATTATCTCGTAACAGAAAAGAATGGGGTATTTTGTTCAAATTTAAATAACAGTTGGCAAATGGTGGGAAAATCTAGTTTTTAAAATCAAAAAAACCCTTGAAAATCGGATGATTAACAAGGGTTCTCGTACTCGAGATGGGACTTGAACCCATACGACCATTACTGATCATTGGATTTTAAGTCCAACGTGTCTACCAATTCCACCACTCGAGCATTATGTGGTTCAGAGCGAAAGACGGGATTTGAACCCGCGACCTCCACCTTGGCAAGGTGATGCTCTACCCCTGAGCTACTTTCGCAAATTGGAATGCAAATGTAAAACAAAAAATCAAAAAAAAGTAAATAATATCCTCATAAATAAAACTGAAAAAATCAAGTTTTTAATATTCTTTTAATTTCATTTAATTTTATTAAAGCTTCAACAGGTGTTAATTCATCTATATTTAAAGACAATATATCGTCTTTCAGCTCTTCCAATTTTGGATTATCCAAATTAAAAAAACTTAGTTGTAAATCTGAGTTCTCACTTTTTTTATTTGATTTATTAAACTTATGAGATTCTTCTAATTTATTTAATATTTTTTTTGCTGAAGAAATAATCTGTTTTGGCATTCCTGCCATACTTGCAACATGAATTCCAAAACTGTGAGCACTTCCTCCGGGTACTAATTTTCTTAAAAAAATCACATTATCATCAGTTTCCTTCACCGAAACATTAAAGTTATTAACTCTTTCAAAGGTATCTGCCATCATATTGATTTCATGATAATGGGTAGCAAATAATGTTTTGGGTTTATAAGGATGATCATGTAAAAACTCCGCCATTGCCCATGCTATAGAAATACCGTCATAAGTACTTGTTCCTCTTCCTATTTCGTCTAATAAAATCAAACTTTTATTAGAAATATTATTTATGATAGCAGCAGCTTCGTTCATTTCTACCATAAAAGTAGATTCACCAATAGAAATATTATCACTAGCTCCAACCCTGGTAAAAATCTTATCTACAAAACCCATTTCGACTCTTTTTGCAGGGACAAAACTTCCAATTTGAGCCAATAATACAATTAAAGCAGTTTGTCTTAAAATTGCAGATTTACCAGACATATTTGGACCAGTAATCATTAAAATTTGGTTAGAATCATTACATATAGAAATATCATTAGGAATATATGGGTTTTCATAGGGCAATTTTGATTCTATTACAGGATGTCTACCTTCAATAATTTTTATTTTGTTAGAATTATTAATTATAGGAAATGAATAATTCATTTTTTCAGCTAATACCCCAAAACCACATAAACAATCTAGAACAGCTATCCAATGAGAATTGTTTTTAATGACGGGTATAAATGGTCTTAATTTTAATATTAAATCATTAAAGATTTGGATTTCTAATGACAATATTTTTTCTTCAGCACCTAAGATTTTTGATTCATAATCTTTGAGTTCCTGAGTTATATACCTTTCTGCATTAACTAGAGTTTGTTTTCTAATCCAATCTTCAGGTACCTTGTCCTTATGGAGATTTCTAACTTCTAAATAATACCCAAAAACATTATTAAAGCTAATTTTTAAAGAGCTAATTCCAGTATTCTCTATCTCTCTATTTTGAATTTCAGTTAAATGATTTTTTCCAGATTTAGATAAATCTTTTAATTGATCAAGTTCTGGGTTAAAACCTTTATTGACAACATTTCCTTTAGAAACACTTACAGGTGCATCTTCGTTCAGAGTCCTTTCTAAAATATCAATTAACTTTTCACACAAATTCAATGAATTTGAAATTATTTGAATAAATTTATTAGAATTAGAATCCAAAAGTTCTTTTAATGGCTTGATTGATTTTAAATTATTTTTTAATTGAATTAATTCCCTAGGACTTATTTTAGAAGTCGCCACTTTTGCCATAATTCTTTCTAAATCACTAAATGATTTTAGTATACTACAAACTTGGTCTAAATCATTATTGTTTTTGACAAAATAATCTACACATTGGTGTCTAAAACCTAATTCTTTCAAATCTAAAATGGGGTGAATTATCCATCTTTTTAACATTCTTCCTCCCATAGGAGTTGAGGTGTGATCAATTACATTAATTAGTGAAATACCGTCTTTATTATTTGACCTTAAAAGCTCTAGATTTGTCATGGTAAATCGATCCATCCAAACAAAATCTTTATCAATAATCTGATTAATATTGGTGATATGTGATAAATTAGAATGCTGAGTTTCCTCTAAATAATGTAAAATTGATCCACAAGCAATTATTCCTAAATTATCTTCATTTATTCCAAACCCTTTTAGATTTAAAACTTGGAATTGATTTTTGATTTTTTCAAAAGCAAAATCTTTGCTATAAACCCATTGTTCTAAATAAAATATAGATTTATAGGCCCCAAAAAGTGAATTAAACTCCTTTTTATGTTTTTTAGAAATCAAAATTTCTTTTGGATCAAAACTTTGAAGTAAGTTTTTTATATAATCTATGTTTCCATTGGAAACTAAAAATTCTCCGGTTGATATATCTAAGAAAGAAATACCATAATAATCCTTTAATTTATAAATCGAGACAAGGAAATTATTTGATTTTTTTTCTAAAATCCCATCATTTAAAGAAACTCCAGGTGTTATCAGCTCGGTAACTCCTCTTTTTACAATAGTCTTGGTTGTTTTAGGATCTTCTAATTGATCACAAATAGCTACCCTTTCCCCAGCTTTTACCAATTTATGTAAGTAGGTGTTTAGCGAATGGTGCGGGAAGCCTGCTAATTTAGTTTCACTATTACTTCCAGCTCCTCTTTTGGTTAAAACAATTCCTAAAATTTTAGAGGTTTTAACTGCATCTTCATGAAAAGTTTCGTAAAAATCTCCAACTCGAAACAATAATAAAGCATCAGGGTATTTACCCTTAATCATATTATACTGTTTCATTAATGGTGTTACTTTTATAACCTCTTTTTTCACTTGTGAATTGATTCTAAGCTAATTTACTATTATTTAGAAATTTAATCTTTTACTTTGTAAAAAAACATTCTTAATTAATAAATGAGAAAATTAAAAAATAATGAACTTGGCAGAATAGATGTAGCAGAGTTTAAACAAATCCCAAAGACGCCCCTAATTGTAATTTTGGATGATATCAGAAGTTTAAATAATATTGGATCTATTTTTAGAACTGCTGATGCTTTTATTATTGAAAAAATAATTCTTTGTGGAATTACAGCTTCTCCTCCAAATAAAGATATTCAAAAAACCGCATTAGGCTCAACTGAGAGTGTGGATTGGGAATATCAAAAAGACATTAGTTTGGTAATTAAAAACTTAAAAAAAGAAGGAGTTTATATTTGGAGTATTGAACAAACTGAAAACTCAAATAAACTAAATGATTTGGAAATTGAAAAAAACAGAAAACATGCTATTATCTTGGGAAATGAAGTAAAAGGTGTTTCTCAAAATGCTTTAGATTTATCGGATAATGTTATTGAAATTCCTCAATTTGGAACAAAACATTCCTTAAATGTTTCTGCTTGTTCAGCTATTTTAATTTGGGAATTTTACAATTCTTTAAGCTAATTCTTTTTTAATCTTAAATAATAATTCCAAATAGTCTAAATTATTTTCTACAAAATCAATATCAGTAATATCAATGAATAAGATATTCCAGTCTTCTTTAGATTTTAATGATTTTATGTAAGCTTGATTTATTTTTTTTAGATAATCTTTTTTAATATTCTTTTCAAAATATCTTCCTCTTTTTTCAATATTTAAAAGTAAATTTTCAGGTGATTGCATTAGAAATATTATAAGATTAGGTTTTAATAAGTCTTTTGTCATGAAATAAAAAATATTTCTGTAAAGATTAAAATCATTTTCAGATAAAGTTACTCCGGCAAATATTAATGATTTAATTATATCGTAGTCAAAAACAACTCCAGTCTTGAACAAATCCAGTTGATTTTTATAATCATTCAACTGCCTGCACCTATCCACTAAAAAAGTAAGCTCTAAATTAAGAGCATATCTTTTGGGATCTTTATAAAACTTTTCTAAAAAAGGATTTTCCTTAAAAGTTTCTAGGATTATGTTCTTATTTAGGTCCTTGGAAAGTTTTTTTGAAAGAGAAGTTTTACCAACACCTATATTTCCTTCAATAACAATATTATCATAATCTAATAAAGAATTAAATACAGGGTTGTATAATTTAGTTTTCAACTCTACAACATCACTAAAACCGTCTAAATCCTTTCCAATTTCTAAAATTGATCTTTTGAACAAGGGGTGAATTTTTCCCTTTGCAATATCCAATAAAGGTTTTATAACAAACTCTCTTTTGTGAAGTTTGGGATGTGGAACTTTTAATTCTTTAGAATTTATTATTTGATTATCGTAAAATAATATATCTACATCAATAGTTCTTGAAAAGTAACCTTGTTGAATTTTTCTAATTCTACCCCCCTCTTTTTCAATAACTAATAATTCATTTAAAAGTTCTTTTGCACTTAAAATTGTTTTGAGTCCAATACAACAGTTATAAAACATATCTCCTTTAAATCCAACAGATGGATTTTCATATAGTTTAGAAATTGAAATAACATCACCTAACCTTTTATCAATTTGATTTAAAGCAGATTGGATGTTAGTTTGTCTATTACCTAAATTACTTCCCAGAGACAAATAAGCTAATTTCATGTTCACAAAGCCAAATTAAGATTATTTATCTTTATTTAAAATGCTATTTTATACTTTTATAAAAAAAGATAGAAATGAGTGAATCAAAAAAAATATTAGCAAGTAAAATATATCTTTATTTAGCTGCTTTATTTATAACCTCCCTAGTTGTTTCAAATTTAATTTTTCAAAAATTTTTCTATTGGTATCCGTTTGATATGTCAATTGGTGGTATAAAATTATTTGAACTTTCTGTTGGTATTCTGCCTTATCCAATAACTTTTTTAGTGACTGATTTAATTTCTGAAATATATGGTCAAAAGAAGGCTACACAAGTTGTAATAGCTGGAATATTTGCTTCTTTTTTTTCTTTATCAATAGTTTTAATATCTAATTATGTACCAGCTTTAGATTCCTCCCCAATAAATGACGAAACCTTTTCTCGAGTTTTTTCTCTTTCTGGTTTAGCTGTCTTAGCTTCTATGTTAGCATATTTGTTTGCTCAATTTATTGATATTAAAATTTATCACTTTTGGAAAAGATTAACAAAAGGTAAAATTCTTTGGTTAAGAAATAACTTTTCTACTTTCAGTTCTCAAATTATTGATTCTGTAACTGTGATATCTTTATTATGCTTATTTGAAGTTTTAAGTTGGGAAAGTTTTACTGGACTAGTTTTGTCAGCTGTTATTTTTAAAATACTTATTGCATTTTTAGACACACCTCTTCTATATCTTTTTGTTTACCTTTTTAGAAAAAAGTTTAATTTAAAAGTAGGTGAAGAAATAAAAATTTAAGCTAAGTCTAGTTCTAAGACAACACCTTCATTAGACCTAATATTGAACACCGTGTCATCAGAAAAAATCAAGTATTGACCTTTAATACCACAAAGCTCACCTTGAAATTTATTTTCTTTTACAATATTTAAACTTTTAGGCTTGACAGGGTATCTAGTCACTGGATACTTAATATTTAAAGTAGAAAAAGAATTGTCTTTTATAAATTGTTTTGCTTCTTCAGGAATAAATTCTAAAGCCTTTATTCTTTCTTTTTCTAAATCTATATTATTTCCGTTCAGTTTAAGCATTTCTCTCCAATTTGTTTTATCAGCATAAAATTTCTTTAACTCGACTTCACTTATTCCAGCTAAATAACGATTAGGTAATTCCAAAATTTGGATTGCTTTTATTGCGCCTTGATCAATCCACCTGTGAGGAATCTGTGTTTTTCTTGTCACTCCAACTTTTATAGAACTTGAAAAAGCTAAATATAAAATATGGGGTTTTAATTGTACTTGTTTCTCGAACACTAAGTCTCTTTCTTCAACACCCAAGTGTGCTTTACTTAACTCCGGTTTCATGATCCATTCGGCTGTACTTGGTATTTCAAAAAAACAATTCTTACAAAAACCCTGTCTATAAATAATCTTATTTGACTGACAGTTCAGGCACTCAAATCCAATATGTTTTAACTTTATTTTTTTTCCAATTAAGGAATTCATATGTAAAAAATCATTTTTAAAATCTAGATAATAATTGACATCATCTGTCAACTCCACTTTCATTTTGGTTAAAACATCTGTAAACATTTTAAAAATTTAATTTAAATTTATAGAATAAATATACTATAAAAATGCCTTTTTCTTTCTTAAATACTGTTATGTCTTGGTTTTTGAAAAAACGAATACATCAAATAGAGTTATTTATGAAATACCCAATTGAAGTGCAAAATGAAACACTTATAAATTTATTAAATAGTGCAAAAAAAACTGAGTTTGGAAAAAAATATGACTTTCAATCAATAACCAATTACAAGACATTTTGTGAAAGAATACCAATAACTAATTACGAAAGTTTTTACCCTTACATTGAAAGATCTATTAAAGGAGAGCAAAATATTTTTTGGAATGAACCAATAAAATGGTTTGCTCAATCAAGCGGAACAACCAATTCAATTAGTAAATATATTCCTGTTAGTAACGACACGCTGGAAAAATGTCATTTTCAAGCAGGAAAAGATGCTTTATGTCTTTATATTAATAATAATGAGAACTCAAATTTGTTTTCAGGCAAATCATTAAGATTAGGCGGCAGTAAAAAATTGTATGAAAATAATAATCATTTCTTTGGGGATTTATCGGCTATTTTAATAGATAACTTGCCTATTTGGGCTGAAATGATAAGTACCCCAAATAATGAAATTTCATTAATGGAGAAATGGGACGAAAAAATTGAAGCTATTATTAGCAATACTGTTAATGAGAATGTAACTAGTCTAGCTGGTGTTCCTTCATGGATGTTGACACTTCTTAACAATGTATTGGTGGAGACCAAAAAAACAAATATTTCTCAGGTTTGGAATAATCTTGAAGTTTACTTTCACGGAGGAGTTAACTTTAGTCCTTATAAACAACAGTTTAAAAAAATACTTCCAAAAAAAATGCATTTTTATGAGACATATAATGCTTCCGAAGGATTTTTTGCATTACAAGATTCTAATAATTCTAATGAACTTTTATTAATGCTTGATTATGGTATTTATTATGAGTTTATAGAAATGGATAGTTCTCAAATTCTGAATCAAAAAGTAGTAAACTTATCTCAAGTCAAAAAAAACATTAATTACGCTATGATTATCTCCACTAATTCAGGTTTGTGGAGATACAAAATAGGAGATACCATTGAATTTACCTCTCTAGATCCTTTTAGAATTAAAATCACGGGTAGAACAAAAAACTTTATAAATGCATTTGGAGAAGAATTAATAATTGAAAACGCTGAGAAAGCAATTGAAAAAACATTATTAAAACACAAGTTGAGTGTAGTTGAATATACAGTTGCTCCATATTTTATGAAGAAAAAGAGATCAGGATTTCACCAGTGGCTAATTGAGTTCAAAAATCCACCAAAAGATTTAATAAAATTTAAAAAAGATTTAGACATAAACATCCAAAATACAAATTCAGATTACAGGGCAAAAAGATTTAAAAATATTGCTATGTCTGAAATTGAAGTAATAGTAGCCAGAAAAAATCAATTTTACGATTGGCTTAAAGCAAAAAAAAAATTAGGTGGTCAAAACAAAGTGCCCAGACTTTGTAATGATAGAAAATTAATTGATGAATTATTAAGATTAAATTAAGAGGCTGCCTTTAAAACATTAAGTTTAGATTTTGACAACTTACTGTAAATGTAATTTTTATCAATCTTTAACGTTTTTCTTTTAGAACCAGGCAATTCATACATGGCATCATTAAGTACTATTTCACAAATAGACCTTAATCCTCTTGCGCCAAGTTTATATTCCAATGCTTTTTTTACTATATAATCCAATCCTTGGTCGGAAAATGAAATTTTTATTCCATCCATTTCAAAAAGTTTTTGATACTGTTTGATAATAGCATTTTTTGGATCAGTTAAGATAGATCTCAAAGCTTTTTTATCTAAACTGTTCATGTGAGTTAAAACAGGTAATCTACCTAAAATTTCAGGTATAAGTCCAAAATCTTTTAAATCTTTTGGAGATATATAACTCAATATATTCTCAGAATCATTATTATTTAGCTTAGAGGAGCTTTTATAGCCAACCACCTGCATATTTAATCTTTTAGAAATAATTCTATCTATTCCATCAAAAGCCCCTCCTGCAATAAATAAAATGTTTTGGGTATCTAACTCTATAAATTTTTGATCAGGATGTTTTCTTCCTCCTTTTGGCGGAACATTTACTATAGTTCCTTCCAATAATTTTAATAAAGCTTGTTGAACTCCTTCACCAGAAACATCTCTAGTTATGGAAGGATTATCACTTTTTCTAGCAATTTTATCAATTTCATCAATAAAAACAATTCCTCTTTGAGCTTTTTCTTGGTCATAATCCGAAGCTTGTAATAATCTAGTCAAAATGGTTTCTACATCTTCCCCCACATACCCTGCCTCTGTCAAAACTGTTGCATCAACTATTGCTAGAGGAACATTAAGCATCTTTGCAATGGTTTTAGCAACCAATGTTTTTCCTGTACCTGTTTCTCCAGCAATTAAAACATTACTTTTTTCAATTTCTATATCATTGTCGTTTTTTTGTTGGGATAACCTTTTATAATGATTGTAAACTGCTACAGATAAAATTTTTTTTGTTTGCTCTTGACCAATTACATAATCATCTAAAAAAAGTTTTATTTCCTTTGGCTTTGCAATTGGCGCTTCTTCTTTTTTGGGTTTGGACTCTTCTCTTTTAGACTCTTCGATAATTATACCATAAGCTTGCTCAATACAACTATCACATATATGAGCTTCTTGGCCTGCTACAAGTAAATTAGTTTGGACTTTACTTAAACCACAAAAAGAACAAATTAAATCTTTATCGGCCATAAAATTACTTTTTAGTTAAAACCTCATCAATCATCCCATATTTCTTAGCCTCTTTTGCCTTCATCCAATAATCTCTATCGCTATCATCATAAACCTTATCATATTTTTGTCCAGAATGATTCGCTATAATCTCGTACAATTCCTTTTTTAATTTACCAATTTCTCTTGCCGTGATTTCAATATCAGATGCTTGACCCTGAGCACCTCCTAATGGTTGATGTATCATCACTCTTGAATGTGCCAATCCAGATCTTTTGCCTTTCTCTCCTGCGCACAATAAAACTGCAGCCATAGAAGCAGCTATTCCAGTGCAAATTGTGGCAACCTCTGGATTTATAAACTGCATTGTATCATAAATTCCTAGGCCAGCATAGACTGAACCCCCTGGTGAATTAATATAAATCTGAATATCTTTGTCCTTATCAGTACTTTCCAAAAAAAGCAGTTGAGCTTGAATAATATTAGCTATAGAATCATTAATCGCAGTTCCAAGAAAAATAATTCTATCCATCATTAATCTGGAAAAAACATCCATTTGAGCTACATTTAATTGTCTTTCTTCAATTATGTATGGCGTCATACTTCCAATTAACTCATCGTAATACAATGAATTGATTCCGTGGTGTTTGATTGAGTATTTCTTAAATTCTTTAGAGTAATCCATATTTATATTATCAAATATTATTTATAATAAAGTTAATTAATTTTTGCTATAAGCCATTTCAATAAATTCTTCATAGGAAACTTTATTTACTTTAAACTTTAATTCTGCTTTAAATAAAGTAATTAATTTTTGACTTAATAGTTGATCAGAAATCCTTTTGACTTCCTCCTTGTTTGAAAGTATTCGTTGAGAGATTGATTCTAACTCTTTTTCATCTGGATTTTTCTGACCATATTGCATCATTTGAGCTTTTATTAACTCTTTTGAAAAATTTTTGATCTGTTCTGGATCAATTTTAATTTCGTTTTTTTCAATTATTTTAGATTCTATTAATTGATACCTTAATCCTTTTTCAGACTTTTCATATTCTGCTTCTGCTTCTTCTTTGCTTAATTTTTTTTCGCCAGCTGTTCTCATCCACTTTTTCAAAAAACTGTCTGGTAAATTAAACTTTGTATTGTCTACCAAATGTTGTGTTACATCATTTAAAAGTTTTTGATCAGATTGATTCACAAAATTCTTTTCGGCATCAGCTTTGAGTTTTTTCTTTAATTCAGTTACAGATTTTATATTGTCTTTTCCAAATAGTTTATTAAATAAATCTTGGTCTAAATCTGCAGGAATTTTTTCATTAATCTCTTTTAAATTAAAATCAACTTGATTAATTATATCCCTATTTTTATCATTTAATTTTAAATGAAAATCAAGATCTGAATCTTTTAAAAATAGATCCTTGATCTTTAAAGATACTACATCTCCTATTTTCATCTTTTTTATAGTTTCTTTATTTGACTTGCCTTTAATATTCTTTAATTGAAAAGTACTTAAGTTTTCAACCTCAAATTCTTTGTTAGTAAATTTTCCGTTTATCTCATATCCCTGCTTTACATCAGTCCTAGAAACAAGTTTTCCATATTGATTTTGAATATTTTCTATTTGTCCATTAATCATTTTGGCATCTGCTTCAATTTCAAATGATTTAATTGCTTTTTTATTTTTTAATGAAACCTCGAATTCCGGTGAAAGACCAATTTCAAATTCAAAAGACAATTTCTCTGAACTCCAATCTAAATCCTTACCAACTTTTGGAATAGGGTTTCCTAAAATAGCAATCTTTTCTTTTGTCAAAAAATCATTTAAAGTTTTTTGAATTAACTTATTTACTTCATCAACTTTAACTGAAAGACCATATTGTTTCTTTATTAAACCGATTGGAGTATGCCCTTTTCTAAATCCAGGAATATTAGCTCTTTTTTTATAATCAACTAATACTTTTTCTACATTTGATTCATAATCATTTTTAACAACTTCTATTGATAAGACAGAATTAAGCTTATCAATATCTTTTCGTGAAACTTTCATACTTTAATCTAAAAAATTAGGGCGTAAAAATAGGTTTTTTTAGAAAGGTTACCAACTTTTAATATTTTAAAAATATTAATGTTTGTTTAACAAAATCTTCAAGGTTTTCTGCGTGAACCCAATGTCCAGCATTTGAAACTTCTACTATTTTAGAATTTGGAAATTGATTGTTAACATTTTGATAGTTTGTATTATTAATATATTCTGAATTTTGTCCTTTTATAAATAATGTTTCCCCATCATAAAACATATTTGATGGAAGAGCCTTTTCAATTTCATTTAAATTATTTAAAATTATATCTAAATTTATTCTAAAGACTAATTCGTTTTTACTAATTCTTTTCAAATTTTTTAACAAAAATGCTCTGAAAGATGATTCTTTAAAAGTTACTTCTAAAGCTTTATCAATATTAGCCCGTGTTCCAATTTTTTTTAAATCCAAAGATTTTAAAGTTTCTAAAATTTTTAAGTGGTCATTTTTATAAAAAATTGGTAAAATATCAACTATTATCAATTTATTTAAGTTTAAAGGGTACATATAAGAAAACATCATAGCT
>Ga0209223_10003841_pt1 | contig 14077 bp, 13 predicted proteins | sample COG_06_FD_184750 | JGI IMG/M metagenome (GOLD analysis project Ga0209223, IMG submission 184750) | Pelagic Microbial community sample from North Sea - COGITO 998_met_06 (SPAdes) (version 2) | ecosystem: Environmental > Aquatic > Marine > Neritic zone/Coastal water | place: Helgoland, sampling...
ATCCAACATGAAACGCCATGCGACCACAAACAAGATGACCATCCGCCCGACCGCAAACACGATCGAGAGCGAGACGAAGGCTTGATTAATCGTGGTGGCCATCAGACTGAGGGAGAGCGCCTTCAACGCCCCTTCGGAGCTCTTCAGCGCCATCACGATCAAAATACCATAAAAAATCGCATTCCCCGACAGGCCAGCTTTATTAATAAAGACCAGAAAGCTGATCAGCACCAAATTGAGCAGAATATTCTGCCAAGTGAATAGGCTACGGCGCACCGCTTCTGTTAGCGGTTTTGAATAGCCAATATTGCTATCGTGAGGGACATAACGGTGCTGTTGCATAAATTCAGAAAATGTTACCTTCTATGTTTTTCAGGGGCATCAAAGTCACGGAAATTGATACTGGCTTCTTGACGAAGGTGAACGGCCGACGAAGCGAAGAGGGTGAAACAATTGAGGGTTAACGCGATCCGGGTTCCACTGTCTCGATGATCACGAGGCTGGTCAAGCGAGTCAGCCCTCTTCGTAACCATGGGGATTCGTCGATTGCCAGCGCCAAGCATCTGCACACATGGTGGCTAAATCACGCTCTGCTTGCCAGCCTAGCAATTGCTTGGCATAAGCAGGATCGGCATAGCAGGCCGCCACATCCCCAGGTCGGCGCGGCATCAACTCGTAGGCTAATTGTTTGCCGCAGGCGCCGCCAAAAGCCTTGATGACTTCCAGCACACTGTAGCCACGCCCTGTACCTAAATTGCAGGTAATCAGGCCAGGCGCATCATTCAGCTTATCCAGGGCTCGGACATGCCCGAGAGCCAAGTCCACCACATGAATATAGTCGCGCACCCCCGTGCCATCCGGCGTCGGGTAATCACTGCCCAAGACCTCCACCCGATCGCGGCGACCGACTGCCACCTGAGCAATATAAGGAAATAAATTATTGGGAACTCCCGCTGGATCTTCGCCAATCCGCCCACTCTCATGCGCTCCCACAGGATTGAAGTAGCGAAGCAGCGCGATGTTGAGCGAATGATCCGAATGCTGCAGGTCGATCAGGATCTGCTCCATCATCAGCTTCGTCTGACCATAGGGATTGGTAGCACTCAATGGCGCACTTTCCGTGATCGGTAATTCCTTGGCATCGCCGTAAACGGTGGCCGAAGAGCTGAACACCAGATTGCGAACTCCATGTGCTTGCATCAGCTCACAGAGCACCAATGTCCCATTAATATTATTCTCATAATACGCCAGTGGCTGTGCCACCGACTCGCCCACCGACTTCAGCGCCGCAAAATGCACGATGGCGTCGAACCCCGCACCACGCATCACCGAATCCAGCGCCGCGCGATCACGAATGTCGATTTTATGGAACTCCAATGACTTGCCCGTAAGCTCCATCACACGATCCAACGACTGAACGCTTGAATTGCAAAGATTGTCGACCACGCACACCTCATGCCCGGCCAACAACAACTCCAGTGCCGTGTGACTCCCGATATACCCCGCTCCGCCTGTAACTAAAATTTTCATTTGATTCCTCCAGTCTGAGATGTCCCACGTTCAGGACTCACTCCACCATTGAAGACTACACTCGACGAGTCAACCGATGCAACATTCCCATCGTTCGGTCAAAGCCAAGCCAAAATAAGCGCCATGCTCTGCGTTGCATCCGAGGTACAAAAGGCAAGAGATTTCCCGAACGCCGACTTTCACCGGATAGGTTCGATTCATGGGATAAGTCTGCAGTAATGCAGGTCGGAAAAATCGCTCGTATCGTGATAACACGGTGGCGGATCAGCCAATTCCAGCAATCCACCAGGTGCCGAACTGGAAAGAGCACTTCAAGCATCGCGCCTGCCGCGGCATTCGAAACGACATAACCGTGCGTGCAGACCGCTGAGCTCGCCTCAGCCGAATGATAGCAGGACCAAAGCGTATCAAACCCTTTTATACGCACCGACTGGAACCAAGTCAGGAGAATGACTTCCTTGCGCTTCGGGTCTTTCTTCGCCTCGATCGCAGCCAACAACTGCGGCAAATTCGGATTGAGCCAGGCATCATCCTCCAAAACTAGCGCGTGAGAAATACCGCGCTCCTGAATCAAGCGGTAGATGCCGATATGGCTGAGCGCACAGCCCAGCTCACCCGGAGTCGCGTCACGGCCCTCATTGCGCCGGTGCCAGACTTCGTCGTAGCTCGCAGCACGTTCCGCTTCTGCTAAGGCCTTGCCCCGAACAGCCGGGAATATCTCATAATCGAGCCCCAAACCATTCAGTTGCTGCCCGATGGCTTCTCTGCGTTCGTGGTCTTCTGGAAGATTGATTACAAAAATGTGCATAATAATTCGGTATGGTTTAAAAATATTCTTTTAACGCGAGGAGCGAAAAGACACCGCGCTCCTAATGCTGTGCCATCGCCAAAGTTAGGGATTGATTAATCTATACGATCAGTGGCGATGCCGAGGAAGCAGTAACACTCAGCAACTCAAGCAGTGCGCTCGCATTTCTATCCCACGAATAGCTCTCGGCAGTCACTCGGGCGCAACGCCCCATTTCGCCCCGTAAATCTGCGTCAGACAAAAGTTGCAACAGGGCGAGCTCCAGATCCTCGACTGATTTCGGCCGAATCAACAGTCCGTCCCGTTCATGTGTGACGATGTCGGCTGCACCATTCTCTAGGCAACCGACCACGGGCACGCCCTGCGCCATCGCTTCTAGATAGACGATCCCAAAGGCCTCGTTCCAGCTGGGAAGGGAGAAGACATCCGCCTTGGCCATCTCAGCTTGGGTTTCCTGATAGGGCAGACGCCCTAAAAAGCGGACCTGTGACTGTAGGCCAAGTCGTTCAGTCAATGCTTCCAAATCCGGGCGAAAGGGCCCATCCCCGACGATCACATACTCCCAATTGATTTTCGAATGCTGATCAGCAATCCGTGCCAATGCCTTCAGATTGTCATCAATCCCCTTCAGTGGAATCAGGTTGGCCACACTCAGCACCCGAATCGGCGTAGCCGCTGACTTAAGGTGCCCGCCCAACGGAGACGCTGCCGGCAAGACGACTCCATTCGCGATCACTCGGAGTTTCTCCTGCGGCAGGCCGATCTCGAGGGCGTGCTTGCGCAACGGGGTCCCCACCAGAACAACCGCATCCAGCAACGTGCCGACACTGGAAAGAATGGGTCGAATGCGCGGGAGGTTACTGTTTTTGACGATAAAGGGATCGACCCCATGCAAAACCGCCACTATAGGGCATGACAAATACTGACGCCAGTGTGCCAGACAGAAACCCGCATAACGCACCCCATGAAGGATGCAACCATCGTACTGCCGATGATCGGCTTGGTGGCGCAGGGTTTTGGCCAACACACTACCAAGTAAGCGGGTATTCAAGGCAATCGCCCCCGGTAAGGAGGAAAGTTTTTCGGGCAGGCGGAAACTGGGCACTTCAATCAGAGACACCAAGTCTTCGGGCAAGCCCAACTCCGCGACACTGAGTAAGTCCTGCCCACCACGAAAACGCGTCGTCGGCACCAGTATATCGCAGTGGATCCCCTGCTGTGCAAAGGCCTCCACCTGTTGCACAATAAATATCCCGGAGATCGGGTTCTGCTGACTGGGCCAGTAGCCCGCAACAATCAACAAAGATGTCGTCATCTTAGTTCGCACGGGAACTGCCGGTTAAAGAATCGATCATAGCACGAGAGTAACGACGAAAGTCCCCTGTCTTGGCTTCGGTCAATAAAGACACGTAGTAACTAAGGGCACAGCTCAGCAGCACGGAGCCAAAGTAGAGGGAATAATTCGTGAGCACGCTCCGATCTTTGCCCAAACTTTGCTCTGCCAATGCGAAAATGAGAACCAAGAAGGGGAAGTGTAATACATACAAACTATATGAAAACCCAGCCATCCAACGATGTAGCCGCTCAAAGGGCAGCGCAATCGGGCAACGTGATAGAGCACATAACAAGAGTATAAACGCAATCGCGATATAGTAGTCCTCCCATAACTGCGACCAATCACCCATGCGCGCCCAAAGCAAGGAATGCACCAACAGTGCTCCAAATAAAATGGAGCTCCAAAACGGTAAACGTAAATAGCCAACAGTAATCCCCGCAAGCCAAATCACAAAATACAAATGATACTCAGTCGGCAGACACCATGCGAATAATGCGAGAAGGGACAACCAACCGAAGTGTCCTAACCAGCTACGCTGACGCCATCCAAAAAGAGTCACGCATAGGCAAGGAAAAATCAAATAATAGAACCATTCCATCGACAGACTCCACAAAGGGCCATTCGACCCTAACGGTGGACATAGGATGCCATTCAATAAAAATACATTCCCCACGAGAGTCCCAATTGTCAGCCGATCTTCGATCGGGTAATTCACCACTCCAACAGGCGACACTCCAGGCTCGACGTTGTAAACAGAGGAGTCGCCAGCGACGGCCAAGCCTGCGAAATCAAACGACGCGCCCAAGACCAACGCAACTAGAAGCACCGGAAAGATCCGCGCAATTCGCTTGGAGAAATAATTCCGCCAATGGAACTTCTGTCGACGCATCGCCTCGATCACATGCATCCCGATCAAGTAGCCACTCATCACAAAGAACACCATCACTGCCTGATGCCCCAAGCCGGTAACCAGATAAAAAATCCGATCCAACAGCCCCGGAGAAGCCAATTCAGAATAAGGTGGAAAGTAAAACGCGCGCGCATGCCCGAGAAGGACCAGCAGAGCTGAAACCCACCGGAAGCAATCCAATATAATAGAGAAATTATGATTCATCTGCTATTCCACGTCAGGCTTTTCTGGGCTGCTCTTGCCGCTGAGACTTTTGCAGTATTCGTGCAGCGCGTAATCCTCCGCATACCATACCCGCAGTGCGCGTTCCGCCTCAGGATCCAACTTGGTCGAACTCGATCCGGTTCGATTGGCCTTTCCGGCATCGGTCGGCAGACAGACCACCTCTGGGTAGCCCGCAATGGTTTGAAAGCGGGCAAAGTCTTCCGTCAGGCTTTCTTGAAAGCCAATGAAGCATAAGTCCGAGTCACGAGATCGAAGATAGCTCAGACTCCCCAACCAAAAAGTATAAGGTGTATCCAAGAGTGCAACATGCCGCATCGCCCACGCCGCCTGCCGCGAAACCTTACGATCAGAGGAAGCAAGGGCACGACCCAAACTATTCGCATCGGGAAATTGGGTAAACACTTTGCGTTCTGCTTTCGTCCATGGGTCGCAGTAGGCCGGCCGGCCTTCGGCTAAACGATGGTTGAATGCACTCACGAAACGCCGAATCGGATCGCGCAGGATGAACGCAAATGCCTCCCCCTTGGGGACGTCTCGGAGACGAAAGGGGTGTGGCGTGACTAGAACGTGATAACGGTCGGTATTAAAGCGCCCAGCTAAACTGGACTTAATCGCAGTTCCGCCCGTTTTGCTAATATGTAGAAAGTGCAATACTCGGCGTCCTTGTCGTCCTTGATCTCTCAGGAGTTCTTGATACGCTCCTCGCCGCCACACATGTATCCGAAGCCTACGAACCAGCTTCTTCAGCCGCATTGGAATCAGATTTCGCAGCCAAGAGAACCCGCAGATCCAACTCAGTAAATGCCGCATCCCATCAAAAAAATAAACAACTGATTTCATCTGAACAGGTCCCTTCAAGTGTGTAAGATCATCTTCATTTCACTCTGTTTCTTATGCGAATTGATACCTGACAGAGCCAAAACACAGCCTTATGACCCACTATTTTCCTCATAAAAAATAAGATCCCCAACGTTCGGCCAATCGGCTGAACACCGACTTGGCATAGTTGCTTTATCCAAGTCTCAATATCGCGAATAGCTGTCTCATCGCCACACTGCAGGAGATTCACGTAGAGCGTTTGGGCGTCCTTCAGCACTCCATGATGAACCACGGGGACCCAGAGGTCCGCCTCTAGTGCAACTGCAACAATGGACTTTAATGTTTTAACAGCGGACAACAAACGTGGCAAATTTGCATATGCATCACTTAAACGTTCTCCTGCATGCTCGCGGAGAATGAAAAGAGGTTCAGCAACAAACAGCATCTCGCGGCAGGATGCAAGTATGCGAACATGATATTCCCGATCATCGCCGAGACTAATGTCTTCACGCCATCCATCTTGGGACTGCAGGAAATCGCGACGCCATAGTGGCGCCGAAGTCTGCATCCCATGGATACGGCCCATCACTAGTTCATGAACATATTCGCGCGGACTAGAGCATTGGATCCCGATACGACGCAGAGATGAGAGGTCCCCATCGATGGCTCCGGCAAAACCATAACAATTACATCCTTGAGCATCCTCTTTCACCCTTCTCATTTCATCGAGTTGCTTAGAGATTTTATCGGGTAACAGCAAATCGTCCGAATCGAGGAACTGAACATATTCTCCCCGAGCAAGCTTCAAGCCACGGTTCCGTGCAGCTGACGCGCCTGCATTATCCTGCTTGCAGTATTCGACTTTCCCCTGCCATGGACCATCGATGAGCGCGCGGACAGAAGATTCAGTGTCATCCGTTGAACCATCATCGACAACGATGATCTCCACTCTCACGTAAGTCTGCTCCAAGCAGCTATTAACCGCCTGCTTTAAATATGCCAAGCGATTATAAGTAGGGATGATGACCGAAACCATCGGCTTTGTATCTATCATATTTCCATCCATACTGTTGATTAAATGAGTGAGCCTTACACTGCGCGTTGAAGCACATGTTCCAATTCAATGTTGAGAGTCGTTAAACTGAACTCGGCTTCGACTTTCTGACGGGCTGCATCTGCAATGGACAATGCCACCTGTGGTTCTTGCTGCAACATTGCAATATCGTCTGCTAATTTATGGAAGTCCTTCTCCTCGGAGAGACACCCCGATTCGCCATCGTCAATTAACTCCGGAATACCAGAGTGGATCGTCGATACCACCGGCAATCCACATGCCATGGCTTCCATGATCGCGACAGGAATACCTTCCTGAAAACCATTACTGGCCGTAACAGACGGAAGAAGAAACACATGTGCCTGCGCAATTAACTCGATGACCTCGCTCTGCGGGAGTCCGCCCATAAAAACAACGCTCTTTTCGATGCCAAGCTCTCGCACCAATTCAATCAGTTCCTCCTTCATCTCACCGCTGCCAACAATAGTGTAACAAACCGACTTATTTAACACCTTGATTACACGAGCAACCGCTCGCAATGCATAGGGATAGCCTTTTTGTTCGGTAAAGCGCCCCACCGAAAGTATCCGAATGGTTTGTCCCTCGGGACATGCTCTGGGGGCAAAAGAAAACTTCGCTAGATCGATGCCCATATGGTGGACCTTATTCCTACTAGGCTCCGCGCCCCATCGGTTTAAGCGTAGGCGCCAGCGATCGCTGATAGGCAAAAGAAGAACGTCACTTCGAAAGAGCGGACCATACATACGCTTACCTTCGGCATCAGACAACCCCGCCAATTCATGCGCATGAAATACCACCGACAACGAACCGTTCAATAGCCCCATCTTTCTCCATTCCTCAGCCGGCAAACCCTTATCGCCAAAATGGCAGTGGATCGCATCATAACGCCCCTCTCGCTCAAGCAGAGGAAGACACGTATAAAAAAACTTCAGATTGAGTGCATCCTTACCATGGCGAATAGGATTGATGGCACGAAACGCACGCGCACCACATCGACTCAGCAATTTTGGGAAACAACGAACAGCTTCTAGAATTCGCTTAAATTTCGATCGCGGGATACTCGGGGCAGACCATGTCCGATCTAGTAATCGGTAAGCCTGCACATCCGGATGAACCACATCGCCAGAAGGCCGACCTACGGCATAAATCTCGACGTCGTGCCCGAGATCCAGCAAGCCAGTCACTTGGTTAAGGACAAACGTCTCCGACAAACAAGGGAAGTGTTCAACTACAAATAGGATTTTCATTGCCATTTTACTTTAGTTTTAATTACGCGCGCAGGGACCCCTGCAACTAAAACACCAGCAGAAACATTCTTAGTCACGACTGCCCCTGCAGCGACGATGGCACCATCACCGATGCAAACACCCTTTAGAATTGTTACGTTCATACCAATCCACACACCATCTCCAATCACAATAGGAGCAGAACACTCTCCCCCGTTGATAGAATGACTGTCACTATCTAGAATCGTCACACCTTTTGAAATTGCAACCTTGTGCCCAATCGTAATCGAACGGAAACAGTGTAGTGTCACATCATTACTAATATAACCAGAGCCAAGTTGCAAAGTCGCATTAGGTGAAACCGCCACTGATGCTCCAGAATATATAACAAACCTTCCAGCCACGCTCAGCCTAGCTCCTCGCATCAGCTTGAGCTCAGAAGCCACAGGACGACTCCCTTTCCAACACTGCCCAACGTAAAGAGAACCAGCACCCTCAATAAAACATCCAGGTTCAATGTAGCAATGGTTACCTCGCAAAGGACGCACAATCAAACGACCCCCCCCCAGTCGCATAAACCACCTTGCAACAACTCCAGAAGTTCAATCGAAGAAAACGGCTTATTTTGGAAATCATGCTCATGCCAACACTAAAATAATAGACTATCGAAATTCGCTACCAGTGAGATACTGATGGATTTCTACCCCAGCCCGATTGGACGACTCTCGAAACTCAAGCACACGCGCCATCAGAGCAGGCTGAATATCAGGGAGGCTCTCTAACATCGCCACGACCATCGCAGCCAACTGTTCACCCTTGACCGACTCGATCTCGACGATCCAATCAGCCAAGCCCAAGTTCCGATACAGTTCGGATGTCTTGAATTCCGCAACAATTGGCAATGCGGGCGTGCCGGAACTGAGTGAAAGAATCGCCATGTGCATGCGCGTTGCGATCACGAGATCATAATCCGACAGCCGCTCCATCAACGCATCAAACCGAATGTGCTCACGGATCAGTGCGACACTCTCCCTGAATTCGGGGGCGATTCGCTTGATAATCTCCACCGCAACCGCACTGTCATCCGTATAATCATCCACTCCTTGGCAGGTAGAAACAAAGGTCACTTCCGCATCGATCTCACTAACCAGACGACTCGCCGCATCTGCGATGGCATTCATATAATCTTCCATCCCCTGAGCATTATCCTTGCCGCGGAAATGACTCCAAGACCGCACCGAAACGGCAATTTTCGGTCCACATGTGGGGAATTTGCGGAGTGCCGCTGCATTCAACGTCTCAACATTGGCCAAGGCAAAGGCACTGTCCGCGCACAAATGCACGGGCGGATCGGGTAAGCCCAAGTCCACGATATTCTTGAGAGACGCCTCATCACGCAGCAAAATCACGGCGGCTTCCTCAAAAATTAGGCGTAATGCGGAGCGGTAGCGCGGACGGATGAATGGCCCCAGCGTTTGCGTCAGAAAGCCGAGCGGACGGCCGAGCGCACGCGTCATTCGGTAGTCCGCAATCTGCGTGTCCATCCCGTAACCTTCCTTCAAATAGGTCCCTCCGCTGGAGAGAACAATATCCGCCTCGGAATAGATACGTAGACTCTCCAGTAGTTCATGGCCGCCGAGCAAACGAGCCGGCAAGCGATAGCCACGGCGATACGCCTTTGCAGACCATTCCAGCAGTAAGCTCCAGAATGGCGCGAGTCGCTGCGGCAGGGTCCGCCATTTCGGCCCCCGCTTCGCGATCAATCCCGGAGTCGAACGAAACATCACCCCGGGATACAATTGATGTGAGCGCTCCGGCTCCGTCGAAAACACCGTCAGCTTAAAATCATCTCCGAGGGCAGCCTTCAGAATTTTGATTCCTCCAAAAAGTAAAGCTCCATCGCCCCCATTGAGCACGACGATATTACTGATTACAATCTTAAATTTACTCATCTAATATTCGTCAGACTGAAACGCCATAATTGGTTTTCAGGTGTGCCCGGATCTTTTCCACATCATTGCCGCACACCTTCTTGATTTCGTAGATCTTGGCGTCGACGAGGGTCCGATACCACCAGCCCTGCAGGAAATTCCAGAGAAAGCCTTCCACGCCTTCGGTAAAGCCAAGCTTAAAGAAATAGCGGTAGATAAAATAAAGGAACGCACGGAAAAACAGTGGCTGCCGCACATAGCGCTCCTTCAGCTTTCGTTTGGATTGTGCCTCTTGACTCAAGTCCACCGGCTCTTCGGCATCTGAAAACAAGCCCAATTCAATATCCAGCAGATCAATCGCCTCACGGATGGAATAGCCCTCGTGCTTCTTCGTCCACCAACCGATATCCTGCAAATTATCGTCGGCAAACTCGTGCTCGAAGTCGACCAACTTGCCGGAAGCGATCTGAATATGCTCATCCATCCAGCGTGCCTCGCAGCGTGCCTTGCCGTATTGAAACATACGCAATAAACGCACCGTGCCAGTGCCGTGCCGAATATGGTAGCCCATAAACACTCGGCGCAGGGGGAAGACGATCCCCGTGCAATCCTCCGGCAAGCCTGACACGCGTGCCCTCAATTCAGCGCAGAGTTCTTCAGTGAGATACTCATCCGCATCCAAACGAAAGACCCACTTTGTCTTAATGGGTAAGTTGTCTAAGCCCCAATTGAACTGCTCAGCATATTTGCCAGGCCAAGGATTGGGATACACCTGCGCGCCCATCGAGCGAGCAATCTCGGAAGTCTTGTCGGTCGAATGGCTATCGACCAGAAATACCTGATCGCTTAATCCGCGGATACTTTTCAGACAGCGCTCCAGATGGATTTCCTCATTGTAAGTGAGAATGATAAAACTGACATCAATCATGTTAATTTTCTCGTTTTGATAACACGTGCTGGGTTTCCACCGACGATCTCATAATCACCGACCGACTTCACTACCACTGCGCCCATCGCGACCACCGCACCTTCGCCAATGACGACCCCGGGGCCAATCAATGCTTTGGCAAAGACCCACGCATTATCTTCAATCCGGATTGGGCGGGTGATGAGCTCACGCCCCGCACTGTAAATATCATGACTCGCGGTGCAAAGGTAGGCGCCCTCGCTCACGGTCGTATCGACCCCGAGCTCAACCGTGTCGACATTGAAGCAGTAGACATTTGAAGCGAGGCAGGCGCGGGCAGCCATCTTCAGCTTCCATGGGGCATAGATCCGCGCGCTTGAATGCACCACGCAACTGCGGTCGATCTCGGCACCAAAGCGGCGAAGCAGCCACAAGCGCCAGCGGTTCATGAACCAAGGCGTGGGGCGGAACAGCAGCAGATAAATGCTATTCCAAAGCAACCGCGCGAGGCGATTGCCGAAACCTAACTCTGATTTGTAGGTGGTGGTTTTATACATATTTGGAAGCGACGATGGAATCATTCAGGCCGAACGCTCGTCTGATTTTTCTACCCATTTATCTTTTCGAGGCCTAATCTTCTTACGAAGGTTTTGAATCGGTTCATCAACCCCGCGAATCAACAACCAAGAAAGTGCAATGCTAACGAGTATTGCAGATAGGAATACACAGAGCCCTTCAAAATTAAAGCCTCGGAGAGGCGCTCCAAACAGTAACATTGAGCAAAGCAAGCCGACCTGCCAGTGCATTAAATAAATCGGATAACTGAAATCTCCAATCAACTTGTCCCATTTTTTAGGAATACACGGTAACTCCCCATTCACTAGCAGTGCGATCAGAGCAAAGTTGATGAGTAAATTCACATACAGCCCGATCTCCAGATAGAGAGCAAACCCTGGATAAATTTTTGCCAAAATACATAAGAAACAATTGATCCCGAAAAGACCCAAACAATAAACAGCAGCAGCCCCGGCCCCGACAGGTATAAATCTTTGCACGAATGCGGGAATCATATGCCTGAAATGGCAGAGTAGCGCTCCCAAAGAAAATGGCAATGCACCCGCCAGAAGGTGTGCGTATCTATAATCGTAGTCTAGCCCGTTAGTGTATGTCCAGACAACGAAAGCTACAGACAAAGTCAGGCACCCAAGCGTAAATCTAATCGATTTCGTAACACCAATGCCGATGAGGACATAATAAAAAATCTCAACGGTGAGCGCCCAAGTTGGCGGCGAGAGGCGCGGATAAATCAGCCACGGAAAGCTGCGCGGATAAATCAGCGATGCATTCTGCAGCCATTCGACCACATTATTTGGAATATAAATGAACCCCCGGAATTCACGGGAGACGTCTTCCCCGTAAAAAAGAACAATCAGCACGCTAAATCCGAGCACCACCCAATACAGCGGATATAGTCTAAGAATTCGATTCAGGGCAAAACGTCCAAAGCCAGCCAAGCTCAGTCCATACACCTCCGTGACAATATGCGTCATCAAATATCCGCTAAGGATAAAAAATCCATGCACCGCGTGATTGCCGAAAACGGGCACGCCCAGCAAATGGCTTAAGACGACTGATAGCGCCAAAAATGTCCTATAAAATCCAAACATACTATTTATTTAACTGCATCTAGTGTGACTAATAGAATTAAGTTCTACGCTCGTTAACGAGCAGTCGTGGCCGCATACAATTCGCTCATCTGGGAGGCAATTTGCGGCCAGGCAAAGGCATGCTCGACATACTCACGCCCGGTTCGCCCCATCTCGTTCAGCTGATTCGGATCCATCTCCGTGATCTGCTTCAAGGTCTCTGCCAGCGGTGTCACTCCGACTGGGACAGTCCAACCACAGCCAATCTCAGGTAAATGATTCCACGGCGTGACGTCGGTCGTTAACACAGGAACAGCATGGGACAGCGCCTCGGGCACGACGACGCCAAAATTCTCGGTAAAGCTCGGCAAAACAAACAACGACGCCTGTTCATACAGTGCCGATTTTTCTGCCCCCGACACCTCGCCGGCAAACTCAAACCAGCGCTCAATCCCGTATGTTTGTATTTTCGCAATGAGCTCGGATTGATAGCCTTCCGTGTCCGGCCCGGCCAACACGCAAACCCAACCATCGGGGCGCACTAGATTGATCGCCTCAACCAAGTTCATTAGGCCTTTCACCGGATGCAAGCGTCCCATAAAGAGCATCTTCCGTGGCGCGGTGGATTTTGTCGGTGTCTCCCCTGTCTCCGGCAGGTCGATTCCGATCGGAATAACTTCGACGTTAGAGCCGGGCAGCCATTCGGCCAGTTCCAAGGCTTCTTCTGCACAGGTCGCATGCAAGAGCCGTGCCTGCTGCAACTGTCTCCGCTGAAACAGCCACCACGCCAAGCGTTTCTTCCAGCGCTTATGGGCCATTGCCCAAGGACGAAGCATACCATGCGTCGTCCAGACTAGCGGTCGTCGAGTGGATCGAGCAGCTCCGACCGTTATGCGATTAATCCTCCCCCACAGCCCATGGGTATGCACGACATCGACTTGGTTATTTAAGATATAATCTGCTAAAATCTGTTGCCCCCCCGCAGATGGCAACTCGAGGACAGTCACCCGCTGATGATCCACCGAGACGCAGTCTGCTGCGTCGAACGGTGCGAAGACCGCTAAGGTAACTCGATGCCCCTGATCCGCCAAGGCCTGGCAGGTGCGCGCAATCATATAGGACGGGCCACCATCGCTTTTGCGGATCGAATAAACGCTATGCAGTATGTGCATTAGTGAAGCTTGGATTTAAACATAAGCGCACGCAGAATGAGCTTCGAGAGGAACGATGGAGCCACCGGGCGTTGCTTTGCATGTTGAACCGCGGCCCAGAAACCAGCCGCAAAAAAGTCTATATCCCACTGGGCAATTTTCGCTTCCGCACGAGCCCCCATTGCCGCCAGATCGAATTGCTGCGCACCGATCTTTGAAAATATGTCAGACAATCCCGCAGGATCATCGGCAGAAAAAGTAAAGCCATTCGCACCGTCCTCCACCAGATCTTCGGAGGAACCACAGCTGTTGGACACCAGCACCGGGCAAGCCGCTGCCATGGCCTCATTCACCGCCAGTCCCCATGTCTCTGAATGAGAATTTGAAGCGATCACAAAAGCATCTGCCAGACGATACAACATCGGCAGGTCTGAATAACTGACGCGCCCGAGTAAATGGACTTTTCCGCACAAGCCGGATTCAAGAATCTGTGCTTCCAATGCACTTCGCAGT
>Ga0209223_10003847_pt1 | contig 14064 bp, 18 predicted proteins | sample COG_06_FD_184750 | JGI IMG/M metagenome (GOLD analysis project Ga0209223, IMG submission 184750) | Pelagic Microbial community sample from North Sea - COGITO 998_met_06 (SPAdes) (version 2) | ecosystem: Environmental > Aquatic > Marine > Neritic zone/Coastal water | place: Helgoland, sampling...
TTTTATCATAAAACTTTTGACTATACAATTTATTCATTAATTTAATCTATATATTTTTGCAAATCATCTAGATCTGTAATTGAATCATAATATTCAATGTCTGTCCAATTGTGTATCGGATAATGCATATATTGCACTGTTAATAATTTGGAAGAAGTTATATTTTTAAAATTAGAAGTACAATCATCCACAAGAATATCAGCATCTATGGAATCACAAATATCTTTTTTACTAACACATTCACCTTCTAAACTGTAACTGTTTGTAAAGTAAATATTGTCAATACAAGAACCGAAATAATTCCCAACAAAAGCATGTGTAAGTTGTTTACATTCTGGATAAGTTTGTCTTCCTGTTACTATGCTAAGTTTTGCATCACGTTTTTTCAAATTATGGATTGCTTTCACAGATGTTGAATATGGTCTTATTTGTTTTGCTTCAATTGATGTGTAAAAACTACGTACTAATATTTTTGCTTGGTAATTGGAAATATTAAATATTTCTGAATACTTGTACCCACATTTTACAGGTTTCCGCATATAATACCTGTAAAAATTCATATTTCCTTTATGATATTTATTTATATAAAAAGTTACAAGATGTGGTAACATGGGACTTATGACCTCATCTAAGTCAAGTGCAATATGGATTGGTTTGATTATACTCATGGTTACATAAATACGTAATAATTTCCTTAAATCTTAACATAATCTAGTACTATACCATGTGATGTTTGAACCCAACCATTAATTTCCAGCTTTCCATTATGATGATTATTGTGGCACTTTTTACATAGTGTAACCAAGTTAGATTTGTTGTTTTTTGTTTTTGCTGTTTTTTTTCCTATATTTGCATGCGTTGTTTTTTGATGTTCAATATGATGAACGTCTAAGTCAGTAGAAGATTTACAAATTTCACATGAATCAACAAAAAGACCACTGTTATATTTGGACTTTTTTGTACTAAGCAATTTTGGTTTTGCTATTATTTCGTTTCGTATAGTATAGGCTGTTTTGAAAAATTCTGGGTTTTGTAATATATAATCTGCAATTTCTAAGCCATATACACTATCACAATGACCATCGCACAATTTACGAGTATATTTTAAAAAAGCGTTATTTTTGTCAAAATCAACTTGAATATGTTTAATGAGAAGTCCTTGAATATTTTTCAAGCAACTTAATTCAGGCAACTTGTGTAAGTGAGTAGCAAACACAAAAGAAACATTATTTTCTAGTAAATTATGTAATGTTGCACCAACAATACCTAAAGCAGAAACGCTTTCAGTACCTTTACATATTTCATCACCCAATACAATAGATTTATTATCCATATATTTTATTATAGACCGCAATTCACTCATTTCTACAAAAAATGAACTTTGACCTTTAAACAAGTTGTCATCACAATTAATGCGCGTAAATAATTTTGTGTATGGGCTAAATGTAAAACTAGAACATGGTGTATACATACCCATTTGTGCCATAATTAAAGCAATACCTATACTCTTACTGTAGCATGATTTTCCTGATCCATTAACTCCATAAAGAAGGACCCCCTTGTTATTATCATTGGGGTTAATATATACATCATTAGGAACATATTCCGTATTATGATCTAGCAATTCTATGAGACCGTGACGTAAATCTTTGGCATCTATAAAAGAGCATTCACTACACACTGCGTGTGGTTTACAATAGTTATAATCAAGTGCTAATAGTGCATGATTTACGTACAAGTCAAGCAAAGCAACTTCTTGTGTTGCATTGAAAATGACGTCTTTGTAATCATTGTAAACTTTCAAACAAAAGTCCTTAAACAATGATTGTTCCAATGTTTTGAAATTATTAATACTCTTTGACAATTCATGTAGTTTTGTGTCGATCTTTGTACTATTTATCACACATTTTGATTTGTCGTTTTTATAATTCAAAGTTCCATATGTTTCAAACACAGCTTTTGAAAGTAACTTTCCTCGCGTTGGTGTTGTATAAATTATTTGATTTTTGGAATCAAATTTTACGGGAAGATCTTGTCCTTTTACATTTATGTATTTAGACATCTTTTCGCACAATGTATGAATCCACTTTTCACATGAGTTTATATTATTTGAAAGTTTATCAAGGTCATCGTATAATTCTTTCCTGAAGAAATCTGTATTATAAATGTCAATATTTGTTTCCATAAAAATATTGAATTCTTTTAGAGATTCATTTCCATTATATTCGTATAAAACTTCATGCATTATTTTACATGAATACACTAATTCTTTGAATTCTTGTGAGCTTAGCTTTGCATTTTTCATTTTTAAGAATACCCGTTCTATGTCATTAATGTGTTTCAATTTTTCGTTGTAAAAATTCAATTTATTGCTATTTATCATTGATTCAATGTTTTCATAACATAAATTTAAGTACTCGGGGTCATTGTAAGGACTTGTAATATTTTTTTTAAATAAGCGCTTTCCCATTTGTGTAGAACATCTACAAAGTATGTCGTACAAACTTTTATTAACTTTTTGTCCATTGGGATTCAACACATTTAATTGATGAATTCCATTGTTATAAATAATCATATTTTCGCTACTACTACAACATGGTTCTTGAACTATGTCTAGTATTTGTTCGTTATGATCATATATGTATTCAAGAAGAAGACATAGATTAATTTTTGATTCATTACTAAGATCATTATTGTAATTTTGTCCGTATACTTTACTTAACATTGTATTAATGTAATTCGTATCATACACACTTGTATTCACTGCTATTTTTTTAGAATTGTTTAGAACTGTTTGTATTTTTGATTCATAACTTTGATTACACGTAGTATATAATATCGTTTCTCTTGGTGTGCAACTATTAATAATTCTATACAACTCTTCTAGTTTTGAATGATTGTCACCATGTATAATTTCATAACAATTACATGTACCTATACTGATATCAATTGAACATATGTATAAATTGAAATCTATTGTATAGTAAATGCCACAAATGTTCAATGATTCTACAGAGTCTTCATCGTACGTTCCAGGACTATATATTTGTGATACTTCTCGTTGTGTATTATCATTTGAATTTTGATCTAATACAACTGTAGTATAATTATTATCATTTAAAATTTTTAGATATTTCTTAAGTGTTGTTTGTGGTATACCCGTCATATTAGGATTACTCATATCACATTTTTGTATAGACTTGTTTGCTGAAGTAAGGCTAATATTCAATAAAGATGATACTTCTTTTGCTTTCCCAATATTTTCAGTTTCATTATATATCCCATATATTTCATAAAATGTTCCTTTCTGTATTAAAACAACAGTGTCATTTCCATATTTTTGTTCATAATGAAGTTGGTTTTTAAAGTAATTTTCTACAAAAGACCCTCCTTTCACCATATATAACTAAACAACATTTCTTTTAAGTTTCTTGAAATAATTGTATAATTTCTGAAGATAATCCAATTATGTGTCTTTTTCTTTTAGACTTTTTATATATATTTTTGATACAATTTGTAAAATCTCCATATTTATTATGTAAAGTTGCCTTGTATATGTCAAATTCGGGGTAATGACGAATGTATCGTTCATATCCAGTATTATACACATCATATAAACCAACAGTTAATCTTTCATCAAGTAATCTTACAACTGCATAACAAGTTACATTTTTCATACCTCTTATTTCAATATTATTTTCAAGATCACATGCATCTTTTTTTGATAATTCAGAGTACATGTGATTAAAATTGTGAAATACACTTACATGAATATACATAATATTACTACATCGCGCGGGGTATGTAATTAGTTCATTATTATTTAGAGGATTTTGTTCAAAAAATGTTCCAAAATTTGGTCCAATTACACAAGTATCATGCATAAATAAATAAGTGTTTTCTAAAATATCTGGATGCGAAAAAAGATATTTTTTAATCATATTGTATGAAGTGTATTCGTAGTTGTTTTCACTTGTTTTTATATATGTTATCATGTCCTCTTTTTTTATAATGTCTGGTCCTGGACAATCTGTTACAACTACAATAATTGAATTTTTGTAATGTGTATTTTTTAATTGATTCAAAAGAATATTTAATGGTTTAGTGTAATTTATGTTGGAACTTATTACAATTTTCATTCTTTTGTAATATTACGTATAATATTTTAAACATTTTAAACATTACAATTAGTCTTCTGGATCTGGAGCTGCATCAGCAAACATAACTTTCTTTTCAACATTGTTTATTGGTATTTGTTTTATTGTTTCTTCTGGTAGGTCAAAAAATGAAGGTTTTGGAACTTCATCAAGTATTTTTTGTTCAACAACATGTTCGTTACCAAAACCGTCAGATTTTTCTCCAAAACTGTCAGGGTCGTCTTCAACAGGTTCGTCTTCAACAGGTTCGTCTTCAACAGGTTCGTCTTCAACAGGTTCGTCTTCAATAGGTTCGTCTTCAACAGGTTCGTTTTCAATAGGTTCGTCTTCAACAGGTTCGTCTTCGGATTCATCTTCCAACATATTTTTGAGTATATTTTGTATAGGAATTTGATTTCTAATTGTATCATCAATAGAACTAAATATTGTATTCAACATAAAGCTTTCATTGTCGTGTTTAAATTGTTTGGTTTTTTGAATATTAATGTACAATTTCTTTGCAGTATTAATGAAAATCTGATGAACAAACTTTTCACAATCTGGCATTTTTAATTGCACTTTTTTCTTATTCTTATTTACCTTAACAGATGTTAATATTTTAACGTTTGTAACAATAACAGCAGTTAGAAGTTCATTTATCCAAGCACAATTCCTCTTTATCTTGGTAAGATGTATGTCTATATAAGCAGGAGACCAATCTAAAACTTCGCGTAACTTTTGCATATATCTAATCAGTATTGGTTCTTTAGAATTTTCGTTTAAACATTCTTTGAACATAGAGACGAATTTTTCGCTAATTACATCTACAACTGCATTTTTAAGAACGTTAGTATATTCTTGTTTTGCTTCAACAACAGGTAGATTTTGACTACTTTGCATTATTATTAACTATGATTAAAATAGTCAATATTTGTACGAATGTTTACTAGTTCTTTCATTTTCTTATCTAAATCTTTTTTAGATAATTTCCCTAAATTTTCTGTAGGTTCTATATCAGATTTTGGTTCTATATAATGACGAATTTCATGTTTCTTTTTAAATTGTACAGTTTTTTCTTTTTTAGGTTCAATATTCCAAAATATAAGTAATGTGTCATGTTTTACGTATACAATAAACCCACCTTTTTGTAATTTTTTAATTAGAAATATCATCAAATTTTCATAGTTATAAAGAGGTTTTCCCACAAGTAATTGTGGAACCTTGTACAATGTGTAATATGTATTCATGTTATTTTTTTTTTTGATTTTTTCATAAATGTCTTTCAAAACCTCATGAAATATTTCATTGTATTTTTTTTCTTTTTCCTTAACTTTTGCTTGTAATTCATGCGTTGTTAGAAATTTAGTCATTAATATAATTAGTAATATAAAATAATGACACAAACAAATATACTCATGTATTTTTGTTTAGAAAACGAAGAAATGGACACTGCGTACAAACCATATGAATATTACATACCAAAAGGAACAAAATGGGCTGACATTGAATGATTTTTTTTTCATTTCTAATAATAACATTATGCAAAACAACTATAATTCTCATATGAGACAGATGCGACACAACTATAATTCTCATAAAATTAATCTGAGACAGAAAACAAATTCTAGAAATAAAGAATATCAAGATTTAACTGCAAATAAAGATTATCTTGCTAAATTACAAGCAGAATTTAACCAAATCGTAGGAAAACGTACAAATTTTATTGCACAAAGACAGGAAAATGCTCAAAGTAACGCATCCTCCATGTTCAATAAAAATATAAAAAACTTACAATCAAGAATACAAGAAAAAAGTGAACAAATAAAAACTAAAAATCAACAAATCAAAGCACAATCAAAACAAATTTCTAAATTAGAATCAACAGTTCACAAGAATGCACGTGCTCTTGGAGCAGAAACAGGAACTTTTATGCAACGAATGAGCAATAAAATGGGTTCATACTTTGGTACTAAGAAAAAGCCTGGTGTTCGTGCTCCTAATGTTCGTGCTCCTAATGTTCGTGCTCCTAATGTTCGTGCTCCTATGCTTGCGCTTCCTGCTCCTGCGAACAGACATGCGAACAGACCTGCGAACAGACATGTTAACAGAACTGTTAATATACCTTTCTATGAGATGGGTTATGCTTCTTAATTTTCGTTAAATTATATTTTACATATTGTCCTTTATACTAAATGCCAAAACTCTTTGACATGAATGAAAATAACTTTGAAAATATTACATTTGGTAAACTTACAAAACTAGAGGATTCTAAATATTTCATTCCAATTCATAACAAACAAAGCGAAAACATTGAACCAATTATTATTCAACTTAACCGTTGTTTTACACTCAATGAACTTGTTATTGAAGAAAAATTAAGTAATATATTAGAATTATCTATTGAACATAAATCAAAAGACATAATAACAGAATTTGATGATCAAATTCTTGCAAAAGTAAAAGACAACTCAGAAAAATGGTTTCCTGGTAAAGACTTAGGAAATTCATATTTTGATAATGCTCTTATGAATTCTATAAAACCAATCAAAAAAGATAAATCTTTTAAGTTTTGCACAAGAACCATCAAAGATATGAAAGTATATAATGGAAGTCATGAAAAACTTGAGTCTTCTGATGTTATAAAAGATTCACAAGTAAATGTAATTGTGCAATTATATGGTATATGGTTTACACAAAGTCGTTTTGGTCTTACATGGAGACTTCATCAAATCAAAGTAAATACACCTACAAAAAAATCATATAACTGTTTATTTAAAGATGATGACGAACCTGATGATCTTGAAAACGTGTTTCCGGAGCAGTAATTTTTTTTACAATATAAAGTAAATGCAAATGTTTGACAAACTTCTTAATGTTGTTTTAGTGTGTGTTTTAGGATATTTTGTTTTACAATGTATGTCTACCAACAAAGCCCCCAAAATTCCACTTCCATACATGGAAAATGCGGACGAAGAAACTATGGAACCTGAAGTTGAAGAAACTACAGAACCCGAAGAAGCTAAAGCTATTCAAAATATTTCTGGTGTATCTGATATTGGTTCTTCCCCTATGAGCTTAAATGACATGACCAGTGCAAATATTCAACTTGAAAATAATTGTGGTGAGAAAAACGTTCCTTATTTAAGCAGTCATTTATTACCAAAGAAAGATGAAAATGACGAAGATTTCAGTGAATTCGCACCAAATCAAAATGACATAGAAGACGAAAATTTCTTACAATCTGATCGTTTTACAGTAACTTCTCAATCCAAAAGAAACGTAAATTACAGTATCAGATCTGAACCACCAAATCCCAAAAATGTTGTATGTCCTTGGATGCAATCAACAATTGAACCAGACACAATGAGAAAACCCTTAGAAATAGGAAGTTAAACCCGTTAAAGTCATCAATTATAAATCTACATTACATTAGAATGAGTAATCAGTACATTGTACTAAAGAATTGTAATAAAATTAGAAGCTGGTTAACACAAAAAGCTTGCAGTTTTCTAGAATCAAATCAAATAAATGTTGTTGATATAAACATACCTTTAGATATCATAAACACTAATTATTTCAAAAATACAAATTTTAAAAAATATACCATGTACACGTACACTAATTATATATATGACATACATCATGATAAATCAAAAATTTACAAAATACTTAAATATAATAAAAGTGATGAATGTTTAACAAGTGAAGTAAATATCTTATATATGCTTCACACATTAAATGCATTAGAATTTAGCACTTTTGAATTTGAAAGTGTCATTCTAAAGTATTCTAATGAATCTTATAAAAAATGTGTAATAATAGGCACATTGTACAACAAAGAAAAAATAGAAGAAAGATGTGTTAACAATGTATACAAAGACAACTATTCATGTATTGAAATAAAACAAGATCACGTAAATATGTGTTACTCGTATAATTTATATTCAGGTAATAAACTTGAACACAAAGTTAAGTTTGTTGAATTAAACTATTTGAAAGATGTTATTAAAAAGTATCCAAATTTAAGCTTAGAAATTTATAATTACAGCGACATAATTGAACAATCTTCTATTATAAATGAAGACATTAAAAATTTTATAGATCTAAGAGTTGCCTATATCATCAAGCACACTTTGTAAAGAAAAATCTTCATTACTTTCTTTTTTCAACATAACTAATTTACATATTTCATATATGTCAGAACCACTATACCCAACACATAACTGATAATCTTTTATTACACTTTCACAAAGTTCAATATCAGTTATGTAGAATTCAATCATTGCTTTTATTTCTTCTTTTGATGGTAAATCAAATTTAATAGTTGTTTTCATTCTTCTCAATATTGCATTGTCTATGAAATTCAATTTATTTGTTGCACCTATAAGAATAATTTTATTTCCTTTAGAAATACCATCCATGTATTTTAACATCTGGGTTTTCATGCTGTTTACTTGAAATTGATCAATACTTGTGCGTTCACCACATACACCGTCAAGTTCGTCAATGAAAATTATACATGGTTCTAATTTCTTTGCTAATGTAAATACAGCTTTCATATATTTACTAGATTCACCATAATATTTATTTTCTATAGAAGAAATATCAAAATTTATAAATGATACCTTTGCTTTATTTAAAATATACTTGGCAAATAGTGTTTTTCCTGTTCCGGGTTCGCCTTGGAATATAATACCATTTGGTAAAATTTCTGATCTGTTTAATAATGGTTTTATGATAATACTATTTAATTTGTCCTTAATTTTAGAATATCCAATAATATTGTCAGTGTAATTATCTTCAGGATACATAGTATTTTCTAACAATTCTTGTTCATATTTATTTAATTGCACTTTCTTATTTAAAAAATTTATGTATACTTCATTACAATGTTTTTCATCTATAGGGATCAATCTGTTTATTATCGTGTACATAGTTGCAAAAAAGAAAACCATAAAAAGTAATTTTTCTATTATTCTAAATGTATACATAGTTATTATCTAGTAAAAAACATAAGAACATACAATAACGCAGAAACAGCTAAAAGAAAGTAACTTAATTTTCGCGAATGTCCTTTGTACTTTTCGTGATTCTCACAATTCAAAGAAAACGAAGTCATAAGTGTAAGTATTCCAATAACTGTTGTAATTAAACTTAATACAAATCCCATGAAGTTTATCATTTTTCCTTTTTTAACAGGTTGATTGTAATAGTCCATTTAAAGTACTCTAGAATTTTTTAAAACTTTTTTGTATGTATATAATACAAACAATGAATACTTTTGTAAACATATTAACCGTTACATTACTTAACAATTTCCTGCAATCCCCTCTTGCATATGAGCTTGTTTCTGAAAACATTCCATTTTTATCTAATGTTGTTGACGAACAAGATACACCTACAAACTTTGGTGTTTTAATACATTCTTTAGTTCTTCTTGTTCTTGTTGTTCTTTTTGGAATTGTTCTTTCTAAATACGTTTCTAAGGCTTCTAAAATGGTAACAAAATTAGGTAAATAAAATTTTTATTTATTATAAATGAAGTTAATCATAAAAGATGTTCCTGGTGATGGTCAATGTATGTTCTCTAGTATTGCATATGTGTTACTTTACAATGAAAACAAAAAATACCCAAGAACAAAAGAAGTTATTCAATATGCAAATAAATTAAGGAAAAAAACTGTTGCTATATTGAAAAATCATGTTGACAATATGAACATGACATATATATACACACTTGCTGGAAGTTACAATAACCTTGCTGAAATAAACAACAACAACAACAACAACAATTTAGGAAAAAGTATAGAAAAAGCATATCAATATATTCAAATAATGAAAAAAAAGTGTTCTTGGGGTGGTAATATAGAAATCAAAGCTTTGGAAAATTTTATTCATATGCTTGGATATAAAGGTATAGAGGTGTACAGAAAAACTGATAAGGGTTCGTTAAAAGTAATTAAAGATATGGGAACACAAAAACACAAAAAGCATAAAAAACTAGTCAAAATATTATTAGAAGGTGTAAACAGTGGTGGAATACACTTTAGACCTATAATAAATGGAATAGCTTCTATAAAATAAAAGCTTTCATTTTTTAACACATAACCTGTAATATACGGATGAATCATTACGTGTTATTTTAAATAAATTGCCGTGAACACCCTTATAATATTTGCATATTGGGTCTTTAGTGAAAATATACGGAATTTGCTTTTCAGTAATTTTAAAGTTTTTCATTATTTCTTTTTTGACACTATCATCAACTATTTCATGTTTTGGAACTAAATTGTGATGTGTAATATTAAACACCAATTCGTCTTCATGAAATAGCTCAATGTTAAATGTTTCACTATTTTCTTCCAATAATTGCTTTGCAAAAGATGATATATTACCTGTATAAACAACAATTGCATCTTTAATTTCTTTTGTTTGTAAAGTTTCAATAATATTATTTATATTTTTTATTCCTATTTTTGTTCCTTGTAAAAAAAATACTTTAAGAACTCTATTATTTCTAATTGCACTTATACCATCACTATCATCGAGCAATGTATACTTTCTATCGTGTAACATTTCCATGATAGTTTGAACAACATTATTATTGATAATATCCATTAAAGATATATCATTATTAATACCTTAAACGTTTAAGAAATAAACTAGTTCTTAAAATAAAGACTATGATACGTTATTTAAAGAACTGTAATATAAGTAACGAAGTTGAATTTAGGTTCAATGGTGTTGACAGCGTTAGTCACAGCGTTTTAGCTAAGTCATTTGATTTTAAACCAAAAGTACAAGAAAGTACTGTTTATATAACTGAAAAAATGTCACAAGATCCTAAATTACCAATAGATGTTCGCATTGTAGAAGATAAAAAGTCAAAGATATACATGATAAAGACATCGATGCAAAAACCTTTTTTCAGCAATGATAGAAAATACAAAATATCTGAATCAAAAGAAACAATCATCAAAGATCTTGTATTTGACAATAATTATATTGTAATGATAACACGTGAAAGAAAACGTTTATCTTTTAAAAGCACATATTACACAATAGATTTAACCATTGTCAATGAAGTTAATCACAAAAATAATACTTCAAGATTAAGTTATGAAGCAGAAATGGAATTACATTCAATTGATGATGTAGCCATCAATGAAATAAAAGATGTAGCATCAAAAATAACAAAAATAATAGAAGACAATTCATCATTCAAAGTAAAAAACAGTTACAACAAACTTACAAATAAAAGACAGTTTGCTGGACCTTTCCCCTACACACTTGTAAAAGAAAAATTTAATGAAGGTGTGCTTTCATGTGGTTACAGTGTAACTGACAAAGCAGATGGTGAACGATATCATTTATACATAAATGCACAAGGAAACATGTTTTTTATTAACAGAAAAAAGGACGTTATTTTCATAGGATTTTGCAACTTAAAAAACACAATCATTGATGGTGAATTAATTAATGATAAAGATTTTTATTCTTTTGATATTCTTTATCACAATTCCAATGATATAAAACATCAGATGTTAATACCAAGGCTCCAAACACTTGGAATTGCGTTAAAAGAAATCAAACTAAATCAATGTAAAATAAATTTCAAATGTAAAACATTTTATTACAAACAAAATGACAAATTTTACAAAATGAAACAAGGAAAGTGTTCACAACACAGTATTACAAACAATGTACATATAGGAGAACTATCATATAAACTTTGGAATGAAAGAGAAAAACTCTACAAATATACATTGGATGGTTTGATATATACTCCCTTATTAAAAGAATATGATAATAGAGAAATATTGAAATGGAAAGAAACTAATACCATTGACTTGTTCATAAAAAAACTGGGAAATAGAAAATGGCAGCTTTATATTTCAGGTTATAATAGTGCAAAGGTATATACACATCTTCCATTTTCTGGAAACGATAAAAAGGGAATGTTTTATAGTGATAGTAGAGGAACAAAAGTGCAAAACATTTTATATACTGATATTCAAAATAATGATGATTTAAAAAATGGAATAATCGAAGTTTCGGAATCAAATGATTCCAAGTATCCTGATAATTCAATCTTAGAATTTAAGTTTAACACACAAAAACAAACTTGGATCCCTATATTACACCGTAAAGATAAAGTAAACGCAAATATTATAACAGCGTTCAACGACATATGGTATGCAGTTCGTGAACCAGTAACAATAAATGATATTAAAAAAGGTGTATTCCGAACATGTATAAGACCTTTTCATAATGAAATAAAAAATTCACTCATTCAAAATTATATGAGATTTAAAATTGTTCTTGATATCGGTTTTGGTGCTGGTGGTGATATAAATAAATACATTAGAGCTAGAACAAAAAATGTTATAGCTATTGATATAGTGGATCCAAAATACAATTTGCCTGATTTTATTCGTTTCATAAAAGTAGACAATGACACTTACAACATTAAAGAACTATTGAAAAAAAATAAAATAGGTTTAACGTTTGATGTCATAAATATACAATTTGCCGCTCATTATTTTTTTAGAAATAACAATGTATTTGACAACTTTATTAATAATTTAAACGAAAATTTAGAAAGTGGTGGGATAGTTGTGATGACAATTCTTAATGGCACAAAAGTATTAAAAATGATGAAATCGAAACATACACATACAGGAACCTGTTATAATCAAGACATTTATACCTTCAAAATACAGTCGTCTAATGCATCAATAGCTATTGGAAAAAAACTTCAAGTGACATTACACGGAACTGCTTATTTTAGCGAACCAAGTAATGAATATATTGTTAATATTGACAAATTTATTGAATCTATGTCTAGTCATTTCAAATTAGTTTCTAATGAATCTTTTGAAAAGTTTTCCTCAAAATTTAGTAATCATACAAGCATAATGTGTTCTGCTGAAAAAGAATACAGTTATCTTAATGAAGTATTGGTGTTTAGAAAGATTTAAACATTATCGTCCAATTCCATTCTAGTATAATTTTTGCTTTCATTTTCTTTTCCAGAAAGTAATACTTTTTCAAGTTTTGTTTGTTCTTCCGTTTTACAGTTATTATAATGACTACAATTATGCATTTCGATAGAATAACAGGACATGCAATATTTTTTATTACAATACTTGCATTTCATAATGTTATAACTCTGTGTTTTTTTCGAACAATAATTGCACTTAGGTTTCATGTATTAATACAACTAACTCTTTTATTACTTAAATAATTGTGTTCTATTTTTACAATAATGGAATGTCAGTATTATTCAAATGAATATGACTTTAAGTATCCTTTATGGGTAAAATATTACGAAAAACATGTTACCATGAAATATTATGAGCTTGTTCAAGCATTTAAAGACTTCAGTAATGATCCATGTTATAACCCAGATATATATAATCAATGTTCTACATATACTTTAAATGCAAACTTCTATCACAATTTACTAACCAATAACATAAATCATAATATAACTTTTTTAAATTATATGTTTAATCAAGGTGTATATCCAAAATTCAACCTTGTAAATTATGATAACAAAAATATTGTTCAATGTTGTAAAATTAATAAAAAAATGTTACAATTTCTACTTATAGGTCATAAATCATTAATTGAGTTTCAACAAAATTTTAGAAAACATTTACATAAGAAAAAATTACATCTTTGTTTAAATATTATAAAATGTTCTCCTGAATTCCAAATTGAATATATTTATTATTCTAGTTTTAAGGGAGGAATTGATTACTTAATTTGCAAAGACACCTACACGTTAAGAATGTATAATATTTAACAACAATACTATATGGATTATCTCAAAAATAAATACAATAATAATGAGTATAAAGCATTATTACTTGGAACTGGGCCATCATTAAATTTATACAAAGACTACTTTAATAATATTCCT
>Ga0209223_10003849_pt1 | contig 14063 bp, 14 predicted proteins | sample COG_06_FD_184750 | JGI IMG/M metagenome (GOLD analysis project Ga0209223, IMG submission 184750) | Pelagic Microbial community sample from North Sea - COGITO 998_met_06 (SPAdes) (version 2) | ecosystem: Environmental > Aquatic > Marine > Neritic zone/Coastal water | place: Helgoland, sampling...
ATTGCTGGTTTATTTATCCCCCCCCCCCCTAATCTATGCTTATTCCTCGGTTGGTGGTGCTATTAGCATTATTATAATCGAGTTAATAATTTTAATCCTCTTTGTAATGTTGCATAAAGAGCTAGGAATTTCTACGATCTTTCCATTTACTAAAAGTGGGAGTAAAAAATGAGTGTTAAAATCTCTATCGTATTGGCGGCATATAATGGGGAAAAGTATATTTATGAACAAATTGAATCAATTCTGAATCAAACCTATACCAACTTTGAGCTAGTTGTAATAGACGATTGTTCGACTGATGCAACTGTTTCTATTATCGAGTCATTTGGTTTCGACAGGTTAAGGCTATTTAGAAATAGTTTTAATATGGGATGTTTTGATAGCTTTCTAAAAGCCATATCTTTGGCCTCAGGTAGGTATGTTTGTCTTTGTGATCAGGATGATATTTGGAAGGTTAATAAACTTGAGAGGCTTATAGATAATATTGAAGATAATGTTGCTATTTACTCAGGTAACGAGCTTATTGATGGTTTTGGAGTGGCCATTAAAAATAGTAAAAAATATGTAAATAATTTATCGTCGATAGACTCCCACTGTGAAATATTTTCTAATATTGCAATATTTAACTCGTTCGTCTTAGGCTGTTCATTGATGTTTTGTCGAGAATCTTTTTCTCTAGTTCCAAAACTAAATGTAACCAATTTTAATCATGACAGATGGATCGTTATGACACTCTCACAAATAGGAAGTATTAAATTTCTTGATGAGAAATTGTTTAAATACCGTATTCACGATCGCAATCATTCGCTGTCACCTAGCGTTAAAAATAAAAGTATTAGTTACAAAATAAAAATGCTAGCTAAAGGAAAGATTGACCAGCCCCCCACTTATGACAAGGAAATACTGGAGGCTCTTTGCTCACAAGAAATATTTGCTAATACACCACTAAGTAACTATTTACAGTCCGTACGAAAAAATGAATTGGTAGCAATTATTAAAAACTTTAGATTTATGTATCGAAGAGTAAGTAGATTAGGTAGGTTAAGGCTAATTTCCAAGTATATTTTATTTAAAATATTTTCCCGCTATAGAGAAGTGAATTAAATGAAAGACTTAGATATATATGTGATCCATGAATATGGAATCCCCGCACACTATAAAGGTTTAGCGCACCTAAAAGAAGAAGCTAACCAAGTTCTCTATTATTACAATTTTAGGTTTTTTAAAGATTTCATAAAAGCAATTTTATACAGAGATTATGCAGGACTCTGTCTATCACTAAGAAGCTGTTATTTTTTCATATCATGCTTTATACGGCCAAGCAAAGTTAGAAATAAAATTGTAGTTTTAGGGTGTGCTCCCTTAGATTGGCGATTCATATTTTTGTTGCGGGTACTTAGAGAGTCTAAAAACATATACCATACGTCATGGCATTGTTGGGATGGTGCTTTTTACCCTAAGACACATAGATTTAAATTACTCAACAAGATATTGTCAAAGCGCTGGAAGGTCGGGTTGGAAAATAAGTTCAATGCGATCGCTGCTGTAACGGATGTAGCGCGACAAAGCCTACTGGACAATTATAGCCTTGATAAAGTACCTATCGAAACAGTTTATCACGCATATGAAGATGAATTATTTTACAATCAAACCACTATAAAATCTTCTAATGACAGTCTTAAAATCTTATTTGTAGGCCGATTTGTAAAGTGTAAAGGTGTTGAGTTAATTATTCAAATCGCAGCAAGATTGCCTGGGATCCAATTCACCCTCATTGGCGATGGGCCATTGAAGGGTGAGTTGATCAAGGATTCAAATAAAAATATATTAATTCAAGATTTTACTTCGTCAAGAACAGATTTATCAAAATTGATGCGTAGTCAAGATATTTTAATACAGCCGTCTTTAAGAACTCAAGATTGGGAAGAGCTTTTTGGTATGGCTATAATCGAAGGAATGGCATCAGGTTTAGTTCCTATAACAACATCACATGCTGGACCTAAGTCCATTTTGAGCAATACTTTTCTTGAAGGCAATCTCTTGCATGAGGATTTTTTAGAAGAAAAGTTAGTTAGCGATTTTGTGAAAGCCATATCAAAATATAATTCTAATTTTCAGTTGTTAGTAGATCATAAAAAATATGCCAGTGAAATTGCTATGAGGTACACCTGCAAAAGTATTTCAAAAAGGTGGGAGTCTATTTTGGCCTCAATTGAAGAGTTATAGATGAATTAGATTTCAGCCTTGTTTTAATTGTTTTATTTAGGTCGAATTAATGTTTTTAATTAGCCGACCTTGGTTAATATAATTTGTACATTTAGTTAGTTGAACTGACGCCAATTGAAAAAAGAATACTTTTGGAGGTAGTCGTATGGGAACCATAAGCCTAAGAAGACTATTGATAGTCTTACTAGTAATTAGCCAATATAATTATGGTATAGCTACTCTTGTTTTATCATGTTTATTAATTCTATTTATTTTATTGATAGACAGAGATACACCTATTTTGATGTCTACGGAATGCAAGATAGTTTCTGCCATATTTTTTATCGGGTTTTTTTCAGGACTTATAGGTATTGTTTTAAAGACTGGAAGCAATGTAAGTTATTTTTTAAGAGATGGTTATTATTTTATCCAACCTGTGCTAATTATTTTTTTAGGAAATCTATTAGTATTTCGCCCATCATTTAGGCTAGTCAATTTTTTAATAATTGTCCTACAAGCCATAACGATAGTTTCATTAGTGAATATTGTAAAAATTCCGTTTTTAATAGACTCGATGGCTGAATTTAATTTTTATGCCAGAGAGTACCACAGTTTTTCAAACAGTTATTCTGTAGTTGGACTAGCAATATTGTATTATTATTCAAAAAAGCTATTTTTTAAAAAGAGAACTATAATTTTTTATGCTTTAGTATTGTTATCCTCATTGGCCGTAAGTTTTTCTCGCACCGAATATCTTATTGCTTTACTTATACCAATAACCTCATATTTGTCGCGCTTAAAATTAAGTGGAGCAGCTTTGGTATCTTTTTTTTCTATAGCTGGAGTAGTTTTAGTTTTTGGCGCGAACGTAGATATGGATGTAGCTGCATCTGGTAGCAGCACATTTTTTGATAAAGTCATGCGATCAGTGCCTGAGTTGGGCATAGCGGATGTTGGTGATATAAAAGCTGCTTCATTTTCTTGGAGGGGATATGAGGCATTCTTAGGTTTGCAAAAATATCTTGATGGAAACTTATGGCAAATGATTTTTGGCGGAGGCTTTTCAACATTAGTGAATGTACCTGGTTGGGTGTTTAGTGATGATTTTATGACTAATATTCCATTTTTCCACAATGGATACGTTACTATATTGCTTAAATCTGGTGTTTTTGGATTGGGTTTATTTTTATATTTTTTATTCAGGATTTCTAAGCACAAGCTTTGTTTCGACGACCGTGAGGCTAATTTAAGGCTTTTTTTGGTGTTTGCTCTTGCGGTATCAACACTATTGACCCATGGAATTTATTATAAGCGCGCTCCTTTCATAATGTTATTTTTAGTAGGTATACTATTTAAGCCTCAAAAGATGAATATAACAAATCAACAAAGTTAGCTTATCTTTCAAAAAATATATAGATGTTTCTAATAATAAATCCAGATTTTATGTGCTTTTAAAGTGCATTATTTTTGACAACAATTTATCAAGTAAGCTCACTAATTATCTTTAGAGTCTTGTTATGTATATGCTTAGAAAGAAATGCACCGTTTGCAAAGAATAGTGCCGGAGAAAATTAGTTAGTCGGCGAGTTAAAAGTCAAAAAGGAGCGTGAAATTTGAATAACCCTAGTGATGATCGCCTTACACTCTCAGTCGTGGTCCTAAACTTTAATGGACTCAGTTTTTTGAAAGTATGTTTAGACTCTCTATATGAAAATATTGATGTGTCCTTTGAAATCATTTTTGTCGATAACCAGTCGTCGGATGATAGTGTGAAATATATTGAATCCAACTATCCTCTTGTTAACGTAACTGTAAGCCCTGAAAATGGTGGCTTTGCAAAGGGCAACAATTTGGGAGTATCTAAAGCTCTAGGGAAATACCTATTAATTCTTAATAACGATACGATTTTGCGATCGCCTATATCTATGGGAATAAACGTTCTTGAGAAAGAGCCCTCAATAGGAGTCGTTGGTGCTAAGATGACGGATATTTCTGGAGCTTACCGGAGTTCAGCTTGCCATTTCCCGGGTATTATTGGCGCAATTTCGTTTTCTCATAACTTTTTTCCTCGATCGGCTTTTCAAGGCGTTGAACCTTTACACGTCCTACCACCTTATTATCAAGTGGACTGGGTTGAAGCATCTTTTTCGCTTGTAAGACGCTGCGATTTTGTGTCTATTGGTGGCTATAGTACCGACTATTTCATGTATTCCGAGGATGTCGACTTTTGCTACAGAATTATGAAGAAAGGACTAAAAACCGTATATGTGCCAGGGATTGAGTATGTTCATTTCGGGGGATTTAGTGTTGCTAGATATGATTTACTAGTAATAGGCTTAAATAAATTTTTCATTCGTAATTATAGTAAATTTTATGGGTCAGCATGCATAGTGGCTCTGGCATTTGGTTTATCGTCAAAGGCGTTAATGTTTGGTTTAGCTGGATTTATTAGTAGAAGAATATCTTTCAAGAAGCGATCAGCCGTTTATTTTAAGGCACTGAAAGAAATCAAGTGGATATAGTTATGATAAAAAAGATCGTCGAGGTTTTGTTAAAGCGGATTAAGGGTAAACAGATATGGCTTGACGATGAGCTAACGGATTTAGACCTCTTGAAAGTGGTCTACACGCGCGGTTTGATGTTCCTAAGGGCGTCGTTACGCGGTTGGAATTCTATTATTGGATCTCGATGTATTGTATTTTTTGATCAAGGTGTTGTCATTTTGCATAGAAGATGTATCACTATTGGATCAGGATCAACTTTAGGCAGAGGGGTCAAGATAGACGGCTTGTCAAAGTGTGGTGTCAAATTAGGCGTAAACGTTAATTTGGGTGATCATACAATTATAAAGTGTACAGGAAGCCTCTCTGAGCTCGGAGAGGGCGTAAAAATTGGGGGGAATGTGGGTATTGGACCATTCTCATATATTGGTGCAGCTGGTGGTGTAGACATTGGTGACAATTGCATCATGGGATCTAATATCGGTTTTTACGCTGAAAATCATAATTATGACAAGCTGGATTCACTGATTAAAGATCAAGGTGTTCGGAGGAAGGGTATTAGAGTTGGTGCTAATTGCTGGGTAGGCTCTAATGCAATATTTCTTGATGGATGTGATGTGGGTGAAGGTTGCGTAATTGGGGCTGGCAGCGTAGTCAACAAAGTCATTCCAAAAAATTCTGTAATTGCGGGTATCCCTGCGAGAATAATTAGTTGTCGAGGAGCTTAGAGAAGTGGAGTCCTCAGATTTTGATTTACGAGTGGGTGTTGACATGCACGTTGTCGATGGAATGTATCAAGGCTCCCGTACATATATGGTTGAAATATTCTCCAGAGTTATTTCTTGTTGTCCTAATATCCAATTCCACCTTTTCTGCAGTGATGCCAATAATATATTAAATATCGCAGCGCCCTTTTCTTTTTCAAATGTAGTTATCGTTCCTGGGATCTCAAAAAATCCAATCTTCAGGCTCGCTGTTCAGTTCCCAATCCTTAGTAAGCGATATGAATTGGACTATCTGCATGTTCAATACGTTCTCCCTCTTTTTCTTGGGAATAAGGGAGTAGTCTCTCTGCATGACATACTATTTGAGAGTTTCCCTGAGTTTTTTGGTAAATTATTTGTTCTGCGATCGAGGCTTCTTATGAGATGGTCTGCTAAAAGGGCCAACAAAATCTTTACGATTAGTACTTTTTCCAAAGATGATATTAGTTCTCGTTACCGTATCCACAAAGAAAAGATAGATTTAGTTTATTGTGGTGTAGACACTCGACGTTTCTACCCAGGGACTGATGGTCAGGAATGTCTGGCCTCTCGAGGTTTAGTTTCCAAGGGTTATTTGCTGACGGTAGGGAGAATAGATCCGAGGAAAAACCTTGCGGGTCTTGTGCAAGCGTACGACCTCACCAGTAAGGATGTTCCATTAGTCATAGTTGGTCAAGACGGCCTGCGCTCTAATGAGCTCTACAGGGAGATCGAGGAGCGAGGTTTAAGTCAAAATGTTATTGTAATTAAAGATGTCGGGGATGATGAACTAGTTGCTTTGTATAGGCATGCGCAAATATTTGTTTTCCCTAGTTTTTCTGAAGGATTTGGCCTACCAGTTTTGGAGGCAATGGCATCAGGAGTTCCTACAATAGTCTCTAACACGACCTCTCTTCCCGAGGTGGCGGGCGAGGCCGCAGTTTTGGTTGATCCCAAGAATGTAAACGAATTAGGTGAGGCATTATCTCTGCTTATGAGTTCTTTAGAGTTGCGAGGCTCTTTGAGGGAAAAGGGTATTATCCAAGCCCAAAAATTCAATTGGGAGTCTTCTGCAAATCTAGTGGCCCAATTTTATTTAAGTAAAGTAAATAAAGGAAAGCATTTAAATGAGTAAAAATACTAATTCAGATCAGCATTACCCGGTCTTTTTATCCGTTGTGATGGTCGTTAATTCTTGTAGCGATGAAATAGAGAGCGTATTACAAAGTGCGACCGAAGTGTTAGAGAACCGTGTAGAAGATTATGAGTTAATTCTAATCGAAAACGGTAAATCTGATTTAGATGATGAGAAAATTAACAAAATCGTAGGAGTTGATGGCTTCTATAATGTTCAAATATATGGGCTGACGAGTATGGTGAGTGAGGATGCGGCGGCCTGGATTGGGATAAAGCATTCACTAGGAGATTATGTCGCCATTATAGATTATGCCTCGGACGAATTTAATCTAATTCTTGAGATGCTAGAGTTTGCGGTCAGCGGAAGTGAGGTTGTATTTGCTAAGAATAAAAATCAACAGAAGCAATCGCTCCTATACTCAATAGGATCTTCCGTATTTAATAAAATATGGAAGCTAATTAATAACTTTGATTTAGATAATGAGGCGCCGAAATTTAGGTTGGTGAGTAAAAATGTAATTAACTTCATCATGAGACACAATCAACCTGAAGTGACACACCGATATCTTCCTGCTACAGCGGGATTTACAAAAACAAATATTGACTATGATGCTCCTTTAAAATTCCCAAAGACCAGGGTTGTAAGAGGGTCCATTGATATTGGACTGCGTTTAATCGCTTCATCAACACGTGCTCCGTTGCGATGGGTCACGTCGTTTAGTTTTTTAGGCGCTATTACTAATTTGGGGTACTCCATTTATGTTATCTTGATAGCATTCTTAAAAGCTGATGTGGCTGAGGGCTGGGTCACATCATCACTTCAAAATTCTGGGATGTTCTTCTGCATATTACTCGTTCTTTTTGTTCTATCGGAGTATATATTGAACATCGCTAGTTCGCTAAATTCTGAATCAAGCTTAGATATATCGAAGGAATTTACTAGTACTAAAATTGGTAGGATGGAGAAGCTTAATGTCGAGTCTAAAAATCCGAAAAAAGCGGATGAGTCGAAATTAGCCGACGGTAAGACATAAAGTGGTGGAAAAGGATACGCTATACGATGCGATAGTCATTGGCGGAGGATTTTACGGGATAATGATTGCTGTATATTTGAAGCAGCAACGTGGATTTAAACGTATTTTAGTAATTGAAAAGGAATCAGCTTTAATGGCTCGGGCTTCTAAAAATAATCAAGCTAGAGTCCATACTGGTTACCATTACCCTCGCAGTTTTATAACAGCTTATCGAAGTAAAATTAATGCCCCTCAATTTATAGGCAATTTTAGTAAAGTGGTAAGCAGCACTTTTACATCTTTGTATGCGATCGCGGAAAGTGGCTCTAAAGTGAATTCGTTGCAGTTCGAACGAATGATGTCAGATATCGGGGCACCTATTGAGACTGCTTCCAATGACTTACAAAGTCTGTTTTCAGATAGATTGATTTCGAAGGTTTATTTAACGGAGGAATCTGTGTTTAGTGCAACGAGTTTGCTTAAGCAGATTTACGATACCGCAGTTTCTATTGGAATAGAATTTCTATTAGATACCCGAGTTGTTGATCTTGCCTGCTTAGAAAAGCGAACCTCTGTTCTATGCGAAGGGAAATATTCTGGTTCAGTGGTCTCTAAATTTGTTTTTAACTGTACCTATGCTGGCCTCAATCAAATTACTAAACGCGCACCATCAGTAAATTCCAAGTTAAGGCATGAAATCACAGAAATGGCGTTGATCGAAGTGCCAACTGTATTGAAAAATACATCTATTACAGTCATGGATGGCCCCTTTTTCTCGTTGATGCCCTATCCTGATAGAGACTTGTTCACTCTTTCGCATGTTAGGTATACGCCCCATCTTTCTTGGTCAGATAAGCATAATGATTCTCCTTTTGATAGACTTAAAAGTTATCACAAAAACACTCGTTATCCTTGGATGATTAGGGATGCTGCTAGATATGTACCACTTCTCAGCGAGGCAATTTATAGGGATTCATTATTTGAAGTTAAGACAATTATGGAGAAAAGCGAAGTGGATGATGGAAGACCAATATTATTTGAAAGAAGTGAAAATATTAAAGGTCTTTATTCTGTTTTAGGGGGAAAGATTGATAATGTTTATGATATTTTGGGAAAACTTGATTTGGAAAGTTTTCATATCTAGCATGTCTGAGGAAAATGTATGCTTAACGGTTTGATCGGATACACAGGATTTGTAGGGACAAATATAGATGGTGCTTTTGATCCGCATCATAGATTCAATTCAAAAAATATTGATCTCATCAAGGGTATGGAATTTGATCACTTAATAGTTGCTGGCGCACCAGGTGTTAAATGGTATGCGAATCAAAATCCAGAAGACGATTTACTATCTATTAAAAACCTCATTCTCAACCTCTCGGAAGTAACCTGTCATAAAATAACGTTAATAAGTACCATCGATGTGTATGGTAATGCTCACAACGTTACTGAGGATGATGAACCTACACCTTCTTGCAAATATGGCGAGCATCGACTTATGCTTGAACGTTTTATCTTGGATTTTTTCTCTGATGCACTAGTAGTAAGGCTCCCGGGGCTTTTTGGGCACGGCTTACGTAAAAACGCACTGTTTGACTTTATTAATAACAATCAAATAGATAAGATCGATTCTAGGAATAAGTTTCAATTTTACTCCTTGGACAAATTGTATAGAAATATTTTAACCGCTAAAAAATTAAACCTGAAGCTCCTAAATATAGCCCCAGCGCCAACACCTATTACTGATATATATCTCACATATTTTGGATCAGAATTTCACAATATAACTAACACGCTACCGAAAATTTATAATATTCGATCGCTTTACAGTGAAAAATTTGGTGGTACGAAAGAGGGTTACTTTAATACACAGGAAGAGTCACTTTCTGAAATTGCTGAGTTTATGGAGAAAAGTACGACGGTTGCGGGGTTACATAAATGAAAATCAGTATTTCTAATATTGCTTGGGATGTTGATAAAGATGAGAAAATTGTCGAGTTATTGCATGAAAAAGAAATTTCACATATCGATATTGCTCCTACTAAATATTTTGCGGCTCCCTTTTTAGACACTAAAAAAACTGTACAAAGTGTTAGAGATTGGTGGAATGAGCGCGGGATAGAGATTTATGGAATGCAGGCCCTTTTTTTCGGACAGGTAGGACTCAACATGTTTTCAGGACCTGAAATTCAAAGAGAAATGACTGGGTATTTGAGGAAAATATTTAGTATTGCTGAGGGTTTAGGTGTTCGGAGATTAGTTTTCGGGTCTCCAAAGAATCGTGATATTGGTAATATGGATCATCACGCTGCCTTGGCTACTGGTGTTGAGTACTTTAGGCAGCTTGGCGATGTAGCCGCAGCTTATGGTATCGTCATTTGCTTAGAACCCAATCCTAGAGCGTATAATTGTAATTTCATGACGAATATGGCGTCTACGTATGAGGTTATTGATATGGTTAATCATCCAGCGATTAAGGGGCAGTTAGATCTGGGGTCGTTAATTATGAATGGAGAAAGTCTTTCGGAAAGTCTTGAGCTATATTCTGATTCAATTTACCACATTCATGTGAGTGAGCCTTTTTTGAAAAAAATAAGTGATAATCGTGCAGATCACACTTCAAATAGTATGTTGTTGAAAAAATATCTTCCAGAATTAGTAGTTGCAATTGAGATGGCAGCGGCCGAACCTGAACTGCAATATAGTAATTGTGAGTCCTCAATATCAATAGTCAAAAAATATTATGGTTGATCGTTTATGAATATCTATCTTGTGCTATTTTTAGGAATTTTGACCAACGCAGGGGCAAGTATACTTATTAAGTATTCCACGCAGTTGGTTGACCTCACGGTGAGTAAGTCTGTATTGACTGGTGCCATAGTGAGTGCACCCTTTTGGTTAGGTGTTTTTTCCTATGGCTTGTCGTTATTATTTTACACCTTAGCTCTAAGTAAGTTATCTCTTAATTTAGCACACCCTATTATAACTGCCGGCGCATTGGTCACAGTCGCCACTTTTGCAACAATTTTGTTTGGAGAGTCTACTTCGGTCTATACGATCTTTGGTGTACTGATAGTGATTGTGGGCTTAATAGTCCTTTCTTTGGGGATTAATTCATGAATGCAACACAAGATCCCACAACTATTAGTACTACGTCCTGGGAAATCCCAGCTTATGAGAAATTCGTATTCAAACCCCGAAAGTCTGTTTATTGTGTGGTCATTCCTGTGATTAATGAAGGTGATAGGATTAAAAGCCTTCTAAAAAAAATGACGGATCTGAAAATCTCTTATTTAGTGGATATCGTTATAGTTGATGGTGGGTCAGTTGATGATTCATTACGTCCAGAATTATTAAAGGCGCATAACGTTTCTGCGTTGTTAGTTAAATCTGGGCCTGGGCGCCTATCGTCACAGCTGAGGTGTGCATATTCTTTTGCTTTATTAGCAGGATACGAGGGAATCATTACGATTGACGGTAATGACAAGGATGATCCAAAAGATATTCCTCACTTTATTGCTGCACTAGAGAAGGGGATGGATTTTGTCCAAGGTTCTAGGTTCATCGAGGGCGGTACAAGTCAGAATACTCCTCTTGTAAGGTCGCTTGCGATTAAATTGATACATGCTCCTATGCTCTGGGCGGCATCTGGGTTTCGCTGGACGGACACTACTCAGGGATTTAGGGGGTATAGTAGAAAGTTGCTTTGTGATAAATATGTCTCTCCGTTTAGAGATATATTTTCTGACTATGAGCTTCTGTTCTATTTGTCATATATTGCCCCCAGATTGAATTACTCATGTTGCGAATTGCCTACAAGTCGTATTTATCCGAAAGGCAAAGTCCCTACCAAAATTACGGGACTTCGTGCTAACTATAGTCTTTTGGTGACCCTTGGTAGGGTGTGCGTTGGTGATTTCAATGTTAAAGAATCAAACCTAAATGAAATTCAATAATCTTACTTTATCACCTCTGATATCTAGTTTATGGGTCGCGATTTTCTTATTTTCTTTAGCGATATCCTTTTTTTTCGGCAGCGAGGTAAGGTTTCCTGATGAACAGGATTATATAAACATTGCCAAAAATGTATATCTTGGTAATGGTTTTAGCGGGACAGAGGGTAATCCGACAGCTTCGAGACCTCCAGCTTTGCCTTTTTTAATCGCTTTTGGCTATCATTTAGGCCTAGGGGTTTATTTTGTTAAAGCTTTAAACGCGCTTTCAATTGCCCTGTCAGGATTATTTTTGGCTGTTATAATCTCGCGTTATTTCCCCAAAGCAGTTTGGCTGCCACTGTTGCTGATGTTAGGCAATCCATTAATTATGTTTAGCTCCAGTCTTGTTCTGCCTCAGAGTATTGGGACATTCCTGCTTTTGCTTCTTGTTTTTATTTTCATTCAAGATGAAAAACGCTTCCTCCACTGGTTAGTTGCAGGTGTTGTTTGTGGGCTTCTATTGTCGATTATCCCGGCGTTTTTATTGACTTTGCCTGTTTTGTTTTTTGCTGGGTTACTCAAAAGTAAACTCTCACTGGCAGATCAGTTTCAGCGGTTAATTTGTATAATTGTCACTTGCAGTATTTGTTTGTCTCCTTGGGCAATAAGGAATTATGAAGAGTTGGGTAAATTGACACCTTTCTCAACGCAAGGTGGCTATAACTTGATTTTGGCTTATTCTGAAAATAGTACGGCAACTTCTGGAGTGGAAATCGATTTATCAGAATATATCAATGATAATTTTTATAGTATGGGCGAGGTTGAGAGAGACTCCTATCTTTTCAGTGAGGCAACTTCATGGATGAAAGATAACCCAGGAAGAGTGGTGAAGTTATATTTTGGGCGAGTTGCCAATTACTTTGCGTCTTCGAATCGCCTTGGCACAAACAGCGAGTCTTCAGATATACGGAGCTGGATTTTGTTTTTGAGTTACTACTCATTACTGATCTTAGCGCTACTCCGCATCCCATTACTTTATATATTTCCGTTACGGCGAGAGGAGATTTTTTTGTGGTTAATATACTTTGGTAATGCTTTCACTAGTGCTATTTTTCTTACACGAATTCGCTATCGCTCTCCTTTTGATGCACTGCTTGTTTTAATGGTTTGTTTTACCCTTTGTTATTTTTATGAGCTGTTAAAAATTCGCAAAAGTGAAAGGTTAGCTGTAACAGAAAACTCATAATAAGATAATATTTCGTATGAAAATAGCCGTTATTGGAATAGTTGGACTACCCGCGTCATACGGTGGTTTTGAAACGCTTGTTGAGCAATTGGTCGACACTGATGATGCTGAGTTTACTGTATATTGCTCTTCAAATAGGTATAAGAAAAAGATCTCTACATACAAGAATGCTAGCTTGATTTATGTGCCATTGAACGCGAATGGGGTGATGAGTGTTGTTTATGATATTGTCTCCCTCCTACATGGCATTGCGACAGGCCATAGGCAGTTTCTCATTCTAGGGGTTTCTGGGGCGGTCATGCTTCCTTTATTGCGAGTGCTTTTTCCAAAGGTTAAAACAGTCGTTAATATCGATGGATGTGAGTGGCGCAGAGAAAAATTTGGCTCGGCGGCAAAATTATTCTTAAAACATTCGGAAGCTTTAGCGGTGAAATTTGCCACTACTATTGTCGCAGATAATCAAGCCATATCTGAAGATGTGAGCAAAAGATATGGACGAAGCTGTGAATTAATTGCATATGGAGGTGATCATGCTGTGATGTCTCCCCAACTTGAGTCATCTCATAATTCGCTAATGCCCAATCACTCATTTTCATTGTCTATTTGTAGGATTGAGCCTGAAAATAACGTCCATATGATTTTAGAGGCGGTTTCTAAAAGTGATCTTTCTATTGTCTTTATAGGAAACTGGGAAAGTTCGGATTATGGACGGTCGCTTTTTAGTAGTTATAAAGATAATAAAAATATAAAGCTTTTAATGCCAATTTATTGTTTAGAGACTTTGCATACCTATAGGGCTGCTTGTGCAGTTTATATCCATGGTCATTCGGCTGGAGGAACTAATCCCTCTCTGGTTGAAATGATGCACTTCTCCAAACCAATAGTCGCATATGATTGTTCCTTTAACCGAGCGACCATGGAAAATAGGGGTGATTATTTCACCCATTCAGACAACTTGGCTTATATGCTTGGTAATCTCCCCGCATTAGACGATGGAAATGTTCTGAAAGATATAGCACAGCGGCGTTACACATGGGATATTGTACGAAAACAATATCTTGAACTTTTTTGAAGTCTAAGGGAATTTTTATGAAGCTACTAGTTACAGGTGGGGCAGGGTTTATTGGCAGCTCTGTGGTTCGTTCAATTATTAATGAAACAGAGCATGAAGTTGTTAATTTAGATAAATTAACTTATGCGGGTAATCTTGATTCTCTGTCAGGTATTGTCGACTCGACTCAATATTTTCACGAGCAAGTTGATATTTGTAATCATCTTTTGCT
>Ga0209223_10003852_pt1 | contig 14057 bp, 16 predicted proteins | sample COG_06_FD_184750 | JGI IMG/M metagenome (GOLD analysis project Ga0209223, IMG submission 184750) | Pelagic Microbial community sample from North Sea - COGITO 998_met_06 (SPAdes) (version 2) | ecosystem: Environmental > Aquatic > Marine > Neritic zone/Coastal water | place: Helgoland, sampling...
CGCAGTTCGGTTATAATTTTCAGCTCTCAATGCCCAGATAGCTCAGTCGGTAGAGCAAAGGACTGAAAATCCTTGTGTCGGTGGTTCGATTCCACCTCTGGGCACCATTCTTAAAGCATTCTTACCCCCTAAATTATTTCGCATACTTATCGCATACTTTTTGCTATACTCAGTAGTATGGTTAGAAAGGCACAAATAACTGTTATTCCAAACAAAGTTCGTCTGTACAAACAGACTCGTTCTCCATATTTTTTTGCTGACATATTACTTGCTGACGGAAGCAGAAGAAGACTAAGCACTAAAGAAAAAAAGAAAGACAAAGCAATAGAGAAAGCAACTGAACTCTACTACAACCAAACACAAGCAGAGAAAAATAATCTGCCATTAAACACAAAGTTATTTAGTGCAGTTGCTAAAACAATTATTAAAGAATTAGAGAGTTATAGAGATACAGAGTTTTGGAAAGAAGTTTATGCATCATACATACAAGTAATCAAAAACTATCAAATCCCCTACTTCAAAAATCAGCAACTAACTGCTGTTAGAAATGATTACCAAAACTATTTGAAGTATGTTGAAAAACAAATGGGCAGTAAGATTGCCAAATCAACTGTAAGCACACACGCATCAGCACTGAAAAGAATTTTGAATACAGCACTTGTTAAAGGTTGGATTACAAATGCTGCATTGCCGAGTGTTAAAACTATTGGTGCTAAAGAGGGAGATCGACGAGCAACTTTTGAACTTGATGAATACAACAGTATGCGAATTAAACTTCGTGCATACAAAAATGCAGATACACATAGAAAAAGAGATAAGAGTATTAGAGAACTTTTATACGACTATGTTTTGTTTTTGGCTAACAGTGGAGTTAGACACGGCAAAGAAGCATTGCGGCTTACTTGGAAAGATATAAACAAAAGAACTATTGGTAATAACACCTATGTGTACGCAAGTGTTATTACATTTAAGGGGCAAGGCAAAAAGAGAAAGAGAGAAGTTATTTTGCGTCATAACAAATTCAGCGATGCTATTAAAAACTTACAGAGATGTATTGATAGAAACTCAAAGTTAAAAGGCAAAAAGTTTGATGCTGTTATTGGTAAGAGTGATGAACTGATATTTGTTGCTGTAGATGAAAACAACAAAGTGTTTCAACCAAGTCGCATAGATGGAACATTCAAAAACTTTTTAGAACATTATGAACTGCTTGTTGGAAGTGAAGGTAATAGAACTCTTTATAGTTTGCGACACTTTTACGCAACACAAGAACTGCTAAGAAATAATGTAAGCAGTTTGATGTTGGCTAAACAAATGGGCACAAGTGAAAAAATGTTGGAGCAACATTATGGTCATTTAGAAGTTTGGCAAAAGGCAGTTGAGTTGAGTGGAAATATTGGATTGGAGAAATAATGAATTGGGAGAAAATATGTTAGATGGATTATTATTTGGAATAATAGATAACGGTGTTCTTGCCGTTTGTGCATTGATGGGTATTGACATTGATAAAAAGTTAAAAGGTAAAGGAGTTTACGGTGCATTGTATGGTGCATTGTTTGGTAATACTGTGTCTGATGGTATTGGTGCATCACTTGACTTTGGGTGGTCGATAACTTTCAACATAGTGTTAGGTTGTTTGATTGTTATACCAATTGTTTATTTTTACACTACAAGAATACAGAAATAATGAATTGGGAAAATATTACAATGAATGAATTTGAAAATGTGACTGTGTACAAAAACCAATATGTAAAAGTTAAGTCTGTAAAAGTAAAAATACCTCTTAATTATAGTGAGGGTGAAGAAGATGAAGTTAGGTTCACATCTACAAACAAGGAGCTTATACATCTGTTTATCAATCAAAATCCTATTTTTTTAAATAGCGATTACACGCAATGTTGGAACAAGTTAGTTGAAGTGATTGTTAAAGATAACAGCCTAACCCAACAACAAAAATGCTTGTTTGAGAATTGGAATGCTTTTGGTATTAGTTTACATATGGGAGATTGGGTTGCGCCTAATAAGGGAGAGGCAGATAACTACAAATACACGCAAAGAGAAAAGCTATTTGAATACTTAAATGGTAATAAGGATACAACTGCGAAGAATTATTGGAGAATTTCAGCTGAATATCAGCTTAATTCCCCTCTATTAAAACCCTTGTTTACAAGCATTACTTGAGTAATTGATACTAATACTGCTATATGCCAGGCAAAATTGCTTAGAGACGCTTATATTAAGTCTAACAAGCCGAAAATACTGTGGCTATAGTCTTTAAGAGACATTAAGTTAGTATTCATTTACCCAATTATTACGAATAAAACGAATATTCCGATAATAATTAAGGTGTAATACACGAAATTAAAGGCGAAATTAAATACGCCTATTATTAAATCCATTAAATAATCAAACACCTATCAAATCCACCGCACCTCTCAACTTGGGTACGCTCACATCTATATAGCGTTGCGTAGTTTGTAAGGAACTATGACGAGCAAGTTCTTGTATTACACGAACACTAACTCCTTTTTCACTTAATTCCGTAATGAAGCTGCGGCGACCACTGTGGCTTGTTGCGTTTGGAATGTTTGCTAATGCATACAAGTGCTTAAATATGTACTGAATAGTGCCACTTGTTGTTTTGCCCTTTTGAGTTTTTATTAAATTACCTTCTTTATTGTTTAATAAATTAGGGAATTTACTCAAATACAAAGCAATCTCTTTCTTTAAGGCCTTACCTATGTAAATAGTTTGCCCTTTATTGCCCTTTGTTTGCGTTTTATCTAAAGCAATAGCATCTAATACTTCATTATCAGCACTTACAACATTGTTTACTCGCAAGTTAGCTATTTCAATTGCCCTCATACCACTCCAAAAACTAAGTAGCACAATAAATCTATTTCTATCTTCGTGTTTTGTTAGTTGGCACACCTTTAATACTTTTCTTATTTCTTCTTTTGTTAGCACTTTTGCTTGTTTCATTTTTTCTCCTATATACAGCTCCAACAATTACATTGGAAACATTTAATAACTTCTTCAAAAATTCTTCTTGTTCTTCTTTATTCATTAAATAACTCTGTTATTTGTTGCGTATAACGATAATGTCTAAAGTTTCAGAATACGACCGAAAAAAGCAGAAGATTGAAAACGCTGTAATAACAAAGGTTTAAGACAATTACTAAGGGTTTTAATACAAAAGCAGAGTTATTGTGATAAATAACATAAAGTATTAAATCTGTAAGAAATAGGGCTTAGGCTTGTAGAGAAAGAAAGGAAATAAAATACAACAATGTGCGTTAAGAGTTTAGAAACAATATGAAATTACACGAAATATACGAAGGTTATGTGAGATTTAGGACTGTTAGAGAGATAGCCGACAAAATAGTAAGTATTGATAACGAGATTAGGTACGAAGGTAAATGTACAGAGGAAGATTACAAATGGCTACAACTTAAATGTGAGGATGAAGGTTTGATAACAGCATTAAGTAGCGAAGGTAATAGGTACACAAACTTCAACAGATTGGATTATGGCGAAGGGGGTATGTTGGATACGGCTGGAGATTTAGCAAGAGCATATATGGTTCTTGTTGATGTGAAACAAAAATTAGATGCGGAAAGCAGAACTAAAATTCAACAAGCAACGGATGAAGTTGTAAATAGTGATGAGATGAGAGAGTTAGTAAAACAACAAGCCTACATAGATTTACAAAACTCCTACGCACAAGCAGACGGTGAGAGTGCTCAAATAGTACGAGCATTAGCTAATTTATCAACTGACATTTAATTTAGCCTACATTTCCAAGTGTCCTTACAGCAGTAATGATAAATAACTTGTATGAGAGCAAGTGGTAATGATTATGCAGATTGGATAAACGAGAGAGTAAAACCAAATTTATATTTCGTGCTGAATATGGCACATCCAAAGCAAGTAAGAAGTTATGACAGAACTACAAAGAAAGTAGAGAAAACGAAAGAGGAATTACAAAAGGATTTGATTAGTTTGTTTCACAATTTGGAATGTAAACATTATGGATATAAGCAAAGACATCAATATCCAAAATACAAAAGGATTGAAAGAGGTGTGTGTATTGAGAAAGCAGATTATTGGCACGCAAACATTTACTTAAAAAGTTATGGCAACTACACAGACACAGAACTCCTATTAAAAATAAAGAAAGAATGGCTAAAGATACAGAACAGAAAAAACTATAAAGAGGATAATTTTTTGATGATTGTTAGGGATAACAGTTTATTAGAGGACATCAACAAAGTTAGGGCAACTCGTTATGGCAACAAAGACACAGAGAAACAAAACAAACAGTTAGAAGATGTTTTATGTATGAGAGCAAGTTTCATTTGTAAGCACAGCAATAGACTTTGAAACTAACATCTTTCTATTTCGATAAACGATACTTTGGTGTGTATGCCTAAGTATTGCTTATACATTCTAACTACTACTATTTATCACTATTAGTAAGACATTAAGGAGAAACAAGAATGATATTAGACAAGGTATTTAACACACTGAAAGAACACAACAGAAGTTTAACGAAAGTTGATTTTACTGAACAATACTTAGGAAAGAGTAAGAGTTACTTGTATGTAATGAAACACAGACAACAAGACATCAGCAACGATAGTTTATGTAAGTTATATGTGGGATTAAAACAGACAGCAAAACAACTTAAAGAAAATGGTTTTACTTCATATGAAACAAACGAGAAGTTAGCAGATATGGTGTTAGTTGAATTAGAAAATAAAGTATTAGAAGAAATCTAATGAGTGTATGTAGTTTCTGTAATAAAACTAAAGATGAAGTTGAGAAACTTATAGTTGCTAATGTTGGTTGGTATGAGAACTTGGCTATATGTAATGAGTGTATAGGCTTAGCATCAGATTTGATTGAAGAAGATAATGAAGAACACATATCAACACTAACTTGGCTTATGCGATTAGGAATCAAACCGAAACACATAAAGAAGATTGTTAAGAAATAAAATCGACACCTTCTTTTATTAGATACTCTGCTTCTGTCTGTTTAACCCATTTAATAAAAGCACCACCACAGTCAGCACATCTCATTACAAACTTGTGATGTGCGACTGTTGTTGGCTCAATAAATACTTCGTGTTTTAAGTGTTTGTTTTGATAGTTTTTTAATAACTTTGAAGTATTCATTACACCACCTCCATATCTTTCATTCTTTTCTGCTCATCTAATGTCATAACGAACTGCGGATAGTTGAGATACGAAATGTTTTTATCTTCAAAAATATTAGGATGTTTGTTGTATGGACAAGGTGTCATTCGCGTTTCATTACATTGCTTTATGTCCGCTATATCAACGCCGTAAAAGTCTGCGATATATTCAACAGTATCTTCTACAAACTCATATCCTCTCCCAAAAGTTTTGGGCAATTCGATATATCGAGTTGCGTGTTCATCAACAAGTTTCACAGCGAAAAATCTTCGTTGTTCAGTTTCGCTTTCATACTTATCTGCGTATATTTTTTGAAATGTTAAGTTATGGTTATTCATAATTATTACCTTTTAGTTTTATGTCTGCTTTATTGCGAACATATATACAGAATACAGATTTATTCGTGTGTAGATATGCCATTACAAATAGGGTATAGTATCTACATACACCACTTAGAATATGGCTAAACGAAAGGCAATACGACAACAGACTTTTAGGGGTAGGCACCCTATTTTTACTGACAGAGGATTACAGACTACTAAGAGTGGAACTTGGTGGGAAAGCAACTTCTATTACTTGTGGTTTGAGTATATGAAGCGAAGCGACTACTACAGAAAAGTATGCGAAAAGAACGGCAAAGGTAATCAGAAGTTATATAAAGATTTTGGAGATATAAGAGATAAAGACTTTAAGACTTGGTGGAATGAGAAAGTAGATAACGGCAGACAAGCAAGAGGTAATTTTTTGTTTGCTGAGCCTAATTTAGACTTTAGTGATTTTATAGATTACGAAGAACTTATGTCGCTTCAAACAGACATAGATAACAGCAATGTGAAAGTGTTGGTAATACCAACTTACTTAAAGAAAGAAACTGTAATGGAGAGAATAAGAATTATTGTTAGAGATGAATGGCAATACGATAGTGATAGCAAAGCACGATATCCAATAAACAAGTCAGCAAGAAATAGAGAGAGTGAAATGTTAGAAGCACTAAAGGCTTATGACTTATGGAAAAAAGGTTTAACACTAACTGAGATAGGTGCTGAGTTGCGTAATTGGACTATAGAAAGAACAAGCATAAAGTCAGCAAGTTATAGAAAAGGCGACACTATGTATGAGATTAAAGAAGCAAATGAAATGAAGCCACAATATGGTAGAAATGGAGAAGTAATAGGCGACTTAGTACAGTACGCAAAGGCACTTGGCTTTAGAATGACAACTAAAGGTAGAAGGAATGTAGATAACATACACGAAGGCGAATTTCCTTTGCCAATTAGGAAAGCAAAGAAAAACATAGAAGCAGTTGAGAATAGTAAATTTGGTGTGGGGCATTTGAAAGGAGATAAAGATTAAAGGTTAAAATGTTTGTAACTTAAGGCGCTAAGTTGCTAATAAAACAAAAATATTGGTTTAATGGGAAGCGCTAAAACAGAAGGCAAGAGTTACACGAAATCTGTATTATTCTTTTTGAAGAGAAAGTAGCACTTCTTTAAAGTATGATTCTAATAAAAGAGATACATACTATGAGTAAAAAATCAGAAACAAATAATGGAGCTAGTTTAGGATTTGAGGCAAAACTTTTCCTCACCGCTGACAAGCTGCGCGGCAGTATGGACGCTAGCGAATACAAGCACGTTGCGCTCGGTCTGGTGTTCCTCAAATACATCTCTGATGCTTTCAGCACTGTCTTTGAGAAGCTGCAAGCTGATGAGTATGCAGACGAAGAAGACGCGGAAGAGTACCTAGCTGAACGTACCTTTTGGGTACCCAAAGAAGCACGCTGGGGACATCTGCAGGCCAATGCAAAGCTGCCCACCATCGGCAAACTGGTTGATGACGCCATGCTTGCCATTGAGAAATCAAACGACAATCTTAAAGGCGTGCTGCCCACCAACTACGCACGAGAAGCGCTCAACAAAACCATGTTGGGTGAGCTGATAGATTTGATCAGCACCATCGGTATGAATGAGGAAAGCGACAAGTCCAAAGATATCTTAGGCCGTGTTTATGAGTATTTCTTAGGTGGCTTTGCAGGTGCTGAGGGCAAGCGAGGCGGTGAGTACTTCACTCCCCGCTCGATTGTAAGAGTTCTCACCGAAATGTTAGAGCCTTACAAAGGTCGTGTTTATGACCCCTGCTGTGGTTCTGGTGGTATGTTTGTTCAGTCGGAGAAGTTCGTAGTCGAGCATGGCGGCCGTATTGGTGACATCCGTGTCTACGGACAAGAGATGAATAACACCACGTGGCGACTGGCCAAAATGAACATGGCCGTGCGTGGCATAGATGCAGATATCAAATGGAACAACGAGGGTAGCTTTCATAAAGATGAACTGGCCGATCTAAAAGCTGATTTCATTCTTGCTAACCCCCCATTCAACATCAGCGATTGGGGCGGAGATAGGCTGCGTGAGGACGTGCGCTGGAAGTATGGCACGCCACCTGCGAGCAATGCGAACTATGGTTGGTTGCAGCACATCATCCATCATCTGGCTCCTAATGGAACAGCTGGCGTAGTGCTAGCCAATGGCTCTATGTCGTCAAATACCTCAGGTGAAGGTGATATCCGTCAAAACCTTGTTGAACACGATCTAGTGGATTGCATGGTGGCTCTACCCGGTAATTTATTCTACGGCGTAACTATCCCATGCTGCCTTTGGTTTTTGGCTAAAAACAAAAACACTGAAGGTTTCAGAAATCGGAAAGGCGAAGTCTTATTCATTGATGCTCGAAAGCTAGGAACGATGGTCAATCGTGTCGTACGAGAATTCAGTGTTGAGGATACTGCACAGATATCGGACATCTACCAAGCTTGGCGTGGTGAAGAACATGCAATAGAGCGGCGCGGTGAATACGAGGATATTTCCGGCTTCTGCTATTCCGCCAGTTTGGAAGACATAAGAAAACATGGGTATGTTCTAACGCCTGGTCGGTTTGTTGGTACTGAAGATGAAATAGATGATGGAGTGCCGTTTGAGGAGAGGTTCGCTGCACTGAAGGTAAAGTTAGAGGAGCATTTTTTAGCAGGGTCGCTTTTGCAGACGAAGATAGTCAAAAGTATTGATTTGGTGCATAGAAATGATTGATTTCGTCACGCACACGATTGATGAATTGTGTGAATTCACTAATGGCTTTGTATTTAAGAGTAGTGACTACATAGAAAAATCTGAACAAACAATTGAAGTTTTTCGAATGGGGTATATCAAAAGAGGAGGCGGGTTTAAGGAAGATAGTACGCCAGTTTTTGTTCCAAAAAATTACGGTAGAGATTTATCGAAATATCTTTTACGAAAAGACGATATTTTGATTGCTATGACAGACATGAAAGACAAGGTCGCTATATTAGCAAACACCGCCCGAATTAAAGATGATAAAAGATTTGTTCTGAACCAGCGCGTCGGTTGCTTGCGTGTAAAAGACACTGAATTTTTAGATCCCACATTCCTTTATTTCTATACAAATTATGGACCACACATTGCTTACTTGCGAAGCCGAGCAAATAGCGGAGTGCAAGTCAACTTATCGACTTCAGCGATCAAAGAATGCGAGATTACTATTCCAAACATTAAAGTACAAAAAGCTATCGCTTCAGTACTAGGCGCACTCGACGACAAGATCGAAAACAACCGCCGAATGAATGAAACGTTGGAAGAGATGGCGCGGGCGATTTTTAAAAGCTGGTTTGTTGATTTTGACCCTGTGCATGCAAAGGCCGCTGGCAACGCCCCAGCTCATATGGACGCTGATACGGCCGCACTGTTCCCTAGTTCGTTTGGTGATGAGGGTTTGCCGGTTGGTTGGATCCGCAAAACATTAGGTGAGGTTTGCACAATAAAGAGTGGGAAAAGGCCGCCAACAAAACTTACTTCACCGAACAATGAAAATGATATCTCTGTTTATGGAGGTAACGGTATTGCTTGGTATACAAATGAAATTTTGTTTGAGCAGCCGTTTATTATTACTGGCCGCGTTGGAACACTAGGAACGGTTTATCGCGTGTATGAGAAGTGTTGGGTTTCAGACAATGCTTTGTGCTGCTTTCCAAACTTTGACGAGGCATTTGAGCTGGTTTATTTTGCGATGAAAGAAGTCGATTATCAGGCGTTAAATTCCGGTTCTACGCAGCCGTTGCTTACGCAAACGACGTTGAAAAATCAGAGTATCATTGCTCCGTCTGAAGCGGTGGTAGCAGCATTCCACCAGAGCATCAAAGTCCTGTTCAAAAAGATATTGGCAAACAATGAAGAGAACCAAACTCTCGCCGAATTACGCGACACCCTCCTACCAAAACTAATGTCAGGCGAAATCCGTTTGGCTGATGCTGAGCGTGAAGTGGAGAAGGCTGTATGAGCGGCAAGTTCACAGAAGATCACGTTGAACAAGCCTGCTTAGATTGGCTAGAAGAGTTGGGCTATGGCGTGCAGCATGGGCCTGATATTTCACCTGACGGTGAAGCACGAGAACGTGCGGCTTACGATTCCACAATCCTAATTGATCGATTCAAGTCAGCCTTTCAGACGATCAACCCTCATTTAAGCTCGGATGCCTGCGACTATGCATTGCGCAAACTGCAGCAAACGAATTTTCCAAGTTTAGTTGAAGAGAATCGTCGCCTTCACCAGCTGATGGTGGACGGTGTCGATGTTGATATCACACGTGATGACGGCAGCACCGGAACAGACAAGGCCAAGCTGATTGATTTTGACAACCCATCAAACAATGACTGGGTAGCTGTGAATCAGTTCACTGTAATTGAAGCCGAACACAATCGCAGGCCAGACGTGGTTGTATTCGTCAATGGTCTGCCACTTGTTGTGATTGAACTGAAAAACCCAGTTGACGAAAACGCCACCATTGATGACGCATACAATCAGCTGCAAACCTATAAAGATGAAATTCCTAGTCTATTCCGCACCAATGGATTACTGATTACATCTGATGGCTTGCTCGCTCGTGTTGGTTCTTTAACGGCTAACAGCGAACGCTTTATGGCATGGCGTACAGTTGACGGTGAAAACATCGCTCCAAAGGGTGTGCCGGAATTAGAAACGCTGATCAACGGCGTGTTCGATCAGTCTCGTCTGCTGTCGCTTTTGCGCGGCTTTATGGTTTTTGAGAATACGGGCAGCGATCTGATTAAAAAGATTGCCGGATATCATCAATTCCACGCCGTGCACAAAGCAGTGCAATGCACTATCAATGCTACAGACGATAGCGGTGATAATCGAGTGGGTGTTATCTGGCACACACAAGGATCCGGTAAAAGCTTGTTAATGGCTTTCTACGCAGGTGAGGTTATTGCTCATCCGCAAATGGCTAATCCAACATTGATCGTGCTGACGGATCGCAATGACTTAGATGATCAGCTATTCGCTACTTTTGCAGGCTGCAAAGACCTCATAAGACAAACACCGGTTCAGGCCAGTGATAGGGAGCACCTGCAGAAGCTACTTGCTGTTCCCTCTGGTGGAGTGATCTTTACCACCATTCAGAAGTTTGCACCCGAACAGGGTGAGAGCGAGTACCCCATGCTCACCGATCGTCGCAACGTGGTTGTGATCGCCGACGAAGCGCACCGCAGCCAATATGGCTTCAAAGCAAAAGTGGCCAGCGATAGCGGAGAGGTTTCTTACGGGTTTGCCAAACACTTACGAGATGCGATTCCTAACGCTTCCTTCATCGGCTTTACAGGGACACCCATTGAAGCAACCGATGTAAATACGCCCGCAGTATTTGGCGATTACATCGACATTTACGATATTCAGCGTGGCGTCGAAGACGGTGCAACAGTGCCTATTTACTATGAAAGCCGGCTAGCTCGTATTGAGTTAGACGAGGATGAGATAGCGAAGATCGACGAAGAAATTGACGATCTCGCAGACGACGATGACGTCTCCGAAAAAGAGAAAAAGAAAGGTAAATGGTCCCGTGTTGAAGCGCTGGTTGGTGCTGAAGATAGACTCAACATGGTTGCTGCAGACCTAGTCGAGCACTTTGAATCGCGTGTTGACGCTATGGACGGCAAAGCGATGATTGTGTGTATGAGCCGCCGCATATGCATTGGTCTCTATGATGCAATTACTGCTATTCGGCCTGATTGGCATAGCGCTGATGATGACAAGGGCAAGATTAAGGTAGTGATGACGGGTTCTGCTTCTGACCCTGTAGCCTGGCAACAACACATAGGTAATAAGGCAAGACGTGATCTGTTAGCGAAGCGTGCAAAGAAAGCCGATGACGAGTTAAAGCTAGTGATCGTGCGAGATATGTGGCTAACGGGATTTGATGCGCCCTCTATGCACACCATGTATGTAGACAAGCCAATGAAAGGACATGGGCTGATGCAAGCAATTGCTCGTGTAAACCGAGTATTCAAAGACAAACCCGGCGGGTTGATTGTTGATTACATAGGTATTGCGCAAAGTCTTAAGAACGCCTTAAGTAACTATTCAGGTGGCGATAGAGGCAAAACAGGTATAGACCAAGCAGAAGCTGTAGCTGTGATGATTGAGAAGTATGAGATCGTTAAAGATATGTTTTTTGGATTTAATTACTCGGCGGGATTACAAGGCGAAGCAAAAGATCGCCTAGCTGTTATGGCTGGTGCTATGGAATGGATACTCGAATCACAGCGCAAAGCTGCAGAACGAGAATCCTCTGATGAGGCTAAAAAGCAGGCGCATAAACGTTACTCAGACGCAGTACTGAACCTCAGTAAAGCCTTTGCTCTTGCAGCATCTAGTGATGACGCCAAAGTGATACGTGATGAGGTTGGTTTTTTTCAAGCCATACGTGCTGCACTGGTTAAGAGCGTAGGCACAAAGAAAAAGTCCAAAGATAACGATCTAGCTGTGCAGCAGATCATCAGCCGAGCTGTTATTTCAACTGAGATTATCGACATCCTTCAGGCCGCTGGAATGGAGTCACAGGACATCTCTATACTGTCCGACGAGTTTCTTGCTGAAATACAGGGGATGGAGAAAAAGAACTTAGCGCTTGAGGCGTTAAAGAAGCTGATCAATGGTGAGATCAAATCAAAGCTGAGCTCACGTGTGGTAAAAACCAAAGCGTTTTCGGCTCGATTGGCTGAGGCGATCAATCGCTATCACACCAATGCACTGACGACCGCGCAGGTGATTGAAGAATTAATTAAACTAGCAAAAGAAATCCGCAGTGAGATAGAAGATATTGGAAAAGATGGCCTGTCAGCAGATGAAGTAGCTTTCTATGAAGCACTTGCGGAAAATGATAGTGCAGTTGATGTGATGGGTGATGCTAAGCTCAAAATCATAGCAAATGAAGTTCTACAATCAGTACGCGCTAATGCAACAGTAGATTGGTATCGCAGTGATATGGCGCGTGCAAAAATTCGTGTTGCTGTAAAAAGAATTTTAAAGAAATATGGATACCCACCTGATTTAGAATTAGAGGCCATTCAAACAGTCCTTCAACAGGCTGAAATACTCTCTAAGAAATGGGCTGCTTAGTTTTTTAGAGTAAGGTATTTAAGGTAGTTTATATCGCATACTCTATCGCATACTAAATTTAGCCCCCTTGCAAAGCCTTTATTTAAAAAGGCTTTTGGTGGAGCAATATTCTGAAAATCCTTGTGTCGGTGGTTCGATTCCACCTCTGGGCACCATGCTTACAATATTATTTCTGTTGCAATTAGTGACTATTGGTTAAAAGGCCTCTTTTGTCTTTCAGAAACAATTTAAAAAAGCTAAAACAGTAAGCCCAATATAAATCCTGCCAATAAACCTAAAACTATATATGTAGTTTTATAGCTATTTTTCTTTTTAATTTTAGGATCTGCAAAGAGATCCTTTATCTCAATTTCAAATGCTGAAGCTAATGCCATAGTTGTCTCTAATGACGCTGTTCCATCTCTTTCAACTCTTTGAATTGTTCTAACATTTACAGCACATAATTCGGCTAGCTGAGCTTGAGTCCAACCTTTGCTAATTCTTGTCTCTTTAATAAGAGATGTATTTAGAATCATTGTTTAACCAAAGATAAAAGGAAGCCCAAAAAAACCTATGAGGAATCCAATGAGCAGACATGCTAGCAATCCTTTCCAACCAATAATTTCTTTTTCAGGCTCTAATCTAAAAATCTCATTTTCACCACTCTTAACGTAAAGTGACAGAGCACGACGCCCAAAAGTGAAACGTTTTCCCTTTGTCTTTTCATATCCAAAGTCAAAATTAAGCGTTTCGCCATTAGATAGCTCTACTGAGTTTTGCGTCCTCCATTTCCAAGAAGATTGCCTATGTTTGAGTTCGTCATTTACCCAAATTTCTTCTATACCGGTCCACATTCCATTCCTATACTTGATTTGATAATCTTTATAATTAAATAGTATTGTTGCCCATTTATAACTATAGCTAGGATTTTTTTTCATTTCTATTCACCTTTTAATTTTTTTTAAAGTAAAACACAATTTAAATAAAAAATTAAATATTACTAGGACAGAAGCACGACAGTCGCAAGATTGTCGTTCATAACACAGTCATATTAGCGCCTCAAATTTAATGACTTTCAAATGGTTCCATAAATTTTTATTTTTAATATTGCATTCAATTCAAATCTTTATATGAACTTTTGCAATAATTCATAACGCATACTCTATCGCATACTAAATATAACCTCCTCGCAAAGCCTTTATTTACAAGCACTTTTGGTTAAGCAATATTCTGAAAATCCTTGTGTCGGTGGTTCGATTCCACCTCTGGGCACCATTCTTAAAGCATTCTTACCCTCTAAATCATTTCGCATACTAAATATAACCCCCTCGCAAAGCCTTTATTTACAAGTACTTTTGGTCAAGCAAAATCTAAAACTAATTGTTCTGCTCTT
>Ga0209223_10003854_pt1 | contig 14053 bp, 15 predicted proteins | sample COG_06_FD_184750 | JGI IMG/M metagenome (GOLD analysis project Ga0209223, IMG submission 184750) | Pelagic Microbial community sample from North Sea - COGITO 998_met_06 (SPAdes) (version 2) | ecosystem: Environmental > Aquatic > Marine > Neritic zone/Coastal water | place: Helgoland, sampling...
GGTAAGTAAACCTTCCGTTATTTATTTTACACCCACTATATTCCTAAAAATATAATGTAATGATCAACTCAAGCCATTCTACCAAATCTCCTCGTACAATCGTGGCATTTGTTCTTTGTGTTTTTTCTCTAGCATTACTACCTAGTTGTGATTCAAATTCTAGGGACTGGGCAAGTTTTGAAGAAGAAGGTACCTTTATTGTTCATCGAAGACAGTCCCCAATTGGTGAAGAATCATATTCTATCAGTACAGAAAATGGTCTGATAGTCGTCAAATCATTGCAAGGTGAAAATGAAAGAGGCCGAATCACCGGTGTTCAGTCAGAGTTGCACCTTGACATGGACTTGACCCCGACATTTTATGTCAATAGACGTTTAGCAAATAATGACACCACAAACATTTTTAAAATGGAAGTTGCGGATGATCAGGTTTCTTTTTGGGAAAAGGCAACTCCTGAAGTAATTGCAGAAATACCCAACTCCTATTTCCCAGTCCATAGCAATATTCCAGCTGCGATGGAGATGATGCTGTACCATTATTATTTTCAAAATGGCAAACCAACAACTATCAAGACTTTTCCTAGAGGAGAAGTTTCTATTGTGCATACTGGCAAAGATGTTGTTCAAATAAATGGAGTAAGCCAAACACTTCAGCGATATGTAGTTGAAGGAATCAATTGGGGCGGCCGCACCATTTGGGTCAACGAAGACAATCAATTAGTCGCCTTGGTAAAGGCCAACACACAAATTCGAGAAATGGTAAGAAAGGGCTATGAGGAAGCCCTGCCTACGTTTATAGCTGGTAACGTAACCGAACAAATTAATGCCTTAAGAAAGTACACCAAAGATCATAAACAGGATCAACCTGAAATTATTGCATTGGTAGGTGGTGACATTATTGATGGTTTGAATGATAAAACCATGAGAGACATGACGTTGATTATTGAACAAAGAAGAATTAAAGTCATTGGTAAAAAATCTGAAATCACAATCCCTGAGCATGCAAAAGTCATTGACGTATCCGGAAAGACGATCATGCCAGGCCTTTGGGACATGCATGCACATTCCAATCAAGTACAATGGGCACCGGCTTATTTGGCTGGTGGAATTACTACTATCCGCGACAACGGAAATGAAATTGAATTTGCCACTGCTTTCAGAGACGAAATTGCCTTAAATGGCGCCTTAGGTCCAGACATACTTTTGGCTGGAATGACAGATGGCGCTGGTGTTCGCGGTAATGGAGTGATCCGTGCTACCTCTGTCGAACAAGCCAAAGAAGTTGTAGAAATGTATTATTCCAAAGGGTACAAGCAGATTAAAATCTATCAATCTGTGGAGCCAGAGATTGTTAAAATTCTGGCTGATGAGGCTCATAAAAGAGGGATAAAGGCAGCTGGACATGTACCTACACCTGTAGGAAGTACAACCTTGGCAATTCAAAATGGTATGGACTTACTCAGTCATGGTAGTCAATTTCTTGGTAAATTATTTCCTGATGAATCGGCCTCTGAAGAAAAGGTGTTCTTAAATGTGATTGATGCAAGTCCAGCACAAATCAAAGCAGCAACGGCTTTCTTCTTAAAACACAAAACAATTTTAGACCCCACGATGGCCTTGATGTTCATAAGAAATCAACCTCGAGGTACTTTGATAGAGACGGTTGAGCCAGATGCACACCGGATAGCCTATGAACTATGGGAGGGCAAGAGGTTCAGGTCAGGTCTAAATCCGGCTCGCTCGGCAAGGGCCCTTAAGGCCAATAGGAGAGAGATGGAAATCCTTGGAGATTTTTTCAGCGCTGGCATACCAATTGTTGCAGGTACTGATAATGCCGTACCCGTTTTTAACCTTTATCTTGAAATTGAAAATTACCACAGACTTGCAGGGCTCACGCGTTTTGAAGCTTTAACAACTGCCACCATTATTCCGGCAAGAGCAATGGGGTTAGACAAGGAGACGGGTACCTTAGAAATCGGTAAACAAGCCGACATTGCCATCTTAGATAGAAACCCCTTGGAAAACATCAGTAACATCAGGACCGTGTCCGCTGTCATTTCAAATGGCAATTATTATGAAAGCAATCCACTATGGAAGGCTGCAGATTTTAAAGTGAGGAATGATTAACACAAAGTGCATCTTGAAATTTCAAAATTAATTTCAACCGCCTTCTGATGTAAGAATTCAATCAGCTAGGTCCATAATACACTAATTATATATACTTAAGTTCATTTTGTATATTACTTGAAATCCATTTTCGGTGAACACTGATGATCAATTTTTTAAGAAGAACACGCCAACGTCTAATCAATGAAAGCATGAATGGTAAATACATCAAATATGCATTTGGTGAGATTCTTCTCGTTGTAATCGGCATTCTAATTGCCCTTTCGATCAATAACTGGAATGAAAACAGAAAGAATGGTAACTCTGAAATTGAAATTTTGGAGGCACTCAAGGTCGATTTTACAGCATCCAAGGCAAGGCTTATTGAAACAATTGAGTTGCAAGAAAGAGTAATAGCATTATCTACAAAAACCTAGCCAATACCATATTGTTAAAGGATGAGAATATAGCGAATGACTCATTGTATAGATACATCTCGAGTGGAGCGCTTTCTTATTGGAGGGCAGAAGTTGTAACTGGTACTTATGATGCCCTGATTGGTTCTGGAAAGACTAATTTGATTCAAAACAATGAACTCACACGAACATTAGCAGAATTTTCATCAGAAATAAAATTTGGATTTGAAGATGAGGAATTCGCTATGAATATCAACGATTTACTTCTTGAACAAACGAGCCACTATGCCGGTGTCTTATTACAGTCCATTTATTCAAATGAGAAAAATAAGGAATTGATAAAGGTAAAAAAGGAATTCGCCAACAACGCCAGTATTCTAGGCCTTTTGCATTCAAAAATTACCATTGAAGACAACAGACTTCAGCTGCAAAAAGATTTACTCCAATATTCAGAAGATATTCTACAAATGATCAATTCTGATTTGGGGCTTGAAAACAAAAAAGTAGATCCTGAAGATGCATTTGAGAACGAAGAGAAGGAATTTGAAGAAATTGTGCTGACCAATGAAGTAAAAGAAAAATATATTGGTAAATACCAATTCAGTCTAACTGCTTACATACATATCACATTAGAAAACGGTGTTCTTTATGGTCGACTTAATGCTCAAAATAGAGTTGAGTTAACGCCCTATGAAGCAACCAAGTTTTTTATAAAAGAGTTAAATGATCAAATAGAATTCGTTCTTGAAAATGGTGAAGTACAAGCCCTCATTTATAAAACAGGCGGAGAAGCTTTTGAAGCAAAAAAGATAAACTAGCAGTGTAATCATCAAACTTAGCTCCTAGCTCCTAGCTCCTAGCTCCTAAATTTTCGAAAAATATTTCTTGGAATTGAACTTTACATGTATGTACATATGTTATATTTGCAAATCAAAGAAACCTCATGAAAGTATTAGCAATCGGAGCCAGTTCAAGTAAAGCGTCAATCAACAAACAATTCGCGTCATTCGCTGCGAATCAAGTAGACGGAGCAGAAGTAATCACACTAGATTTAAATGATTATGAAATGGCCATTTACAGCTCAGACAGAGAAAATGAAACAGGCATCCCAGCCCAAGCGACCAAATTCAGGTCATTAATTGAAGAAGCTGATGGCATAGTCATTTCATTTGCAGAACATAATGGTACTTATTCTGCCGCCTTTAAAAACATTTTTGACTGGGTGAGCAGAACTGAAGGCAAGACTTGGGGAGATAAACCTATGTTTGTTTTAGCCACTTCTCCAGGAGCAAGAGGTGGAATGACGGTAATGAATCAAGCGGCTTCTACCCTTCCTTATCAAGGTGCACAGGTAGCAGGATCATTCTCATTACCTTCGTTTTATCAATCATTCTCAAAAGAAGAAGGAATTAAAGACGCTGACTTAAATACTGAATTTGAAACACAGCTTCAATTGTTCAAATCCAAATTAAGCAGACAAGCCGCTTAACATGTAGAATATATTGTTTCATTCAGAAGTTAAAATACCCATAGGGTTCTTGAACTACTATTGCAATAAAATTCCAAAGCTGTTGTAAATTAACAGCATGAAGGAGATTGACATCAATTGTGATATGGGCGAAAGCTATGGCAATTACAAAATTGGTAATGATGCCGCTATTTTCCCCTACATTACCTCCACCAATATTGCCTGTGGTATGCATGCCGGTGATCCCTATCATATTCAAAAGACCATTGATTTGGCCTTGCAACATGGTGTACAAATAGGTGCTCATCCTGGTTATCCAGATCTTCAAGGCTTTGGTAGAAAAGTGATTCCAATGGGCTCAGTTGAACTTGCATCAACGATTAAATATCAGGTCTCCGCCTTGAAAGGTATGATAGAAGCAGCTGGAGGTTCATTGAATTATGTCAAACCACATGGAGCACTTTATAATGAAATGGCCATCAATGAAAAAGAGGCCAAAACTGTTATTGAAGCTATCAATTCCATTGATGATTCTTTAATGATCATGGGACTCGCAGGTAGCCATGTACAACAGTTAGTTGAAAACGCTGAAATGACATTTGTTGCTGAGGCATTTGCCGATAGGCGTTATGAAGCTGATGGAAAATTAAGGTCCCGCACAAAAAACGATGCGCTTTTAAACAATGGTTTTGATGCAGCGCAACAAGTTATTTCCATTGCATTGAATGGCAATACTCAAACCTTAGATGGGGCAAAAGTAAATGTCAACGCACAAAGTTTTTGCATCCATGGTGACAATGCAGCTGCCATAGAAATTCTAAAAGAAATTCAAGTCCAAATGACTGCCAATGGGATAACCAGTAAAGCGTTTTCTCAAGCATGATCTATATGCCTTATGGCGATAGCGCAATGCTCATCAATTTTGAGCAAAAAATTGACCCCAGTATCAATCAAAAGGTTATGGCACTTCACCGCGCATTGGAAGTATCGGGAATAGCCGGTATTACCTTTCTTATTCCAGCCTATTGTTCCCTTACAATCGGATTTGATAAAAATGTCATTTCTTTCAGTGAATTAAAATCCACAATTGACTCATTTGCCAAGGAAGAAATGAATCAATTATCTAATAATGCCAGCAGGCTAGTACATATTCCAGTATGCTATGAGTCGCCATTTAAATTGGACATGCTGGATGTCATGGAGCATACACAGCTTTCTAGAAAAAATATCATCTCATTACACACAAGTATCAAATTCAGAGTATATATGCTTGGTTTTGTAGCGGGTTTCGCCTACATGGGTAAGTTACCGCAATCACTCAATTGCCCTAGAAAATCAGTCCCACGAATAATTGTTCCAGAAGGGTCAGTAGGCTTAGCTGGTTTACAGACTGGAATTTACCCAACGGAGGCTCCAGGAGGTTGGCAAATTATTGGTAGAACACCGCTAAAAATGTTTGATCATGACAATGCCTCTCCGTCCCTTTTACAACCAGGAGATGAAGTGCAATTCAAGGCAATTGATAAAATTGAATTTGATGCAATTGAAAAATTGCAATCTGTAGGTGAATATGAATTGGAGGTGTGCAATGGATGATTTCAAAATGACTTTTCTAAAGCCAGGGTTACACACCACCGTTCAGGATCAAGGGCGTCTAGGATTTCAGCATTTGGGAGTGCCAATCAATGGTGTTATGGACAAGCGTGCAGCTAAACTGGCAAACGAACTTGTAAGTAATGAAATTAACGCCCCCCTATTTGAAATTACTTTAATTGGTCCAAAAGTTGAATTTTCTGGCAAAGGTCAAATTGCAATTACCGGAGCTGACTTATCTCCAACCCTTAACGGAAAAGTCATCGACATGTATTCCACAATCAGCATTTCCGATGGCGACCTGCTTGAGTTTGGTCACCCCATTCATGGGTGCCGGTCATATTTAGCTGTTGGAGGTACTTTAAAAATACAGAGATGGCTCAATAGTGCTTCTGCTTCGGCCACCGATCCTAAAACCTTCACTCCTCAAAGCTTAATTGAGAAAAGTGCAGGCTTCCATGTGGCAATAAAAGAGAAAGCAGAAATAAAATCAATCCCATCCTCCACAAGGCCAAAGCTACCTTCTCAGTTAAAAGTCCGAGTATTCAGAGGGCCTGAATTCAATTCCTTCACAAAGGAATCAATTGACTTCTTTTTTAAATATTGGTTTCCAATTTCCAAAGATGCGAATCGAATGGGCTATCGTCTAGATAAAATTTTACCTCATTTTAATCCTGATGTAGAAGTGATTTCTTCAGGCATTGTGCCTGGCACTATTCAGATCACCAACTCAGGACAACCCATTGTACTCATGGCAGATGCACAAACCTCTGGTGGTTATATGCGAATTGCCAACATTCTAACGGATGACCTCAATAAAGTTGCCCAACTAAAACCAGGAGACTTGCTTGGTTTTGAAATTGCAGATTAAATTTACCTTAAGTCATTTCATTATGTATTAGATTATAATACTTGGTATATTAAGGGAATATAGTTCCCTCATCATGCATCATTCCAAATGATAAGCCTGTTTAGAAAAATTCGTTATGACCTCATGAAAAACAACAAGATGAGCCGGTATTTAAAGTATGGTTTAGGAGAAATCTTCCTTGTCATGCTAGGCATTCTTTTAGCCCTACAGGTGAATAATTTTAATCAGGACCGGAAAGACAACAAAAAAGAGCAACAGATTCTAAATCAGTTAAAGATTGATTTCAGCACCAACCTTGCTCAACTAGAGCAGAAGATTGCCAATCGAATGAAAATCATTAGAGCAGCAAATCGCATCTTCGATTATATTGATAAAGGTGCCAGCGTTAGTGAGGACAGTCTTTATTTACAGTTAAGCATTTTCATTGGAGCCCCTACTTTCAAGCCAATTGAAAACAATCTGATCAATTCTGGTGACATACTTTTAATCAAAAACCAAAAATTGAACCGTTTGTTAACGGCCTGGCCATCAGAAGTTTTCACCATTAAGGAGATTGAGATGATTTGGCGTCAACAAGTATGGGAAATGGTCATACCATTTTTTGCTGATATAGGGCTTTCAAGAGAGACATTTAGTCGGTGGTGGAATGATGATCAAAACCTTCAATGGATTTTAGAAGGCAACAGTAAAAACCCTTTTCAAATTCCGAGTTCAAACAGTACATTAAAGCCAAATGAGATATTGAAGAAAAAAGAACTTGAAGGATTCACTACTGTAGCGCTTTCTGTAAACTCTGCCGTAAACTTATAATCTCAAATTATACGGAATAGGATTATTGAAATAATGGATTTACTGAATCAAGAAATTAAAATTCAATAAACCAATTAATTGATTACCGCTGACTCGAAAGTCCTAATACCTCCAACCCTTGATCAAATACAATGTCAACAGGTATGCCTAAATCGGCCAATCGGTCCAAATCTCCTTGCAGTTGCTCCGGAATAATGGCATTGTTGTCCACCATTATCTTAACACCATCATAATTACCATCACCTTGGTGCTTTAAAATCAAAGCCGATAAAGAATTCATAGCCTCGATTAATTTATCATAGTCAATTAAATAAGTTCCTTTAGCCTCATCCCTAGTGAAGGCATCCATTTCCTTGAAATAATTGAAACGGATCATATTGGCCTTGCCATGTGCACTGGAAGCACCAAATCTTACAGACCTGAAAATACTAGCCATAAACGTAGTATAGTAGTCTTTCATGTCTCCTTCAACTTCACCTTGCTCATGAAGTTTGGACACCATGTATAATCCCAACACATCGGCCTTTCCTTCTTCCAAAGCTGATGCATGTTCTTGCAACGCTTCGCGCACCGTACCACTGTCATTGATCGTATTTTTAATGCCCAATCCGTGCGCCACTTCGTGAAACATGGTATTTGCAAAAAAGGCATCGAAAGTGACATACTGACGCTGACTTTCATCAATTAGCAATTCCGATATAGGCACCAAAATCTGTTCAAACTTAGCCTTCATCGCATTCTTCAATTGAGAGCGTCTGGTTCCCTTCTCCAGTTGTACTGACTCATCATTAGGAAGGTTAACAGCAATTGTTTTGCTGCCTGAATTACAATCTCCAGCATAATAGATTACATCAAATGCTGCCAACTGAGAATCTGAGCCAGGAATTTCAGCTTTATATTGAGGTTCAACAGGTAGCCCCTTTTGAAGTTCCGGCAACAGCGAAGCATACTTTTCGAGACGCGCACTCCACTCCATGTCCTTAATCAAAATGTAAGTAGTATATGATGCTTTGTACCCAAACAACTGGTCTTCATAATTTTCAATTGGCCCCGTAATGATATCGATCTGATTGGTGCGCATGTCCATCCAAGCCAAGTCACTTTCTCGATAGTCATCAGTGATAATTGCCTCGGCTCTCAGGAGTAAATATTTTTTAAGCTCATCGTTTTCCGCCAACGTTGCAGCTTCTTTCAACAATCCAGAAGCTTTGGTTAATTCTTCTTTAAATGCCTCATGATACGGTACACTTATTAGTCGGCCATTATTATCCCTTCTCAAGAGTGTATATAGAGATTTTTTATCCGGAATGTCTGCTGCTTCAAATTCCGTTTTTGTCATGTCCGAAGGGTAAAGGTTGGCACCCAAGGGCTTAATACCAGCCTCAGCAATAAATGGAGCATTATCATTTAATCTATCCCAAGGCCCATAGTTGATTTCTGCAAAAGCCTTTGCATTTTCATCTTTTATTCCTGCCAATAATGATTCTTTATCTCCATAAGCTTGTTGCCAAAAAAGGCCATCCATGATGTCGGCAATCTCAATCAAGATAGGAATCATTTGTTCCTGTTTCTCGGTGAGTGTACCGAGATCAGAAGCCAATTTCACTTTGGTGTACATGGCTTTTTTCCCTTGCATTAATTCTGCTTGGGTATTCTCAGTAGAGTTATTCTCACCACCGCATGAAAGCATTAGGATGAATATAAAGGCAAAAGCAACTGAAACTTTAAGCTTGGATATTTTCATAGTTATAATAATTCTTAAGGTTATAAATATACTAATACCATTACAACACTTTGAGCCTTACTAAAATCACCTGGTTCATTCCTAAGTAAAGACAGTTTAAATAAAGGTTTTTGATTAAGGCTCTATTCTCGGTAAATTCCATAGTTTTAAAAACCATGGGACACGACTGAACTCAATTTAAGCTTCGGATCAACATAGATGATACTTCCATTAAAGAGGTATATGACTGTTGGTCAACCCAACATGGATTAGAGTTGTGGTTTTTAAGGTTGGCTGAATTCCGTGGCAAGAACGGCAATTTCAGGCATTCAGGAGAGCAAATTCAAAAAGGTGATAATTATAAATGGCTTTGGTTTGGCTGGGACGATAATACTTTAGAAAATGGAATAGTCCTTGAAGCTAATGGCAAAGACCAAATTTCCTATACTTTTGAAAATTGTGAAGTAGCAGTAAAAATTTTTATAGAAGAGAACACCACAATTTGTGAGCTAGTCCAAAGTAAAATAAAACTTAATGAAAATGGGGAGCCAGCGACTTATCTCGGTTGTAATTCTGGCTGGTCCTTTTTCATGTGTAATCTAAAATCAATTCTCGAAGGCGGGATAGACCTCCGCAACAAAAACGAAAAACTTACCAACCTTATTAATGCATAAATCAAAAATTGTCATATTCCTGTTTTCATGATTGTCAATAGAAAGACCTCACCAATATTGTATAGATTCATTTGTAAGTTTTGTAAAAGCATTCCTAAATAACATGGCAGACATAGACCATAACAAAGCACTTATCAACCGATTTTATATTGCTTTTCAAGAAAAAAATGCAGCAGCAATGAATGCTTGTTATGCACAAGATGCAACATTCGAAGATCCAGCTTTTGGTAAATTGAACGGAGACCAAGCAAGGGCCATGTGGGCAATGCTCGTGGAACGAGGTGGAAAGGAATTAGCAGTCACACATAAGATAACTGATGTAAGTAAAACATACGTAAGCGCTACTTGGGAAGCCATCTACCCTTTCTCGCAGACATTAAGAATGGTGCACAATAAAATCTCCGCTGAATTTGTAATTGAGAATGGATTGATCATATCTCATAAAGATCATTTCAATATGTGGAAGTGGTCTTCCATGGCATTAGGATTGCCTGGTATGCTTCTAGGCTGGAGCAGGTTTATGAAAGGTAAAATTCGTGAGAAAGCACTTAATTCTCTTTCTAAATACCAAAAAAGCAATACATGATTTCTGACATCTTTTCAATCCTAATTCCCTGGAAAAGCATATAAATCATCACTTACATCAACATTGTGCTCCACTTTGCTAAATACGAAGAAAAGCGCGACTTGACCATCTATCTTTTGAGTGACCTTTCTAGCTGAAACAATGCCGTCTGTTTCCTGGAAATCTTCATAAATACTGATCACACTCTGACCTCCTGAGGTTTCACCTACTCCAATTTTCAATCCAGTGTCTTGTGCAAAGAAGTGGGTACTTACTAGCCCACTTGCTTTGGTCATTTTAATCTTATACGCAGCGGTACCTTCAAAATCTTCCTCTCCTTCCAATTCAATTACACTCTTGTTCTTTTTATAGTCAATAAAGTCATCTACAAACTGTACGTCTGCCACTTGTTTCGCTTGCTCACCTTCTAATTTTATAGGATTATTAATTCCCTGAAATTGATTGATTGTCCAGCCTGTAGTGCCATCATAAGCTTGGACTAATTTTGCACCATTGAAATTCAATTCTAGTTTTTGTCTGTTCTCTGCATCTGCTATAATGGAGCCTGGGATCTGAACGCCGCTTTGATGTAGTACCATTGTCATTTTTCTGCTTTTTAATGCTTTTTGCTTTGCTGCACCTCCAATGGCAGTGATGTACTTGCTCACAATTTCATCTACAGACTGGGCTTGGGTTAAACTCAAGCTTAAAACAGATATGATAATTACAGATAATACTTTTTTCATAGGTCGACATTTATTTTTGTCCAAATATAACTCTCAGTCTGTAATAGATAAATAGAAAAGGTTTTTCGGATATAAACCTGGTTGAACTGCCGAAATTGGAGATAAGCGAAATTAATTTTGCATTGATCAACCAAATAACTCGAGCTATCTTATCTCAAAAAGGCGTCTCAGCATTTCACTTGGTTGTCATTTGAGTCTGATTTGCTGCCAATGGTAAAGATTGGAAACCAAATAAAAATTGGTGGTGGAGAAGGGACCATAAATAATAAGGATATCTAATAAAAAAAAGCAACCCCCGTACGGAATTGCCTTAATCGACACTAGTATAAAATGCTTTTTTCACAATTTGAGTTTGCTAAGAAAAAGGCATCCGCTTTCGCAGATGCCTTAAAATCAAACCAACTCAACATGAAATACAAACCATTTATTTTGGCATTACAACTGCATTGATAACGTGGATAACTCCGTTGCTACCCATTACATCTGTTGCTGTAATCTCACTATAATTTCCTTTTTGATCCTTCAACCAGATTTTTCCATCTTGCTGCATTACTGTTAAAGTTTCACCATTTAAGGCCTTCAACTCTACTTTGCCCTTTCCTTTTTTCAAAGCTGCTACTACATCTGTAGCGGCAAGTTTTCCAACCACTACATGATAAGTAAGAATGTTAGCTAATGCTTTTTTATTCTTAGGCTCTAATAAAGAATTTAATGTAGCTGCATCAATTTTAGCAAACGCATCATTCGTTGGTGCGAATACTGTGAATGGTCCGTCACCTTGTAGGGCTCCGACTAGATCAGCTGCTTTCAGGGCTGCTACTAATGTTGAGAAATTCTCGTTTCCTACGGCTACATCTACTATTGTACCTTGAGCTTGAGCTTTTTGTCCAAATGTTAAGGCTACTACTGATAATACTAATACTAATTTTTTCATCTTTTTTTGTTTTATGGTAATTTGTTTAAAAACGTTTTCTTCGTTTTGAAGTTCTTTCGATTATATTTACACCACATTGTAAACCTTGGATGAGCTAGAGTTATTTTTTTTTTAATATTTTTTTAAATGACCAACGATAAGGCACTTATTTTAAGACTTCAGAATCAAGACGAAAACGCCTTTTCGGACGTTTACGACTACTATTCTGATGCATTATATGGTGTCATATTAAGGATGTGTAAAGACGAGGAAATTTCTCAAAATTTATTACAAGACACCTTCATGACCATATGGGACAAGGCCCATTCTTATGATTTTGAAAAAGGCAGGTTCTATACTTGGGCTTATAGAATTGCAAAAAACAAAGCATTAAACTTTTTAAGAAAACCAGATGACCTCATCCAAGCTGAGGATTTGAGTGTATATGAAAATAGACAGGAAGAAGAAAAAGCATCAATTGATGTTTTAAAACTAAATGGAAACATAAAGAATTTGGAACCACATCATCAAGAGGCGATAAAGTTAGTCTATTATAACGGTTTGACACACCGAGAAGCTCATGAAGAAATGGATGTCCCTTTAGGTACTTTCAAGTCTTATATAAAACAGGCATTAAAAATATTACAGCAGTCATATTTGAAATTTATTTCATTTTGGGCAATCTTAATTGAACTAACCAAATAATGGATCAGGTGCAGATATTAAATAGCGGAATATTAGAACAATACGTTCTCGGAGAGCTCAACATGAGTGAACGACAGCGTATTGAGTCGGCTATAAGTCAATTTCCAGAGCTGCGCTCAGCCTTAGAGGAAATAGAGATAAGTTTTGAGAAATTAGCCTTAGAAAATGCCATCACGGCACCTTCATCAGTTAAAGCTCATTTATTAGAAAATATCCAGCAAGCAGACGCTAAAACGCCTGTAGTGGAAAACAGTTTCATAAAGAACAATTATCTAAACATTGCAGCTAGTGCTGCCGCCATTCTATGTGTCGCATGTATTTATCTGTATACACAACTTAATTCTAGTAGTAGTGCTTTAGAAATGGCAGACAAGCAAAACGAAGAACTTAAAGGTGATTTTGAAGATTTAAATGAGCAACTTGTTGAAACTAATAAATGGTTCAGTACTGTCAATGATCCCGACACTGAAAAGTATGTTTTAAAAGGAAATGCATTATCCCCAACTGCAGTTGTTATCGGTTATGTGAATAATATAAAGAGAACTGTTTGGGTCAATACTGAGCAATTGCCGCAGCTAGACGATGAACATGATTATCAAATGTGGGCAGATGTAGATGGGGCAATGGTCGATATGGGAGTAATTGGAAAATCTGGCAATATGATAGCCTTGGATTATAAGAACAATGCGACATCATTGAATGTAACAATTGAACCTGCTGGTGGTAATGATCACCCTACGGTATCTCAATTAGTGACAACGATATTCCTGAGATAGTGCTTTTCTAATCACCTATGCTGAGCGTAAATAAATCGACAGCCGATACGCCTTTAAATCAATACCCCATAAAATAGACAAGGCAACTCCCGTCCGGAATTGCCTTAATCAACCTTAAACTAAAACGACTAACTAACTATTTAATCTATAGTAAGTGGTATTGTCATACTCTGTAAGGAAATCTGATTGTCTAATCAGCTTTAATGTTTCCTCACTCATAGTATCTGTGATGCTTTCCTCGATAACTAAATTACCGTTTGAATCATAAATTTTGATGGACTCTACGGTTGAATCCTCATCTTCTATTAGAATTGAATCAAAATAATCCTCAACTAAATCTTCAACTTCTTCCATATAGGAGAAATCATCTTCAATTGTTGGTTCAATATGCTTTGATGAAGTTGTACTTGCCGATGTCAATAAAGCACCGGCAAACAGCAGTGCAAATAATGCGGGAATAATTCTTTTTTCTAGACCTTTCATTGTTGTTGTATTTTGAGTTACCGCCTGACCAAAGGCGGGTAAATTTGACCTTAAATTGTTCTTAACCTTGACTACATTTAACCAATCAACGTGCCAAACTTTATAATCGACTGATTAATAGTTATTTATAAACAATTTTAGATGTGAAACCTCTCAGAAATGTACGGATTCGTTCAGACTAGTGCACATTCGTGCACAAGAATCC
>Ga0209223_10003861_pt1 | contig 14037 bp, 13 predicted proteins | sample COG_06_FD_184750 | JGI IMG/M metagenome (GOLD analysis project Ga0209223, IMG submission 184750) | Pelagic Microbial community sample from North Sea - COGITO 998_met_06 (SPAdes) (version 2) | ecosystem: Environmental > Aquatic > Marine > Neritic zone/Coastal water | place: Helgoland, sampling...
GTCAACGTGGACTCGACAAAGCCACCATTGCGTCCAGAAGCGGCCCAGCCGGGATTCTCGGCCTCGAGAACAACGACCCGCCATTCAGGGTGTCGAGCTTTTGCGAGAAAAGCGGTCCACAGCCCTGTGTACCCAGCACCGACGATGGCAAGGTCACAACTAATTTGGCCAGTCAACGACAAAAGCGGATGCCCCAGAGGGGCATCTTCCACCCAAAAAGACTTCTGAACACTGCCACGCAGGGCATGCTCAATGATGTTCTGGGAGGGCACGCTGCGTTCAAAACGAGTCTGATGCACAACCACCCCTTCCTCATCGCCAGCTTAGACCGCTCGCCCCACCCCAAATAGGTTCATGCCAAAACGGCATGTTTTCAGGTGCCCTCGGCAGGAATCGAACCTGCGGCCAAAAGATTAGAAGTCTTCTGCTCTATCCGCTGAGCTACGAGGGCAAAACCTTGCCTTCTCAGTGTACAGGCGGGTAAATCCGGAACTTTCCGACTGCAGTCCCAGGCGTGTTAATGACGTTTTGTGTCGTTTTGCGCGGCGTGTCTCTTTGGGTTGTGAGCTATCAAGCCACCCGGGGGAAATGGCAAGGGAGACTTAGCTAGACGTAATCAAAAAAGCGTATTCGGTAAACTTGCGCCCATATGATGACAACTCCCCTTTTGGCGCCGGCAATCGGCCTAGGTTTTTACAAAGTGCCCCCTCGAGAGGTGCGCCAGATTCTCGAGGATGCTGTCCAAATTGGGTACCGATTATTCGATACCGCAAGCTTTTACGAGAATGAGGAGGAAATCGGGAACGCTCTGAGGGCCTGTGGCTTAAAGAGGTCGGACGTTCATGTTACGTCGAAAGCATGGCTGGATGAGCTTGGCCGCGAGAAGATTCGCGTAGCTTTTTACAGCTCACTCGAGAAGCTTGGACTCGAGACATTGGATTGCTACATGATCCATTGGCCCGCACCTCGACGAAACTTATACATCGAGAGTTTTGAGACCCTCCTCGAATTGAAAGCAGAAGGGTTGATATCTTCAGTTGGGGTCAGCAACTTTCATCCGGAACATCTTGACAAGGTGTATCAGTCAACAGGAGTGTTCCCGGATGTTCACCAGGTGGAGTCGCATCCGTTTTTCCAACAGAACCACCTACTCGGTTATTCCCGCGAAAATGGCATTCTCCTTCAGGCCTCGTCACCACTTGCGCGCGGGGCAGTTTTGCAGGAGGAATCACTGAGAGGATTGGCTGGGGCCATTGGGCTGAGCGGCGCTCAAATTGCAATTGCGTGGCAAGTCTCTCGGGGAGTTGTCCCCTTACCTAAGGCATCGTCGGCCTTGAAGCTGGCGGAAAATTTCAAGGCCTCGCAGGTTTCTTTGAGTGAGGATATCTTAGAGAAGATCAGTGATTATGACCGTGGTGGTCGCACTGGTGTTGATCCAAACGATCGGAATTAGCCTTCGCTGTCTCAAGCGCCCACCAATCGGATGCGCTCCGCAACTCCGCTTCTCCATTTGACGCGTTCCAGACCTCAATCGAAACGGGTAAAGCCGCGAGCTCGTCCCAAAACTCTTTGAAGATTTCACCGAAAGGGACGATGCCCTCTCCAAACGGCACTCTTCTGAATTCCCCAATTCTCGTGTCCTTGAGCTGAATTGCCGACACAAAGGGCATTGCTTGAGACATTTCGTTCACGACTTCCAGACCGTTGGCAACGAAATTGCCAGGGTCAACATAAAGTCGAAGGGATGGTCGGTCGATGGCTTTAACGATTGAGATGGCATCTGCTGCTGAAACAACATCGGTACCATCTACGTTTTCCAATGCGAGTTGGACTCCAAGCTCTTGAGCTCGGACTGCAAGAGCATCTAAACACTCGATGAAGCGGCTTCTCGCGTGTGCGTCCCGATTTTGGGGGTGGGCAAAGTAACCAGCGATTTGAATCATGGGAATCGCTAAATCGGAGGCAATTGTTATCGCACGATAACCCATATCCAAAGAGGCTCTTCGAGCCTCTGCATCTGGTGTCCCCAATGGAAAATCTCGGTGGCAGCTCAATGCGATAGATCCGATGAGGGATTTGTGAGACTTCGTCGCCATTGTGATCTCATCGAGAGCTTCGCGCCCCCAGTCCAGACGAGCTAGTTTTTCTCTGGAGGAATCAACTGAGATTTCAATTCCTTGGAAACCATGTTCCCTCGCGAGTCGCAGAGTCTCCGGGATGGGAGTGCCCTCGGGCATCGCTTTCTCGTAGATAAAGGGTTCAGGGAGAATGCTCACTTTAGCTCCCTGACCCAACGGGACTTTGACCGTAGTCGGAGAGATACCAACTTCTCGCCGCGTGAACCACCTTTTCAGGCATCCATTCCACCTTCCCCAAGGCTAGCGAGAGATGATTGACCTGGGCGCATTCCTCGACGTATATCGCAGCTCTAAGCGCTTTATCGATTGTCGAACCGATCGTAAATACTCCGTGACTTCTCAGCAGTACGGCTGAGGATTCACCGACGTGTCGAACAATTTCGTTACCTATTTCTTCTTCGCCAATTACTGCGTAATCCGAGATGGGTATGGGTCCGCCGAAGAGGGCGGCGTGAGTGGTTGTAAGCACTCTTATGCTCTCTCCCCGTGCCGCGAAGGAAGTGGCGAACGGGGAGTGGGTGTGAACCACTGAAGCCACGTCAGGGCGCTCTCGATAAACGACTAGGTGTGACCCGGTGTCCACTGATGGTTTGTAGGGTCCGTCAATGATGTTGCCGTCGAGGTCGACGACGCTCAGATCGTCCTTTCGGAGATCTGAAAATTCGACTCCACTTGGCTTGATCACAACTAAATCGCGATTCTCATTGATGCCACTAACGTTGCCCGAGGTACCGGCTACCAAGCCTGCTTCCTTTAGACCAAGGTTTGCTTCGAGCACTTTTTCTTTGAGTTCAGAAAACGAACGGGACATTTAGAGCGCCTCGAGCTGATCTTTTGCCACGATCTCTGGCATTTCTGCTGTCAGAATCTGGTCCTCGGTAAAGGGGATACGCTCTCCGATCGCTTCACCGATCTGATTGAGAATCCCCGGAGTATCAATACCGAAATGGTGCATCAGATACGGCGCACTGGCGCCAAAACCAAAGGAGTCGGGGACCCCTATCCGCAAATGCTGGGTGATGTTGCCTAGAACTCCGATTCTTTCTGAGACTGCTGCCCCCAAGCCGCCAATCACTGAGTGATTTTCTACCGTCACAACAAGCCTTTTTGTGTCGCGCAAAGCAATATCTATCGTGGGATCGTTAAAGGGCTTGAGAGTTGACACGTGAAGATGCCTTACCGACAGGCCGTACTTGGTCAAAATGTCTGCCGCGCGAATCGCTGGCTCCGTGCAAATCCCGCTACTAAGGATGGTCAGCTCATCTCCCTCACGGAGAGTGCGAGCGGTATTGAGCTTAATCTTCTCCGAGAATAGGCGAGGGGTAGAGCCACGGAGCATCCGAATATAGACCGGACCCCTGGCTTCATATGCGACGTCAAGAACACCTTCAATGTCGGTGGCGTCTCCAACCTCGAGCACGGTCATGTTGGGAAGCCCTCGCATTAGCGAAATGTCTTCTATGGCTTGGTGCGACACCCCTCCGGGAGTCATGATGCCAGGAAGAAAACCCACCAAAATTACGGGCAGATTCGGGTAGCACACCGACATTGCTAGCTGATCGTAGGGTCTTCGAACGAGGAATACCGAGAAGGTGTGAAGTAGCGGAACAAAGCCTTCTCGCGCCATCCCACCTGCCCACGACAAGAGATTTTGCTCGGCCATACCGAGATTGAAGAATCGGTCGGGGTAGGTCTTCTGAAATTCGGTTATCTCAGTCGATCCAGTCAAATCCGCCGAGAGTACGACTACGTTTTCCTTATCTTTTGCCCAAGTAACGATGTTGCGAGAATGGACTTGTTCTTCGAGAATCATTTCACTCCTTTTTCAAAGCGAGCCAGGGCCTCTTCCAACGCGACGACATCGTCATCATTTTTTGGTCTCACGTAATGGAGCTTCGGCGCGTAGCGCTCGAGGTAGGGGATGCCCTGAGAGGAATTTGTATCGCAAACGATCGCGGTTGGACCGCTCTGTTGTGCACCGTCTTGAAACGCCTGCTCGATTTCATCCGGATTGTGGCCATCGACTCGAAACACGTTCCAATTGAACGCGGCAAATCTCTCGTGGATTGGCTCGATGTTCATGATTTCAGCGGTCAAACCATCAACTTGCTGACCGTTTACGTCAATGACCATGAAGAGATTGTGTAAATCAAACATCGCTGCTGCCTGCACACCTTCCCATGTCTGGCCCTCTTCAAGCTCTCCATCCGAGACAAAAACGACCGTCTTTCCTGATTCGCCTCGAAGGGCTCGTGCAAAAGCAATTCCTGCTGATTGCGATAAAGCCTGCCCAAATGAGCCGGTCGTGAGCTCAAAGCCAGGAGAATGCTCTGCCCCAATCATTTCGAGCGTGCTGCCATCCGTGTTGAAAGTCTTGAGTGCACCACTCTCTAAGCGGCCTGTTGCTTCTAAAGCCGCGTAAATTGCCACTGCGTAATGCGCGGGGGAAATCAAGAAACGGTCTAAGTCTGGACCTTTCGCGCCATGAAATCTTCCACCCGAAGGAGAAGACTCTGTTAGCGAGTTTGGTACGCCAATTAATGGGGGGGATTTGAGGGGAGACTTGAGACGCTCGAAATTTAACACCCTCCCGTAAAGAGTCCCCAAAATTTCCGCAGAAGAAAGAGCTTGGCTCAGATAGCACCCATTGTTCAAGAGCGTAAGTTCAGTGACGCGGCGCCGGATATCGGTTGCAATCTTGATTGGGTCTAGAGTCTCAGTATTTTTTGCGTTCATGTTTTCCTTACTCACCTCAGAACGTCTGGGTTAGTTTTTTGACAAATTGAATCAAGTTCGCGTGCGGAGATAGATACCTGTTCACCATTTGATGAGAGTGCTACTGCGGCCATACTGGTCCCGAAAGTTAAGGTGGATTCGTCCTTTTGCGTGAGTAGCGAGTGCAGGACTCCCGCCGCGAATGCATCTCCTGCGCCCAGTCTGTCGACAATCTCAACCACTAACGCTGGTTCATGCAAAACTGTTCCGTCTCTCAATAGGTATGCGCCACGAGCGCCATCCGTTACGCAGATTGTCTCCGCAGGCGAAAGTTGGGACATTAGGCGCGCATTTTCGATAGGGTCAGTCGACCCAGCGAAAAGGGCCTCGATATCTCGTGTAGGGGCGATACAAATATCCGCGAGCGAAACTAGCTCTCGCAAGGTTTCCGAGGCCTCGGCAACGCTCCACAGTCGACTTCGAAAATTGGTATCTACACACACCTTGACATTCCTAGACCTGGCTTCTCGAGCCAGGAGGAACGTTGTCTCGCGCGTAATCGGAGATAGAGCGGCGGTAATTCCCGTCAAGAAAATGATCCGCGAATCGAGAAGTTGATCAACTATCGTCGAGCTTGGATGATGTTGGCTAAAAGCAGAATCTTTCCGATCGAAAAGAACTTGAGAAACTCGCGGCTCCACCATAGTCTCCGCAAAATAGACGCCTGCGCGGTGGTGAATCTCCGAGATCTCAATCAATTCGGTGCCCACATTATTTTGCCTGCATGCATGGAGAATGCGTTGACCTAACGCGTTCGACGGGACCGCGCTCATGAGACCGACCCGATGGCCAAGAGATGTCACATTCGAGACAACATTGAATTCGGAACCAACAATTTCGACATCAAAGGTCTCGGCCTTGGCCAGTGATTCTCCGCGCTTCGTTTTCAGGCGGAGTCCCATTTCGCCATACGCACTAACGTCATACCGCAATAGATTCTCCTTCAAGTCCGACTAATTCGAGCTTGCAAAGCTCCAGGGCTCGAGCGGGATTAGAGCTTGCGGTAATTGAGCTTCCGACAACCACCGTAGAGATTCCCCAGTTTTTATCGAGGTCCCGAAGTTGTTCTGGCCCCATCCCTCCGGCGAGAGATATTCCAACGCGACTCTTTTCACGTTCTTCTGAAAGGAAGTTCAGAGCCGAGCGAATCCATCCATCATGGCGAAAGTCGATCCCATTATTGTGATGAACAATTATTGAATCTGGCGAGAAAAGTAGAGTTCTCCTAATTTCTTCGAAAGTGGCCGAGTGGTTCAATTCAATTTCGAATTTCGCGGATTCGGCAAGTGTTGCGCTTCGACATTCGTGCAACACGTCATCGGGAGCTTCGGCTACGGCGGTAACGGCGTCTGCGCCTGCCTCGCAGGCTAATTTGGAGAAGAGGCTTCCCGCTCGGGCAATCCGGGTATCCGCCAAAACGGGCTTTTCAGGAAATCTATTCTTGATTTCTGCGATGGCGCGAAGGCCCTCTGACATGAGCAGAACTGTGCCACATTCGATAATGTCCACTTCATTTCCGATAGCGTCCAATACCTCAAGAGCCGCAACCAGAGATTTTTCGTCTAACGCCAATTGAAGCCTCACGGCAGAGACCTCCAATCATTTGGGAACAGATGTGCACTTTCACAATAAACATATGTAACAAAAGGCTCTGGGTCAAATTACGTTTCCTTCCTGATCAGCGTAGTTTGACATTCTTTTTTGTCTCCGTTAGATTTCGCACAATAGATCAAAAATTACTGAACAAATGTGCAAAGGAGCCAAAGTGGCGATTCTACGAACTCTCCTAGGAGACATCGACTCAGCTTCTGCGGGATACACGTTGCCGCATGAACACATCTTCACCAGCCCCCAGGGTCACGGCAGCAAAGTCGAGGAGGACCACCTGCTCGACAACTATGAAAAAGGTGTTCAGATGCTTTCTGAGTTCGCTCAGATTGGCGGGGGAACGATCGTGGAAGCCACGCCAAAGTCATGGGGTCGTAACGGGGCTTGGATGGTTGAGGCTTCAAAAACTTCCGGAGTGAACGTCATTGCGTGCACCGGTTATATATGCCAAGAGCACGGGATGGAAGACAACATCACTTCGCGTGGCGTGGAGGACATTGCGAGCGAGATGATTCACGACCTGACACTGGGAATCGATGGCACCGACGCTCGAGCGGGATGGATAAAGGTAGGCACCGCTTACATGCATGTCACCGATGGCGAAGACATGGTCATCCGAGCTGCTGTGCAAGCAGCCCAAGAAACAGGCGCGCCCATAAGCACGCATACAACGAATGGAACGATGGGAATTGAGCAACTGGAAATTGCTGCAGCTGAAGGCTTCGATTTGACCAGGATGTCGATTGCCCATGTCGACCGAAATCCAGATCTTTGGTACCACCGCAAGATGCTTGAAACAGGAGCATCCCTCATATATGACGGTCCTGGGAAGGCAAAGTACTACCCTGACAGCGTCCGCGTTGAACTTCTAAAGCAATTGGTTGCGGATGGTTTTGAAGACCAGCTGATGCTTTGCAACGACATGGGTCGTCGATCCCATCACACTGTTTACGGATTCGGTCCGGGATGGCAGTGGATTAAGCACAAGTTTTTGCCTCGTCTTATCGAGGAGGGCCTCTCTGAGGAGCACATTCGAAAATTTATGTTCGATAACCCACAACGCCAATACTCCTTTCAGGGTGCCCAGTAGGCAAGGGCATTTCTGGAAGGATGCCCTTGATTGGGCGCATTACAAATAGCGAGATCCACCTCAACAGCAAAGGAGTTACAAAATGAGGACAAAGCGGTCACTTATGAGCGCGCTCGCAGCGATATCCATTGCAGGCCTTGCGGCCTGCTCGAGTGCTGCGGACACAAGCAGTTCCGAAACTGAGGAAGCTGCTCCCCCCCCAGATCAAACCGAAGAAACAATCCAGTACGGTTTGCTAGCCGGAAAACCCTATGACGGTGAGGAGATTACGTTCGTAATTTGTTGCCAAGGGGCCGCTCAGTTCCAGGCCTGGCGAGCATCTGCAGTTGAGTTTAAGAACCTGACTGGTATCGATGTGTTCTTTACGGACGATCCTCTCGGCGGTCTGCGGGAGAAACTGATCACGGAGAGTGTCTCCAACCCTGGAAGTTGGGACGCAGGTCTCTACTTCGACACCTGGCTTCCTGATCTGGCGCAATACCTGGAACCACTCGACAACCTGATGACGGTTGACTCAGAGGACTACCCAGCTGCAACCGCGGATCTTGGAACTTGGGATGGTGAAGTGTACGGCATTCCAGCCAGATCTCACGTGATGATGATGTACTACCGACAGGACATCTTCGACGAGCTAGGGCTGGAGGTTCCAGCGACTCAGGAAGAACTAATCGAGACTGCTCGACTTATTTCCGAAGCAGGTCTTGGAGTAGAGGGCTTTACCTTGAACTACGCCAAGCAACCGTCGATTAGTCCCCTGCCATGGATCAACATGGTGATGGCAAATGGAGGATCAATCTTCAACGAAGATGGCTCACCGAATTTTGCCAGTGCTGAGGGTGTCCAGGCAGCTGAAAACTATCAAGCATTGCTCGATTATGCCCCTGCTGGAGCGGCGGCGTATAACGAGGGTGATGCAAGGAACTCTTTCGCTTCCGGAGAGGCCGCGATGACAATTGCCTGGTCGTGGGCAATGGAGATTTTCGCAAATCCTGCGCTAGCAGATGAAGCGGTTCTCGGGAACGTTGGATACACAGCGGCAATTCCGGGACTGACTGGAGCTGGAGACCCAATTGCGATGAGCTGGCCAATTGGAATTTCAGCATCTTCTGAGAAGAAGGGTGCAGCTGCAGAATGGTTGAAGTGGATGACAAATCCAGACCTCGACCAGCGAATCATTACTGAAAAGTCAATCAACGGGCAGGCAACAGTCGTAGCCAATCGTCTGAGCTCAATGTTTAGCGATGAGGCAAATGCCGAGTCCGCTAACAACGGATTCAGTAATGCTATGGGCGAGGCTTACGCAAATGCGAAGCACCAGCCCATTTACGCCGGGTTCTCAGCCGTAACTGAAGTTATTGAAGTTGCGTTGTCTGAAATCATCGGTGGCGCTGATCCACAAGCGACTCTCGAAAAGGCAGAGACAGACGCTGCCGCACTCCTCAACTAGAGGAGGACCTGGGTGTCGAGTGTTGGAGGATTGCAATCCTCCAACACTCGATTCCCCAAGGAACTTTCCGTTAGCAAGGGACTGAAATGAATTTGCGCAACTCTCCAGTGAAGTGGGCTCTGTTGCTGCCGGGTCTGGTTGTGATGTTTGGAATAACCATTACCCCCATTTCTCAAGCGGTGGTTATGAGTTTCCGCCGATGGAAACTAACCGAGAGTCCTGAACCGGCTGGTTGGGTTGGGTTTGAGAATTATGTCCGCGCAATCAACGACGAAAACTTCTGGAATTCCATCTGGGTCACAACGAGTTATTCCGTGGTTACTGCGGCGATCTCACTCGCTCTAGGACTTTGGATTGCTGTGAGTCTCACTCACTCGGGACCCTGGGGAAACTTTCTCAAGGCAACCTTGGTGTTGCCTTTCGCTATTCCGCTGGTTCTTCGCGGATACTCCTATCGTTTCATGTTGCTCGAGGGCGATGGAGTATTTGATGTACTGATCGATGCGGTATTTCCATTTTTGTCCGAGGTGGTTTGGTTGAGTGATCCGTCTTGGGCGCTCTTCTGGCTCGCCGCACCAACTTTCTGGGCTTGGGGACCCTTGAGCGGTCTCATGTTGCTCGGCGCTTTGAATAACATTCCCGAAGAAATATTCGAAGCGGCCGAGCTGGACGGGTCGCGACCCTTTCATACTTTTCGGACTATCACGTTTCCTCTGCTTCGGCCCATGGTGCTAGTGGTTTCACTTCTGGTGGTCCTCTTCTCTGTAGCAATGTTCGATCTTGTTCAGACAATGACCAAAGGAGGGCCTGGTCGTGCAACAGAGACCCTAAATTACTTCATTTTTCGGATTGGATTTAGTCAATTTGATATCGGTTATTCGTCAGCTCTCGCGGTGATTCTGACCCTGGGGCTCGGCGGACTTGCCTATCTCTACACGAGGTTGTTGAAAGTATGAAGCTGAAGTTCGAAATTAAGGGAACTTTACGAGCCTCGAGGCTGGTGAACCTGGCGGTCATTACGGCTTTTGTGTTTTTCCCAATTTTTTGGATCACCCTTTCTTCCTTCAAAGATGAGCGAGAGGTGCGCAATCCTTCCCTTATCTTCGATCCCCAAATCTTGAGCTATCAAATCTTGTTCAATGAGCCTTATGATTTTGGCCGCCTCCTCTGGAACAGTTTGTTAGTCTGCGTCCTGGTCGTCATAATCACAGTTCCTCTTGCTGCCGCAGCGGCCTACTCTATGAGCAGATTCAGGATTCCTGCAAAAAGATTTCTTCTTGTTCTAATTTTGGGGACCCAATTCCTACCGCCAGTCGTCCTGGTTTTGCCTTATTTCACCATCTTTCGAGAGCTTGGCCTCCTGGATACCATTTTTGGACTTGTCCTGGTCAACTTGACTCGAACCATTCCCTTTTCAATTTGGCTGCTTTACGGGTTCATCGACTCGTTGCCCAGGGAGATCGAAGAGAGTGCAATGATCGACGGTGCTGGTGAGTTTGGAATCCTCCGCTTTATTACCGGACCACTCGCGGCTCCAGGACTCGTAACCGCCGGAATCTTCTCTTTCATTCTGGCTTGGAATGAGTTCTTGTATGCACTAATCCTGACATCCCGTGATGCAAAGACCTCGATTGTGGGCCTGGTGGCTGTCGTGGGTGAGAGAGATGTGCCATGGGAGCTCATGTCAGCAGGAGGCGTATTGGTAATGGTGCCGGTCATCCTCCTCTCCTGGGCTATTCGGAGATACTTTGCTGAGGGCCTGACTGCAGGAGCAATAAAGTAGCGATTTCTCTGGCATCATTGGGGACGTGATGAGCACCGACAAGTCTGATGAGCTTGTAAAGGTAGCTGAGCTTTACTTTGTTGAGGAAAAGACTCAGCAGCAAATAGCTGACCTTTTGTCAATTTCCCGCCCGAAGGTATCCCGACTGCTATCGGTGGCCAAGTCTTCTGGGGTCGTGCGCATTGAGATTCATCACCCCTCAAAGAGACTCGGAGAACTTAGCATTCTGGTCCAAGATAAGTTCAACCTTGATCGATGTGCCGTGACTCACACATATCCGTCTCCGGAGGTAACACAGGCTATTGCCGGTCGACAGGCAGCTCAAGAATTAGAACAGGTCCTTACCGCCGGCGACATTATTGGAGTCACATGGGGTAAGTCGGTCCGCGCTGTGGTCGACCATGTGTCGCCGCCATCAGTCCGAGGTGCCATGGTTGTTCAAATGGCTGGGTCCTTGGGAGAGGGCAATCCAGATCTTGATGGACACGAAATCGCTCGACTTCTTGCAAAGCAGTTGAACTGCGGACACCGCATAGTGAGCGCGCCGACAGTTGCAAATAGTCGAGAGGCTTGTGACTATTTGAAAGAGCAACCCGCTGTTGCCGCGACTCTAAAAGAAGCGAGTCATGCGAATATCGCACTTTTTGGAGTCGGATCTCTCGACGATCCAGAAAACAGCCTTCATCGGATTGGTTTCCTCGACGAAGCGGAGCGTCAGTCTCTGTTGGGTTCAGGGGCGGTAGGTCACGCTGTAGGCCAGGTCTTTGATGTTAACGGTGAAGGAATCCCGTCGTTCAACAAACGTGTTGTGGCAATTGGTTTTCATGATTTGGCACGAGTTCCTACTCGACTTGCTGTGGCTACAGGGACTGGCAAGACAATTGCGCTTGGAGCCGCGCTCAGGGGGGGACTAATCTCTCATCTTGTAGTCGATGAAGACTTGGCAACTTCGCTCATTGAGAACGCGTGAAACCAGCTTATGATGTTTTGAGGCAAGTCGAGACAATTTTGGGTTCGAGCCATTAGAGCCGCACTTGTTTAGGCTTACCAGAGGATTATTCCTCGATTTGAAACTGCTAGAAGCCTGCCACTAAGCAGATGTATGACCACCGTACGTCTCACTCGTAATGAGAAGTTCGTCGCACGCAAATCGCACGACCCGCCACTTCTCCCCCACTACCCTTTAGGTAGTGCGATGTGGGGGCGGGGTCGGCAGTCGGAAAGTCTTCTGCTCTATCCGCTGAGCTACGAGGGCTCGGGGCGAAAACCCCGCAAACACATGTGTACAGGCGGTAAAAGACTCGTCTTAGTGGGAATGAACGAAGCGACAACCGGATTTTATGGCCGCCTCAGCGGCGGCCTCGGAGCTGAGGCCTAAATACCCCAGGCTTCGGCCGCCGATGTGGCGGTCTTAGTGTTTAGCCTTTTTCGCCGGTGTGGTTGGAGGAGTTCGCCATCGCGGCGCTTGACCATGGCATCGGCAACCGAAACCGAGTGCTGGAGGCAAAGCCACAAGGGCTACCGTGCCACCAGCAACAAGATCAAAGCGCAGTGTCGTGAAGAAATCCCAGCCGCCAAGGTTGGCAAATCCTAGAGGCGCCAACAAGGGATTGTGCTCCGACGACCTCTGGCGTTGCAGAAACCTCATCCAACCAACCCACTTGCGGGCCTCGACTCAAAGCTTGGTAGCGAGGAAGCTGAAGGCCCACTCGAGTGGCCGATCCACGAGGACGTCGATCACGAGCACCCTGAGTCACAAGCTGACCGGCCAAGAAATGGGGTCCTACCCCGTGAACCGGCGTTCCTCCCGTCACCTTCGGGGATAGGGAGCCCCATCAATATCTGGGGTAGCGACATCGTCAATCCACTCGCCATCGGGATGCTCAAGCTCCCACACGATAGAAACCCACCCCACTTCTTTTCCTGACGGTGGGGTCAGGATAAGGCCGTGGTCAATCTCGGCGAGTTCCAGAACACTCTGCGAGGATGGTCTCTCCAGCAATGTTGTAGAAAGGTAAAGACATGCTCACACTGCCCTCTCTGCCCCCTCGTACCTTCGCTCATCGCGCCGGGACCGGCATCGCCGTCCTGCTGGCTTTGGGGATCCTTGTGGGATGTAGCACGCCTGAACCCACCAGCCCCGACAGCACTGCTGGTGAGGAAAGTCCCTCCACTGTGGAATCGACAGAAGTCGCCCCAGAACGAGTCGACATCCCCACCGGGCTCGAAGCACGCAGTTTTGCAGAAGGTATTGATGACGCAGAGTTGCTCTCGTGGGTAGAGGCCGCGATCGGTGAGATGAAAGATCCCCCCACCAGTTTTCTCGGTCTGATTTGGCCCATCGGCACCCAAATCGACGATGAACCAGACCCCCAGCTCTTCGACGGCGACATGTTCCGCGAACACACGCAAGCAATGACAGACGAAGACCGGGATGCGACCGTCGCGACCTTCCGGGAATGGCAATCCAACCTGGTGTGTGCCGAAGATATTGACGACCGAGAAATGGAAGACGGCGCGAAAAGAGTTGAACGCTGGATAACGGGAGGGGCAGATGTCGCGACAGCGCCTGATCCCTGTTTTAGAGCCCGATCAGGCGTATACGCGTGGCCAGAGGGAGTCAGTAAAACCACGGCAACAGAAGTGTGGTTCCACGAGACCTACCACGGGCTCTCGAACTACCTGATTCGCCAATGCTCCGTGGCAGAAAACCAGCCGGAAGAACAGTACGAAGGCATTCGGTGGTTTGCCGAGGGCACCGCCGAATACTTCGGTAACTTCATGGCAGCAAAGATAGAGGGCCGCGACGATTACGTCCAAGTGATCTTGCGCAAGGCCTACGATGACTATCGCGGCGACCCGGGGGCAGACTTCAATAATGCTTATTTCCAAGCAGCCGGTATCCAGCTAATGATTGAACGTGGCACTATCGACGCAGCCAAGGTCAAAGACGGTAGCTACTTCAACGACTGCGCATACATGGAGACTTTTGACCCCGATCAACCTGAAGCGCGCTATATCGCGGAAAACTTCGGAGAAATTGAGCGGGTAAACGGTTCCTACCAATACCGCGAAAGTGCAATCAACGGCTAATCATCCGCGGAGTGGCCTGCGGGCACTCCTCTGATTAGGTTAGCGTGGTGGAATGCTGTCGTTCACGCCGTTAGTGGCTCGCTTAGGTCTTCTGCTTACCCTG
>Ga0209223_10003873_pt1 | contig 14011 bp, 14 predicted proteins | sample COG_06_FD_184750 | JGI IMG/M metagenome (GOLD analysis project Ga0209223, IMG submission 184750) | Pelagic Microbial community sample from North Sea - COGITO 998_met_06 (SPAdes) (version 2) | ecosystem: Environmental > Aquatic > Marine > Neritic zone/Coastal water | place: Helgoland, sampling...
GAGGTCCTCGACAAGGAGGTCCTCGACAAGGATGTACCAGACCAAGAAGCCGAGTCCACCGAGAAACCCAAGGCCGCCGTCGAGGACACGGCTGCGGAGGCTGGCGGAGAGGATGGTGGCGGCGGTGATGAAGACGGTGGCGGAGCTGCCGAGGAGGCGGCGGAGGCGGCGGCATATGAGCAGTATGGATATGGCGGACTCGAACATCGACTGAACTCGTCAGGTGGAAAACATAGCGGTCTAAAATCAAAAGATAAAAACCAGTATAAAAAGAAAAATACGTATAAACGAATAGACAGTGGTTTAAAAAAAAAATATTAGAGGTGGTAGTATAGCTGATCTTATAAGTAAGTTTAATACGTTTAAGGGAATTATTAATTGTGGTAATATTAGTATTGATAAGTATTCTAATGTTTGTTGGATTGAACGCGATTGCACTACACAAGATTACACAATCTAACACAAAACCTGGTTTCCTTGATACTAATGAACCGCTCACAGATAAATATAAAAAATATTTGAAGTCAATTAATAATATAGATGATAATGATATTAATATTAAAATACTATATAAAAAAATGAACCATTAAAAATAGATATAAATATTGGTGAAGTCTCATCAAGAAACAACCAAATAGAACAACAAAATATAAATCACTTTTTAGGTATTGAGACTGATAAATTTACTACAATTTCCATATAAAATCTAAACAGACACATTCGGTTTTACTTCTAGTTAAAATAATGCAAAACAAACATCAAAATAAAATTGTAATAATTTTATAGCCTAATATTAAAATTAAATTTTTAGTAAGTAGCAAATAATAATAATAATAATAATTTTTATAACCTAATATTAAAATGAAACTTTTAATAGGCGGTAAAAGTCGTAATATATATATGCGTAAAGATGGTTCTGCATATTACAAAAGTGGTGGTCAACACGTAGATGTAACCCATATGTTTAAAAAAAATGGTGGTGGTTTAAAAAAACAATATATTGGTGGAGTTGAAGGTAATCTTGCTAAAGTTGAAAGAAAAAAAAGATCAAACAAGTGTGTTAAACAAATTTTAGGGGGTGTTGGTGACTCCGGCATTTCGTTTGATCCTATAGCAGTTAACAGCGAAAACTTGGTTACCAAGCATGATGTTATAAATGATAAGGATGATGTAGTCAAAAAAGAATTAGCAAAACTATGTTATATTGCTTTAAATGGATTAAGTATAAAATTAACTGGTCTGGCACCAAATGAGGATAAAGATAAAATTAAAATATCAATACTTGATGAATACAGATTTAAAGAATATGTAGATAAGAATATCGCCAAAACGATCCGTGATACTATATATGCGGAGGCTGATGATGCTGGTGGAAAAATAGCTAAAATTAAAGCTGACTTAGCAGCAGAAGATAAAAGTAAGCTTAAAAAATTAGGATTCCCTGGAATAACGTTTCCGAATGATGGTATAACTGTAACTAGAGCCTATATACTAAATAAAATATTACAATGTTTCGATACAGCTGATCCTTTAGCTCTTAAGGCTGATAACGAATCCCACCCCGATGGTGTCTTACAAAACCGTAAAAATATAATAGACCCAGAAAAAGGTGTCTTTTGTCCCTTAGTAGACACCAACCTGATTTTTACCAATATTGTTGATGTATTAAAAATATGTATAGCGCCAAAACATGATCCAGCTAAGTTACATCTAATAGTTCGTAATCTGCATACGATATTATTTAAACATGAAAAAATTGGAGCACCAGCACCACCAACAGGAGAATAACTATGATCTCCCTGCTCCTTAATAATAGAAAATCTAGCCTAGAATAACAATAATACACAAAGTATCATTATAAACATATAAAAATGAAAACAGAAAAATAAATTATTATGGCAATTTATAAACGAAAGCATTCTGATTTTGTTCAGGTTGCTATAGACGAAGCAAACAAATCTTTAATGAGTCAAAAACACGGTTGTGTTATAGTTCATAACAATAAAATAGTATCTAAAGGACATAATTATCGTATTTTTAAAGATAATAAGTCTCATATAAAATATAGTATCCACGCAGAAGAAAGCGCAATATTAAAATTAAAATGCAAACCAATTGATAATCTACATATGTATGTTGTAAGAGTTCGTGATAATGAAGTTATGTTATCACAACCTTGCGATAAATGTAAAGCATTTATTAATTCATTAAATATAAATAAAATATATTATACAGGTGTGAATGATATTTAGACAGCCATATTCATTTTAATATTTTCATAATATTTGTAATCTATTAATTCAATATCATCAAATTTAATATTATCAATATCTGTAATATCTTTTATATTTATTTTTGGAAAATCATATGGATCTCTAGTAATTTGTAATTTTATAGCATCTATATGATTCTTATATATGTGTGTATCACCCATACAATAATGAAAATCACCTGGAGTTAAATCACATAACTTCGCAATAATACAAGTTAATAGAGCATAACTCGCAATATTGAAAGGAACACCTAAACCCACATCACAAGATCTTTGATACATTTGACTATGTAATTCTTTTTTATTTGAATCAACCCAAAATTGAACAAAAATATGGCAAGGGGGTAAAGCCATTTTATCAAGATCTGTAGGATTCCAAGCGCTCATAATGATTCTACGATCATCTGGTGTATTTTTAATTTTATAAATAACATCTTTTAATTGATCTACACCTTGTCCTTCATAACTATCATACATATTAGTGTATTTAGCACCGAAGTGTCTCCATTGAAAACCATAACCTGCTCCAATATCACCTTGATCATAATGTGATAATCCCTGACTATCTAAAAACTCTCTAGAACTATTACCTTCCCATATTCTAACGCCTTTTTCTTTTAATACATTAGAATCTGTAGAACCTGATATAAACCATAACAATTCTTCAACAACACCTTTCCAATATACTTTTTTTGTAGTTAATAAAGGAAAACTTTCACGTAAATTAAATGTCATATTATAACTAAATATACTTAAAGTTCCAATACCTGTGCGATCATCTTTAGATATACCATTTTTTAAAATATGTTTAATTAAATTAATATATTGTAATTCCATTAATTCCATTGATTCCATTTATAATAATTAAAACTTAAATGTTTATACGTATTGTTCAGCGTAATAAATATACATTGTAGTAGCATCATTTTTTGTTGTTCCTTTAAGTGCATTCCATTCATTCCACATTGCTTTTTTTTGAAATTGGAACATTCCAGGACATTCAGTATTACAATCACCTATTGTAACTTGTTTATAATATGCATAAAACTTTAATTTAATATCATCCGGAACAACAACATTAGGATTAGCTGAAGAGTTTTTAATTTTTTCTGCTAATTCATTAAACTTATCAATAATATCTGTCATTATATAAAAAAGTATAAAAATAGCTTTATATAATGAAGTTCGAAGATTTTATGAAATCAGAAGAATTTAAAGATTTTCACGATTATTTTCATTGTAGTAGAAATAATAAATATAAGTTTAGTAAAAATAAGTTTGAAACAACATTGGAATATTATCAACACCTATATAAAATAGTAAAAATAAATGTAGAAGAATGTTTAAGAATATTTAATGAAAATGATATTAAAATAATACCAAGAGAACGTATGAAATTTTATTATGTAGATGATGTAGAACGCAAATATAATGATACAAATACAAATACAACATATCAATCAATATATGATGTTGAAGAAATTGAAGAAAATAATATGAAAGAATCAAAACATATATTGAGGAAAATAGAAGGAAATATACCTATAATGTTTAGAAAAAACATAAAATATAATTACATAGATGATGATATAGACAATGATAATGAAATATTATATGATATTCTTTCAGGTGAAGAGAATGGCTCAGATTCAGAAGAATCAGAAGAATTAATTTAATATTTACCTAATATAAATGCCTACATTTACAATAATGGGATCGGGAATTGGATATATTGGGGGTAATTATAAGAATGATCAACCAGGTCAAGCCGCTAAAAAAGCAGGCAAAGCTCTATTCAAAAAATTAACATTACGTAAATTTACTAAATATAAAAATAAAACAAGTATCAAGTTTGTTCTTCGTATGCGTGATCGCCATAGTGCTGGAAAAACATATTCTTATATGGTAACACGTGAAAAATTACCTAAACCTTTAGTAATGAAAAGAGGCAATGTAGAATATGAAATTAAATATAAATATAACATTGAGTCTTGTGATTTAACTTCAGCTGAAGTTAAAACAATGACAGGAGGTGCTTTAGCTGTTGTTGGTGGTAAATTAAGCTATACTGGAAAGAAAATTAGTGGTGGTAATGTGGATGAGGAATCTGAAGAGGAATTTGGAGAGGAATCTGATGAAGAGGAAGAGGAAGAGGGAGAGGGAGAGGGAGAAGATGAAGAAGCTCCAGAATTTCGTGGTGGAAGAGCGAGAACTACAAAAGTAGCAACTAAACGTGTAACAGTATCAGCTAAAACCGGTAAATCTAAGAAGTAAATTTAAAATCTACGATTTACTTGAAGGAATGTAAGTATTCCAAATATTTTTAATATCATCATCAATATTTTTTTTAATTGTAATATCTTTAGGATATCTATTTTTTGTTTCGATCATTAAGTTTTTACTTAATAATCTAATTTTTTCAAAATTATCTATATCTTGCTTAGACCATTCAATTTCTTTATGTTTTAAAAGATATACAGTCCCCCATAATATACCTAATCTTTTTTTACGTGCTGTTGATTTCCAATTATGTGAGAATAATTTATATATTGTAGTAAAACTATGTGATTGTGTAAGTTTTAAAATAATATTCCAAATAAACCAAATACAATCTGCATCTTTTGAATTATTATTTTCAATATAAATATTTTTACGTGTAATATATTCAATAGTTAATCTAATTTTATTTGCTAAAACTGTAAATTCTTTAGATTCTGTATCAATATCTTTAGTTTTTTCAAAATAATTAATAAAACACATTGCTATTTTACACGCAACGTTATAAGAATCTGAAGTTCTTAAAGGTAATATATGTTCAAATATTACAACATATTGCGTATTTAAACTATGTTCAAGATCATTAATAACTTGCGATCTTAAGTTTTTAATATTTATAATGCTATTTTCTTTTAATAATTTACATAAGGAGCACATTTTGCTACATAATACTAATGTTTCATCAATTTTAATTTCATTGTTGCTAATAACCTCATATGTTGAATTAACAATATCAAACCATCTTTTAGCGTGTTCAATTTCCATATTTAATCCAATATAATTGCATATTTCAATAAGACTATTTTCTAATTCTTCAAGTTTTTCATCATTCATATGTAATAAATAACATATATGTTCTAATGATTTTTGTATATCGCTATTTAATATATAATTAGTTAGCATTTTACTATATAAAAACTCTTTATTTCAATAATAAAATTACACATCAAAATAAATTTCATTTATTTTTTTAGTAATTTGATTGTATTGATTTAAATTCAATATAATATTACTGTAAATACCACCTCTAACATTTTCTATACCATACCTATACATATAATATATTACACAGTTATTTAACATTTTAAGATTAAAAAAGTGATCTATATGTACAAGTTCCATAGGTTGATACATATTCATCCAAGGAATACTATCGTGATTTTCTAAATGTTTAAAAAAGATTGATACAAAATTATTAGATAATCCTAAATAATATTTTTCTTCTTGACATTTAATAACAAATAAAAGAGACATAATACATATAGTTGTTTATTGTATAGAACTTAGTAAATTAATTTATTCTAATGTAAATACAGATTGTTAATGTAATCTTGTTTTAGTGGTATAAATACGTTTATTGTTTTCTATTGAGCAACACCATTAGATACACAAGTTAATCTTAAAGATAATATAAGAATATATGTCTCTTAAAAACCAAATATATCTGGACATTTTTAGGAAGTGTAGATATACATTTAGATACTAAAATCCTAATTAAAACCCTTATGTAATATATAATTACGTGAAAATGTTTAGAAAAGATAAAGTTTATTATGTATATGTTTGAAAATTAAGAATAATAATTAAGTTGTATATAGCTAACATTAAGAATTTTAATACATAAAAATGATATAAGAAATGAAAAATATATAAAAATATATACTTATGTCATTTGATGAAAATATAAAAACATTATTAGATGCTTATTTTTCTTCGGGTGGCAATATAACTGCATCACATCAATTAGTTAGACATCAGATAGAAAGTTATAATGATTTTCTAGATACAAAGCTACGTAAGATCGTTACAGGTTATAATCCTATAATAATTACAAATGATTTTAACGAAAAAATAAACGATTATAATCAAAAAATTAGTATATATGTTGAAGAACCGCATTTTACTAAACCTATTTATAAGAAACAAGATGGAACTCAAATTAATATGACACCGCAAATGGCACGTTATGATAATTTAACATATTCTTGTGATTTATATGTAAATGTTAGAATAATAACTAATATATATAATCAAAATGAAAATCATAATGAAACTAAAACAAAAAAACTGAAAGATATTTATATCGGTAAATTACCTGTGATGGTTGGATCAAAAGCTTGTATATTGAGTATAATACCTCACGAAAATATAATATCTGAATGTCGTTATGATATGGGTGGTTATTTTATTGTAAATGGAAACGAAAAGGTGTTAATTAATCAAGATCGTATTAAAGAAAACTATGTTTTGATCTTTAAACCTGCGAATAACATTGATATAATACATACTGAAATAAGATCAATGAATGAACCTTTCTATTTACCTACAAAGACGATTTCATTATCAATGAGTAAAAAATCAAATCATATGGGAAGAGTTATTCGTATTAATACTTCATTTCTTAAAACAGAAATACCGGTGTTTATTATGTTTAGAGCTTTAAATATTTTATCAGACAATGAAATTATACATCACGTGTTATATAATATAGATAAGATTCGTAATAAACATATTTTAGAAGAATTGAAAGCTTGTTGTGATGATGCAGTAGGTGTATATACTCGTGAAGATGCTTTAGAATATATTTTAAGAAACATAACGGGTAATATGCGAAATAATAAAACAGTTGATAATGTAGAAGCCGTTTTAGTATCTGATCTATTACCTCATATTACTGGAAGAAATAAGAAAGCTTTATATTTAGGATATATGATAAATAAAGCAATTTCAATTTATTTGGGTTATGAAAATTATGATAATCGTGATAGTTATATTAACAAACGTATTGATACACCTGGTATGTTAATGGCTAATTTATTCCGTCAATGTTATGGAAAAATTACTAAAGAATTAAAAACTATGATAGAAAAAGATATTAATCAATGGCGAAATGATAGCACTTTTGTAGTTGATCTAATAAGTGATAAACAACATATTACTAAATATTTTAAACAAGGTTTATTGGATAGTTGGTTAAAATATGCATTGAGCACTGGTAATTGGGGTATTAAGACAATTGGTAGTTTTCAGAATATTAAACAAGGTGTATCGCAAGTTTTAAATCGTATGTGTCATCATAGCACTTTATCACATTTAAGACGTATTAATACCGCTATGGAAAAGAATGGTAAATTAGTTCAACCAAGGAAATTAGATAATTCACATTACGGTGTTATATGTCCTTGCGAGACACCAGAAGGTGCTCCGGTAGGTTTAGTTAAAAATATGGCTTTAAGCACTAATATTTCAATATATTATTGTAATATATTGATAAAAATATTATTAAAAGAAAACGATGTTATTGAATATGTAGATAATATTGATGATCGTGTTAGTTTTCTACAGAATATTTTTAAAAACTATAATTCTTTAATAATAATTAATGGTGAATTATTTGGTTATCATACAGATCCTGAGTTATTGTATAAAAACTTAAAATCTTATAAACGGCAAGGATTAATAAATCCTGTATCTGCTATATATTGGGATAGAATGAAGAATATTCTAAGTATTTCTACAGAAGGTGGAAGAATGTATAGACCTCTATTTATTGTAGATGATAATAACGAATTAAGGTTTCATAAGTTTTTAAAGAAATATGGTATTGAGGAACTTAAGAAATGGTGTTTTGAAGGATTTATAATGCCATCTATAATGGGTAAAGATGATAAAGAAGGATTTATAGAATATTTAGATATTGATGAAACAGCACATTCAATGATAGCAATGTTTCCAAAAGATTTAACTAAAGAATGTTCGGGTGTTACTTTAATTCCTAGATATACACATTGTGAGATTCATCCTTGTTTGATGTTTGGTATTTTAGGTGCAAATATTCCATTTGCGAATCATAATCAAGCACCTCGTAATACTTACCAATGTATTTGGACTGAAGAAGAATTATTAATGGACGATGGAACTTACAAAAAACTTAAAGATATTAAGATTGGTGATAAAGTTGTAACTTTTGATTTAAAAGAAATGACAACATCACCAACGACTGTAGTTAATCATAAAATATATGATAATATTAAACCAATTGTAAAAATAACCACACAATATGGTAATAAATCTATTGTATGTTCTGATGATCATAAATTTATGACATTAGATGGATGGAAATGTGCAACTGAATTTACAGAAGATACTAAAGTAGGAATATTATGTAATAATATTTATCATAAATTATTTTATGAAGATATTGAACCTTATATATTAGTTGATGAAGATATAATGGAAAAACGTTTAATAATGGCAAATGTTAATCCATCATTAATTACGAAACATATGAAAAAACTTAAAGAATTAAATTATATTCCTTTAATGAGTAATGATAGTCGATTGCCTATTATATCAGGTATATTTGGATTTATATTGGCAGATGGTGCTATTAATGTATATGATAAAAAGCACGGTGGAAGAACACCGCAAGTTCAAGCATCACTTGAATCATTGTATGATGCTGAACATTTAAACAATGATATCGTTAAATTAGGGTTTAAAGCAAATCGTATTAATGAAGGATTTAGAACACATTCAACATCAGGATGTAAACATCATACATTTGATGTATGTTATAATGGTTCATTTCCTACATTGTTAATAATGCTAGGTATTTCATATGGTAAAACTACTGAAACTGTTCGTAAACCAATTCCAAAATGGATTATGAATGGTAGTATGGAAACTAAACGTCATTTCTTAGCAGGTTTTCAAGGTGGTGATGGATGTACTATTCGTATTTCATATAACAATGTTAAAACAAATGCAATTGGTTTTGATATTCCACCAACTGCTAACCAATCAATTCCAAATATGAAAGATGGATTATTAAGATTTATGTATCAATGTTCTGATTTACTTAATGAATTTAATATTAATACTTATATTAAAAATATAGATTATCTTAACGATCGTAATAGAGTTCGAATTGCTTATAAGATAAGATCTAATAAAGATACTCTTGTTCGTTATTATAATACTATTGGTTATAAATATTCGATTCATAAAGCAATTGATAGTGGTATTTATATTGAATATATCAAAGCATCTAAAATAATTGAAAATTTAACTTTTAATGAATTTAAACAAAATGTTATTATTAAAGGTGAAGCTTTATTCCAACCTGTTAAAGTAGAATTTCATAAATATGTGCAAATTGCAGATATTGAAGTTGAGAGTAGTAATCATTCATTTATAACAAAGGGAAATTACTTTAGCGCCAATAGCGCGATGGGCAAGCAAGCTTTAGGTTTATATATGACAAATTTTAATACAAGATTGGATACATTGTCTAATGTGTTAAATTATCCACAGAAGTCTTTGATAGCAACTAAATTGAGTAAATATACTCAAGCAGCAGAATTACCATCAGGTATAAATGCAGTAGTTGCTATAATGACTTATAGTGGATTTAATCAAGAAGATGGTATTATAGTGAATAGAGATGCTTTAGATCGTGGATTATTCGTAAGCACACATTATAAAACATTAAAAGAGCAATGTAATAAAAATCATTCAACAGGAGAGGAAGAAGTATTTTGTAATCCTGAAAAAATAGATACATCAAAACAGTTTAATTACGATAAATTGAATAAAGATGGATTTGTTGATAAAAATACATATGTTAAAGCTGGTGATATAATTGTAGGAAAGATAATGCCTAAAAAAATAAAAGGTAAGATACATAATATTGATACAAGTGTTTCTATTAAATCTAATGAAGAAGGCACTGTAGATATGAATTATAAAGAAATTAATAATGAAGGTTATGCTTTTTGTAAGATAAGAATTCGTAATCATCGCAAACCTGCTGTTGGTGATAAATTAGCTTCAAGTATTGCACAAAAAGCAAGTATAGGTATGATATATAATTCTGAAGATATGCCTTATACAAAAGATGGTATTACTCCTGATTTAATAATGAATCCACATGCTATTCCGTCAAGAATGACAATTGCACAATTAATGGAATGTGTATTAGGTAAAGTTGGATGTATTGAAGGTGATATTCAAGATTGCACACCATATAATGATCTATCAGTAGAAGATATTTGTAATAAATTAGAATCTTATGGAATGGAAAAACATAGTAATGAAATAATGTATGATGGATATACAGGAAGACAGATGAAGACTACTATATTTATAGGTCCAACATATTATCAAAGATTAAAACATATTGTATGTGATAAAATACATTCAAGATCATCTAATGGTCCTATTGTATTCTTAACAAGACAACCAAGTGAAGGAAGATCACGTGCTGGTGGTTTGAGGGTTGGAGAAATGGAAAGAGATGCTATATTATCACACGGTGCAAGTTTATTCTTAAAAGAGAAAATGCTTGATTGTTCAGATAATTCTAAACAATATATTTGTAAGGTATGTGGAATGATAATGGTATCAAATAGTGAAAGAAATCTATATAGTTGTAATTATTGTAAGAATGATATAGATCCATCGCAAGTAAGGATACCCTATGCATTCAAATTGATAATTCAAGAATTGCAAGCTATGAGTATTGCACTAAGAATATCTATTTAATAAATAAAATGAATGAAAATATATTGTATTTGGTACATATGACTGACAATAATATTACTAAAGGTTTAAGAACATCTAACGAAGATGATCAATTTCCAGGTGTTTATTTTAGTTTAATAACAAAATATAATTTAAAATATGAAACTTTATTTCCTGCAAAAAACTGTTTGATTTTTTCAAAAAAATTATTAGAACAACAAAACTACCATATTAATTTTGTAGATTATAACGGTTTTATAAATGAATCAAATACGTATTTTCCGTGGGAACTAAATAAGGTTGTAAAAAAACTAAAATCACATAAAGGTGATTTTACAAATGAAGTTATATTTCACCATAATATATCATTAGATTATTTATGTCTTAAGATTACATTAAATGATATTAGTTCAAATATTGCAAATATAAATGAATTGATACTTCCTAAATATGAAATGTATAATGATATTAAACCAAATAAAGATATTTTACCTTTTTATTGTTATGCTAAAGAAAATGAATATACTGGAATTAACCCGAAAAAACAAAGTTCAAATACATTTTATAAAAAAATGGCAATTATGTGTAATATAGATACAAAATTAACTAGAGAAGAAATAATAGAAAAAATAAATGAAAAAATAGATGAACTAAATAATAATCGTGAAAAACAAAAATTAAAAGCTTTTAAATTTTTAATTGAAGTAGATAAAACTAAAAGTAGATCTTCAACTAAAATACGGACAATATAATTGTATAGTTAATAATATAAATGTCTTACGATTATGTATTTATTCATAATCCTAAGACGGGTGGTGATACTATAACAGCTTTATTGAATATTGAAAAAACTCATACGCATATTTATTTACGTAAAGATGAAATATTAAATAAATATTCTTTTGTTTTTGTTAGACATCCTGTAACAAGAATAATATCGTGGTATAATCATTTACTAAAGCATTTGTATTTTAAAGATTTAGAAACAAATGAATTGAATGATAAAAGTGAGAGTTATAAATGTTTAAAAAACAATTATAAAATGGGACCAGATAAACATAGAATTTTAGCAGAAAATAATAATATAAATGATTGGATTAAGAAAATGCTTCTTTCAAATATAGATGAATACAAAGATCCTGATTGGGGACCATTATCATTGCTTAGATTATAAAACTCAATTAGTAACTGATGTTTATAGATTTGAAAATTATGAAGAAGAATTGAAAAAGGTATTAGTAAAGATAGAACGTGAAGATCTTATAAAAGATATTAAGGTTACTAATAATTCAAAACAAGTGAATGAAATATTAAATAAAGAATCATTAGATTTGATTTATAACTATTTTAAGCAAGATTTTGAATTATTTAATTATAAGCTTTGATTCAACGAATAGTAATATATTAGGTAAAATATTTAATAAAAATCTTTTATATTTTATAGGTTTATGGATAGATCTTTCAAATATTTTTTTTGAAGAGATAATATTATTATCATTATTATATTTATTGTATAATTCATATATATAATAATTTAAAGTTTCTTCAATGTATAAAGAATCATCAAATGGAAATGGTAAATCATCAATTTTATTAATAAAAATAAGATATCTTTCTACATTTAGTTTAATATTATCTAATAAATTTGTCATTTTACTTTTTAGTAGAGGTAAAGATAAAGCATTGAATTAAGAGATCTACCGTAAAGTTTAGACAGTTCTTTATCCTCTTCAATACAATATTGTGCTATATTTTTAATTTCTTTTACAATTTTATCTAATTGATCCATAACATTTTTAAAGGTTTCTATAGTTATATATGGTCTAAAGAATTCTTCAGTTTTATTACTAATTTTACCAAAAGTATTAGTAGATGTAGATGAATCTAGTATATTAAATATACTATTATTAATAGCCATTAATTCGTTATTTGATAGATTAAATATAAGTTCAGTAGCTACATCTTTAAGAGTAAGAACAATTTGTTCTTTTTGTGTTAATATTCTTATTTCATAACAGTTTTTACTTACTATTTCGTCAAAAGCATCACGATCAATCTTGTTAAGAAGAAGATTGATACGTGCTTGTCTATTTAAATTTTCATAATTAATTATTTTAGTTCGAATATTAGTAGCATTTTCACTTATATGGAGAATATATTGAATAGAAATTATACCTCTATCCATAATAGTTCTAAAAGGTCTAAATACTCGAATATCATAGCAAAAGCTTCTAATATTATTAAAACGTCTAGTATCAAAATCAGTAATAGTTGGATTAGCTATGCAATTGTTAACAACATTATCTCTTTGACGCTGTGTTCCAGCTCTACGTAAATATTCAAGATAATGAGGATTATGAAGATTTTTAGTTAATATTTCCATTGTCTTCCAATTAAATGACGTATTACATTGTGTACAGAACATAACATCACAGCCTGATATTTTAGTAATTCCAAAATTACATTTAGGACAATATTTAGTATCTTTTTTAAGAAGTTTAGCTGTTTTAATATCATCTTCATTACAGATGTGGTCTTTAATAGTTTTATTGTAAGGTTGAAGGCATTTTGAACAAGTTATATGATCACAGATACTACATAGATTAGAATCAGTTTTAAGCATACCATTGCAAGTTGAATTAGAACAAGGGCGATTATAAATAGATTTAACAACAGCCGTTTTTTCATAAATAATTTTTCTTAATTTAATTTCTCTTTTTTCTAGTTCATTTAATTTAATAGAATCTTCAATATACTTTTTGTTATCGTCGTTTATATCTTCTATATATTTATTAAAACGTTCAGTAGCTTTGATATTAATTTCGTCTTTATTTTCATAAAACATTTTAGCAATATTTGGTTTTTTCATTCTTATATTACGTGGCTTCTTCAATTCTTCTTGATATTTATCATCAATTTTTTTTTTATTTTCAGTTC
>Ga0209223_10003876_pt1 | contig 14003 bp, 13 predicted proteins | sample COG_06_FD_184750 | JGI IMG/M metagenome (GOLD analysis project Ga0209223, IMG submission 184750) | Pelagic Microbial community sample from North Sea - COGITO 998_met_06 (SPAdes) (version 2) | ecosystem: Environmental > Aquatic > Marine > Neritic zone/Coastal water | place: Helgoland, sampling...
TCACCAGAAGGTAGTTGATTTGATTAATGCAGAGATTAATAATTGTGGAAATAATGATGAAGGAAAATCAACTGTTTGGGGCGATCCATGTAATAGTGAATGGAAAGCTGAAAAAGTTGTAAATTATATAAATAATAATCTTAAAATTGAAAATCCTTTTTCAGATGACGCAACAGTAAGAACTGACCCAGATCCAAGAATTAAAGCGGAAGGTAAAGCTGGTCAATCAGTTGAAATGGGAGTTATTTTTGTAATGTCTTCTGATTTTTTACCTGAACCGGGTTCAGAATGGATTGTTGGTACATGTTTTAAATCTCCATGTGTTGCTGCTGGAAATAACGAATTAACTTCTATTTATAGATAATTAATTCTTAAAGATTTCAATATTACTCTTGTTTAATGTTTCAGTTAAATATTTATAACCAATTTTTGCATATTCAAAAGGATTTGCTTTAGCAGGATCTTGTTCAGCTTCAACTACCAACCAACCTGAATAATCTTTGGCTTTCAAGGTGTCAAATAAAGGTTTGTAGTCAATACAACCATCACCAGGAACTGTAAAAGCTCCATCTAAAAAAGCTCCTCTAAAACTTAAATCTTTTTCTAAAGAATTGTCTAAAACACTTTTTCTAATGTCTTTACAATGAATATGAATAGTTCGACTACTAAAGTCTTCTAATATTTTTTTTGAATTACCTTGTGCAAACAACATATGACCAGTGTCTAAAGTTAATTTTACACTATCATCAGTGCTTTCTAATAGCTGTATAGTATCTTTTTCAGTTTCAATAACTGTCCCCATGTGATGATGGTAAGCTAAAGGCATGCCCTGATCTTCAAGGTATTTAGCTATTTCAGAAATTTTTTTATAAAATGCTTTGCTTTCCTCTAAATTCATCTTAGGTCTTTCAGACAATCTTTTATTAGGATCACCTTGAACTGAATCACTTACTTCAGCAAAAACCATACAAGGAGAGTTACAATCTTTAAAAAGTTTCAATTGATTTTGAATTAGTTCAATTTCCTCTTTAACGGAATTGGTTCTTAAATTTGCTCCATACCAACCTGAACATAAATTTAGTTTGTGTTTTTTTAGTAATGGCAAAAGTTCATGAGAATATTTTGGAAATTTTCCACCTGACTCAATACCAATAAAACCTGCTAGACTTGCTTCTCCTAAACATTGTTCTAAAGAGGTTTCTCCACCAAGTTCTGGCATGTCATCGTTACTCCATGCTATCGGTGCTATTCCTAATTTTACTGACATAATAAAAATTTTTGTTATGATATATAAAACAATATTAATAATGAAAACAAAAAAATTAAATCTTGGAATAGTTGGGGGTGGTCCTAAATCATGGATAGGGCATGTTCATAGAATTGCAGCTAGATATGACGATCAATATGAAATCGTTGCAGGTGTTTTTTCAAGAAATGTAAAATCATCAATAGAATTTGGAAGAAAAATTGGTATTTCAAAAGACAGGTGCTACTCAAACTATAGGCAAATGGCTAATGAAGAGGCAAAAAGAAAAGATGGAATAAATGTTGTTGCCATAATGACACCACCATCTAGTCATCAAATAATTGCCGAAATATTTATAGATAAAAATATTCATATAATTTCAGACAAACCTTTTGCGGGGAATTTAGAACAAGCAAAAAAACTTTATAAAAAAATAAAATCAAATAAGAAAATTAAATATGCTTTAACACACAACTATTCTGCATACCCAATGGTTAGAGAAGCTAAAGTTCTGATTGAAAAAGGTAAAATAGGAAAAATTGAGTATGTAAATGTTGAGTATATACAAGATTGGTCAGATGGAACTAAAATAACAAGTAAAAATGCAAAAAAAAATTTAAAATGGAAGCTTGATAATAAAATAGTTGGTGCATCAGCAGTGCTTAACGAAATAGGAACTCACGCTTATCACTTAGCTTCATATATATCTGGTCTTAAAGGAAAAACAATTTTTGCTGATATTAAACAGATTTCTAAAAAGATTAAAATGGATGACAACGCTCAAGTCATGATTAATTTTACTAATGGTGCTAAAGGAATGTTTTGGACAAGTGTAATGGCAAAAGGTGGTGTATACGGCTTGAGAATTAGAATATTTGGTTCAAAAGGAAGTATCGAATGGGTTCAAAATGATCCTGGATATTTAAAACTTAACCCAGCAAAAGGTGCTGTTAGATTACTTGAAAGAGGATTTCATAATGCTGAACTATCAAAAAAATTCTCAAGAATTAAATTTGGCCACCCTGAAGGTTATCTAGATGCTTTTGCAAATATTTATAGAGAGTTTGCAGCTTCTTTAAAAAGTAAAACAAAAAATAGAAATTTCTACCCAAATGAAGAAGAAGGTTTTGAAACTGCTAAATTTATTGCAGCATGTAAAATTTCATCAAGAAAAAAAAGATGGGTTAAAATTTGATTAATATAGCATTAATTGGTTTAGGTAGAATTGGTCAAATGCATGGTGAAAATCTTCTGCTACATAATGATTTTAAACTAAAATATGTTTTTGATTTAGATAAAAAATTAACAAATAGAATTGCAAAAAAATTTTCATCTATCAGTATTAATAATCCTAAAATAGCATTTAATGACAAAGAAATTGATGCAATATTTATTGCATCAAGTACTTCTACTCATATTAAATTAATTGAGGAGGCTGTAAAATATAAAAAAGTAATATTTTGTGAAAAGCCTTTAGATTTAAGTATTGAAAAAATAAATAATTGTAAAAAAAAAATTAAAAACTTAAAACCAAAAATACAATTAGGATTTAATAGAAGGTATGATCCTGGTCATTATTCATTAAAAAAAGATCTTAATAAAGGGATTATAGGTAGGTTAGAAAAAATAATTATCACCAGTAGAGACCCTTCACCTCCATCAATAAAATATTTGAAAGTTTCTGGAGGAATTTTTAAAGACATGATGATTCATGATTTTGATTTATTAAGATTTTATCTTGATAAAGATGAGTTAGACTCAATTTTCTCTACAGCAACAAATATGTCTGATAAACGATTTGATAAAATTAATGATTACGAGCTTGCATCTTGTATTTTAAATTCAAAAAGTGGAGTACAATGCATTATTACCAATTCAAGACATTGCAGCTTTGGTTATGACCAAAGAGTAGAGCTATTTGGAAGTAAAGGTATGTTAATTTCTGGAAATAAAAATTTAAATGAAACTGAGGTTTATACCAAATCAAATACTGCTCAAAAAAAACCATTGCAGTATTTTTTCATTGAAAGATATAAAGAAGCTTACAAAATGCAGTTGAACGATTTATCAAAGTTCATTAAGAAAAATGTTAATCCTCTATCAACTTTTGAAGATGGAAGAAGAGCTTTAATTTTAGCTATAGCTGCAAAGCAATCTCTCAAAACAAAAAAACAAATTAAAATTAAGTTTTAAATACAACTTTTACTTGTAATTTAAATCTAAAATAAATGATATATAGTCCTTATACTTATTTATTCTACGATCTTTGACAATTTTGTTTTTTTTATGTTAGTTTCGCCGCATAAAAAGTTAACTTTTATTAACAAGAGGGAAAATAAATGAAAACATTATATAAATCTATTTTAGCTTTTGCTGCTTGGGTTATGCTTTCAGTGTCTGCTTTTGCAGTAGACGTGATTGTTGTATCTCACGGACAAGCTAATGACCCGTTTTGGTCTGTTGCTAAGAATGGTGTAGACAAAGGTTGTGCAGATATGAAAATATCTTGCAAGTACACTGCGCCAGCTACTTTTGACATGGTTGAAATGGCTAAATTAATTGACAACGCAGTTTCACAAAAACCAAAAGGTATTGTGATTACTCTTCCAGATGCTGCTGCTTTAGGTAAATCAGTTAAAGCTGCTATTGCTGCTGGTATTCCAGTAATTTCAATGAACTCTGGTTCTGATGACTTTGCATCACTAGGTATCTCAGCTCACGTTGGACAAACTGAGTTTGAAGCTGGTGTTGGTGGCGGACAAAAAATGAAAGCTGCTGGTGGAAAAAAAGCACTATGTGTTAACCATGAAGTTGGAAACGTTGCCCTCGACAGAAGATGTGCTGGATTCAAAAAAGGTTTTGGTGGTTCAGTTGACATTTTAGGAACTTCTAATGACCCAACAGAAATTCAAAAAGCTGTTGCTGCTAAATTAGGTGGTGGATATGATACTATCCTTACTTTAGGTGCTGGTCTTGCAGGTGAAGCTGCTCTTAAAGCTTTAGAATCTGCTGGAAAAGTTGGTAGTGTTAAACTTGGTACATTTGATATGTCACCAGGAATGTTAAAAGCTGCTGCTGCAGGTAAAGTAGAGTTTTTAATTGACCAACAACAATACCTACAAGGTTACTTGCCAATAGCAATCTTTGGTCAGTACATGAGATATGGAACAATGCCAGCTGGTGTAGTAATGACTGGTCCTGGTTTCGTAACTCCTGACAATGCTGCTAAAGTAATTAAGTGGGCAGCTCAAGGTTATAGATAAGAAATAATTTAAAAGGCCTAACTAATTTTTTAGTTAGGCCTTTTTTTTTATAACAATTCAAAAAAAAATAATGTCAGATAAAGCAAAAAGTATAGCTTCAAAAAAAGATTTCAATCAAGATGAAAGACTTCAAAAAGTCTCTAAACTAAAACTACTTTTAAATAGACCAGAATTAGGCGCCCTTGGTGGTGCAATATTAGTTTTTATATTTTTTGGAATAGTTGCAGGTGATACTGGAATGTTTAGTGCGTACGGTATGCTAAACTTTTTTGATGTATCTGCAAATTTAGGAATTATTGCAATTGCTGCAGCAATGTTAATGATTGGTGGTGAGTTTGATTTATCAATTGGATCTATGATTGGTTTTGCGGGGATATGTATTGCAATTCCAGCTATTTATTGGGGATGGCCATTATGGATAAGTATTATTTTTGCTTTTGCAATGGCAGTACTTGTTGGATATTTTAATGGTGTTCTTGTTGTAAAAACTGGTCTTCCCTCATTTATAGTGACACTCGCTATGCTTTTCATTTTAAGAGGAGCAACATTAGCGATCACAAGATTAATTACTGGAAGAACTCAAGTTCCAGGCTTAAGAGTTTTAATTGAAAACGATCCAATAGCTTGGATTTTTGCAACAGATACATTTAAGTGGCTTTTTGTTTGGTTAGGTTCCATGAATTTAATTACACTTAGAACTGATGGCACACCCTTAGCAACTGGAATACCAATATCTGTTATTTGGTTTATTGCCGCAACGTTGTTTGCAACATGGGTTTTAATGAAAACAAGATATGGAAATTGGATATTTGCATCTGGAGGTGACAAAAATGGAGCAACTAATGTTGGAGTTCCTGTTGGAAGAGTTAAGATAAGTTTATTTATAGGGACAGCGGTAGCAGCTACTGTTTTTGCAACGATCCAAGTCTTGGATGCAGGCTCTGCAGATACAATGAGAGGAAATTTAAAAGAGCTAGAGGCAATAGCCGCAGCAGTTGTTGGAGGTTGTTTGTTAACTGGAGGTTATGGATCTGCAATAGGTGCTGCCTTTGGTGCTTTAATTTTTGGAACAGTTTCAATGGGAATATTTTATACCGATGTTGATACTGATTGGTTTAAAGTATTTTTAGGTGCAATGATGTTGATTGCGGTTGTATTTAATAATTATGTTAGAAAAAGAGTTACAGAGAGCAAATAATGTCAGAAAATTTAATTGAATTTAATAATATCAGTAAGTTTTTTGGTAAGGTGATTGCTCTTAAAGATGTCACTATGAAACTTAAAAAAGGTGAGATTATGTGTTTGCTTGGGGATAATGGTGCTGGAAAATCTACATTAATTAAAACTCTAGCAGGCGTACATAGACCTGATGAAGGAGAGATTATTATTGAAGGTAAAAAAACTGTGTTTGACTCTCCAAAGGATGCTTTAGATATTGGTATTGGAACTGTTTATCAAGATCTTGCTTTAGTTTCTTTAATGAGTGTTACTAGAAATTTTTTTATGGGCAGAGAACCTTTAAAGGGACTACCATTCTTTAAAACATTTGATATTGAAAAAGCTAATAAAATTGCTGCAGAAAGAATGGGTCAGATAGGGATAGATGTAAGAGATCCATCTCAGGCGGTTGGAACAATGTCTGGAGGTGAAAGACAGTGTTTAGCAATTTCAAGAGCTATTTATTTTGGAGCAAAAGTTTTAGTTTTAGACGAACCCACTTCTGCTTTAGGTGTACATCAAGCGTCAATGGTTTTAAAATATGTTGTAAAAGCTGCATCAGAAGGATTAGCTGTTATTTTAATTACACACAATGTTCACCATGCTTATCCAGTTGGAAATAGTTTTACAGTTCTTAATAGAGGTAGAAGTTTAGGAACTTTTAATAAAAAAGATATTAGCAGAGAAGAGTTGCTTAGCATGATGGCAGGTGGTGAAGAACTTGACAAGTTAGAAGTTGAACTAAAAGAAATGGGTCGACTAAATAGTTAAATAAAATTTATGAAAAAAATTACTCTTACATGTGCTCATGCCGTAGTAAAATATTTAATTTCTCAAAAAATATTAATTAATGGTAAAAAGGAACCACTATTTCCAGGTGTGTTTGGAATATTTGGTCATGGAAATGTAGCTTGTTTAGGACAAGCTTTAGAAGAAAATCAAAAAGAACTACCAACTTACAGAGGGCATCACGAACAAAACATGGCTCTTACTGGTATTGGATACGCAAGAGCAAAAAGAAGACAACAAATTTTTGTAGCAACTAGCTCTGTTGGTCCAGGTGCAACCAATATGATAACAGCTGCTGGTGTTGCAATGAGTAACCGACTTCCAATTTTATTTTTACCTGGGGATACTTATGCAAATAGAATGCCAGATCCGGTATTGCAGCAAGTAGAACATTTTAATAATCCAGGAATTACAGCTAATGATGCTTTTAAACCAGTAACTAGATATTTTGATAGAATAACAAGACCTGAACAAATAATTCAATCATTCCCTGCTGCTGTTCAAACTATGTTGGATCCAGCTGATTGTGGACCAGCGTGTATTGCATTGTGTCAAGATATTCAGGGACAAACATATGATTATCCTGAAGAGTTTTTTAAGGAAAAGGTTCATAAAATTAGAAGACCAAGACCAGATGAATTTCAAATTAAAGAGGCTGCAGAAAAAATAAAATCTTCAAAAAACCCAATTATTATATCTGGAGGAGGGGTTTTTTATTCTGATGCGATGGAAGACTTAAGTTCGTTTGCAATAAAGCATAATATTCCTGTTGCACAAACAGTTATGGGATACTCTACAATGAAAAGAGATCATTCTCATTATGCTGGTCAAATAGGTGGCTTAGGAGGAAGAAATACAAACACTTTAGCAAAACAAACTGATCTTGCAATTGCTGTTGGAACTAAGCTTGCGGACTTTACTACTGGTTCCTGGGCAAACTTTGAAAATGAAAATTTTAAACTTGTATCAATAAATGTATCAAGATTTGATGCAAACAAACATTTAGCACAAGCTGTGATAGGAGATGCAAAAGTTTCATTAAACGAATTATCTTTAGCATTAGGTGATTGGAAAGCTGGAGAAGAATGGAATAAAAAGTCTCAAACCGAATTAAAATCTTGGAATGAAGAAGTCGATAAAGCAAGCGCTCCTTCAAATCAAGAAATACCAAGTTACGTTCAGGTAATCGGTGCTGTTTATAAAAATTCTGATCCATCAGATATTGCAGTGACGGCTGCAGGTGGACTTGTTGGAGAAGTTGTACAAGTTTGGAGACCAAGAGAACTGAACACTCACGAAACTGAATGGGGTTTTAGTTGTATGAGTTATGAAATTTCTGGTGCTCTTGGAATTAAAATGGCAAATCCTGACAAAGAAGTTATTTCATTTATTGGAGATGGATCATACTTAATGAATAACACTGACATCTATTCTTCAGTTATCACTAATAACAAACTTATAATTGTTGTTTGTGATAATGGAGGTTTTGCTGTTATTAATAGATTACAATTATTTAAGGGTGGAAAAGAATATAACAATCTACTTAAAAGCTCTAAAACACCTGGGCTTGTTGACGTTGATTTTGCAAAACATGCTGAAAGTATGGGGGCTAAATCTGAAAACGTAAATTCTATATCTGAACTTGAAGAAGCATTTAAAAGAGCAAAAAAATCTGATGTTACATATGTAATTTCTATTAAGACACATGCGTATCAGTGGTTAGAGGGTTCTGCTTTTTGGGACAGTCCAACACTAGAAATCCCAACAACAGAAGAAAATAAAGAAGCAATAAAACTTTATAAAGAGGGAAAGAGCAAACAAAGACAAGGCGTATAACTCTTTATGAATAAAATATTTAAAGTTGGCCTTATTGGCTGCGGTCACATTTCAGAAACTTATTTTAGAGCCGAAAGATATTTTAATAATATTAAAATTATTAAATGTGCAGACATCAATCATGGTAATGCTGTAAAATGCGCAAAAACATATAAAATTAAAGCATTAACGGTAAATGAAATTTTAAAAGATAAAGAAGTCGAAATCATACTTAATTTAACAATTCCAAAAGCACATTATAAAGTTGCAAAACAAGCCTTAGTTAATGGCAAACATGTTTATTCTGAAAAACCTTTAGCAATTAGTTTTAAAGATGGAAAAGATCTTCTTAAAATAGCAAAAAAGAAAAAACTTTATATTGGAAATGCACCTGATACTTTTTTGGGAGGAGGCATTCAAAAATCAAAAGAGCTAGTTGACAAAAAAATTATAGGTAAAATTAATTTAGGAAATGCAATTTTTGCTTTTCCTGGAGTTCAATCTTATCATCCAAATCCTGAACCTTGGTTTGCGAAAAAGGAAGGTGGTCCAGTAATTGACATGGGCCCATATTATATAACTGCACTAGTAAATTTACTAGGTCCAGCAAAAAAAGTTACAGGTAGCATTGTTAATGGAGTTAAAAGAAGAACAATTGGTATAGGACCAAGAAAAAATAAAACATTTAAAGTAGAATGTCCCACAACATATTTATCGACTATTACGTTTGAGAATGGAACGGTTATTAGATTAACTTTATCTTTTGATGTAATAGCTCACCAAAGAAATCACATAGAATTATATGGTGACAAGGGGTCGATGATAGTTCCCGATCCAAATATGTTTGGTGGTTCTGTTTATATCTGTAAAAGTTTAGGAGACCCTTGGAAAGAATATAAAACGAATAAAATGCCATTAGGTAAAATTAATATTAGATCACAAAGTTCTAGAGCTAACGAGGCTTCAACAAATGCAAATTATCGAGGAGCAGGATTAGCTGAAATGGCTTATTCAATTCAAAATAGAAAAATTAATAAATGTAATGGAGAACTTTCTTTGCATGTTTTAGATATAATTCAATCTACAATGAAGGCTTGTAAAACTGGAATAACACAATCAATTAAAACTACTTGCAAAAAACCCCAACCTTTTTCTTTGAAAGAAATAAGAAAAATAATAAAGTAATTTTAACATTATAATTTATGTCAAAACTAATCGTTATAACCGATCCTTACCCAAGGACACTTGATCTTATTTTTACAAAAAAAAAATTTAAAGAATTAAAATCTAAGTACAAAACAATAACTGCCCCAAAAATTAATAAAAAAAAATTTTATGAGAATAATATTCATAAAGCTACATTTATTATGGGCCAGCCAAATTTAGACAAAAAACTCTTATCTAAGGCAAAGAAGTTAAAAGCTATTATTAATGTTGAAAGTAATTTCATGGATAATATGGATTATGATTACTGTTTTAAAAAAGGAATACATGTAATAGCAACATCGCCAGTATTTTCGAAACCAGTAGCAGAACTTGCTATGGGTATGACTTTATCTCTGCTACGAAATATCCATACTGCTCATTTAGATTTTACACATAAAAAAGAAAAATATGGCCTAGAAAGTAATCTTAAAGCTTCATTATTATCAGATAAGAAAATAGGGTTATTTGGATTTGGAGATTTAGCTAAATCTTTATATCCTCTATTATTACCATTTACTAAAGACATAAATGTATATGACCCATGGATATCTCAAAAAAAAATCAAAAATTTAGGATTTAATTCTATGAGTTTAAATCAAATGTTTAAAAGCTGTGAAATTATCTATGTTCTAGCTGCTGTTACTACAAAGAATAAAAATCTGATAGATAAAAAGTTATTAAACAACATGAAATCCAATTCATTATTTATCTTAATGAGTAGAGCGGCAGTTGTGAATTTTAAGGATTTGATCAAACGGGTTAAAAAAGGAGATATATTTGTAGCAACAGATGTATTTCCTGAAGAACCTGTGGCAAAAAATGACCCAATAAGAAAAGTAAAAAATATTTTATTTTCAGCACACAGGGCAGGAGCTTTAGAATCAGCCTTCTTTAATATGGGAAATATCGTTTTAAAGGATATGGATTTAATTTCTAAAAAATTAAAACCAAAATTTTGTAAAATTGCTCAACCTAAAACTGTAGGTTTATTAGCATCAAAACCTGTTGCAATTAATTAATTTTCTTTTTAAGTTGCAAAAATGTTTTCATCAAACAAAATTATTTTAGAAGCAAAAAATATAAGTAAATACTTTGGAACTATCACAGCATTAGAAAATGTTAACTTAAGCGTCAGAGAAGGAGAGTGCTTGGGTGTGGTTGGAGATAATGGTGCCGGAAAATCAACATTAATGAAAGTGCTTTCAGGACTTTACAAACCTAGCAAAGGCGAACTTTTTTTTAATGGCAACAAAGAAGTTTTAGACAGCCCACGGGACTCACAGAATTTAGGTTTAGAAATGGTTTATCAAGATTTAGCATTAGCTGGAAATTTACCAATTGGCGAAAATATTTTTCTTGGTCGTGAACCTACTAAAAATTTAGGTTTTCTTAAAATTCTTGATTATAAAAAAATTAAAGAAATGTCAGAGGCACATTTAGATAAATTAAAAATTCATGTAAAAAGTGCAGATCAAAAAGTTGAGGAATTATCAGGTGGGCAAAGACAAGCTATTGCAATAGCAAGAGCAACTGCGTTTAATTCTAAATTGGTTATTATGGATGAGCCTACTGCTGCTTTGGCCATTAAAGAAGTAGGAAAAGTTTTAGATCTTATTAATGGATTAAAAAAAATTGGAGTTAGTGTAATAATTATAAGCCATAGAATGGATGATATTTTTGCAGTTTGTGATCGAGTTACAGCTTTATTTCAAGGAACAAATTTTGCTGAGGCTGAATTATCAAAAACATCAAGAGATGAAGTTATTGGTTGGATAATGGGAAAAAAATAATGGTAGAAAATAAAGAAGAAAAAAAAGAAAGTTTATTTTTAAAAGCTATTCCTTATTTTGATAAATATGGGATTTTATTACTATTATTGTTAATGATAATTGGACTTCATTTATTGCAGCCTGAAGTTTTTCTTTCTTGGAGAAATGTAACAAACGTATTTAAACAAATTTCATGGCAATCAATGCTTGCTTTGGGTGTCTTTATTGTAATTGTAACTGCTGGAATAGACCTTTCGGTTGGTTCAATAATGATGTTATCTCTTATGGTATTAGCCATTACTTCAAAAGCAGGTGCGCCCTGGTATGTTGTAGTTTTGATACCACTAGTAATCGGGATGTTTTGTGGAATGTTTAATGGGTTGGGAATAACAATTCTCCGCATGCCTCATCCTTTTATAATGACTTTGGGTACTCTTTATATATTCAGAGGAACAGGAAACCTTATATCAGGAGGTGTTCCAATAAGTGGATTTACCGAAGAAGTAAGGTTACTAGGCAATGGAAGAATTGATCTAACTTGGCTTGGCTTAAAAGAATCCCAGTATCTCCCAGTTAGTGTTGTTTTAATTGCAGTAGTTTTCTTTTTAATGTGGGCATTTTTAAATCATACAAGAACAGGAAAGTGGATTTATGCAATTGGTGGAAATCCAAATGCAGCAAGAGCAGCAGGAATAAATGTAAATAAAATTTTAGTAATTGTTTATTCACTTTGCGGACTATTGGCTGGTTTTGGTGCTCTTATTTTAGCTGGTAGAGCTGATTCAGGATATCCTAACGCAGGATTAAATGCTGAATTGGATGCTATTGCTGCCTGTATTATAGGTGGAGCCAGTTTTTTTGGAGGAAGAGGAACTGTTTTAGGGGTTTTTGCAGGCGTCATGATTATGGGAATTTTAAGGAATGGATTAAACTTAAATGACGTAAGTGCATTTTGGCAACAAGTATTAATCGGAAGCATTATAGTAGTTGCTGTTTACGTTGATGTTTTGAGAAAAGATCTTGGAACAAGAAAATAGTTTAATAATATATTCTCCTTGTGGTTGTTTTTTTTATTTATAATTTTTTAAAAAATAATTAAATAAACCTTCCTAAGTCTTGCGTGCGATTCATTTAACAGTTGTGTTTTTTTATCAAATAATATTCACTTAATTTTTTATAAACAAAAAAGGAAGAAACTTATGAATATAATGAAAAAATTTGGTGTATTTATTACATCATTATTTTTAGTGCTAAGTATTTCAGCAACAAGTTCGTTTGCTGATGGTCATGCAAAAACTATTTTATTTAGTATTAAAGGACCTGGATCAGGGAACCCTTTTTGGGCTTCAGTTGAAAAAGGAGCTAAAGAAGAAGCAAAAAAATTAGGTGTTAAACTAGTTCTTATTGCACCACCTCAAGAAGGTGATGTTCAAGCTCAGATTAACCAAGTAGAAGATCAACTAGCAAAAGGTGTTGATGCAATGGCACTAGCACCAGGGGATCCAAATGCTTTTGGTCCAATTGTTGATGATGCTATTAAAAGTGGAGTTCCAGTTGTATTTGTTGATACAAACGGAATTAATGATGGCGTAACATTCATTGGAACAAACAATAAAAATGGAGCTGAGTTAGCTGCAAAATTTATTTGTGATAAAACTGCAAAAGGTTCTGATGTTGCTATCTTGACTGGTATTGAATCTCAATCAACAGCATTATTAAGAAGAGATGGTGCTATTAAAGGTTTTAAAGATTGTGGTTTAAACATAGTAGCTACTCAAACAGCTGAATGGGATACTGCAAAAGCAAGATCAGTTACAGAATCTATTCTTGTAAAAAACCCTAACATTAAAGCAATCTTTGGATCTAACGATAATATGGCGTTAGGTGCAATCCAAGCTCTTAAAGATGCTGGTATGAAAGATGTTACTGTAGTAGGTTTTGATGCAACTCCTGATGCTGCTAAAAGTATTTTAGCAGGGGACATGACTGCAACAATTGCTCAGTTTTCATACAACATGGGTGCTTATGGAGTTAAATATGCACTTGCTTTAGCTAAAGGTGAAAAAATTGATGCTAATATTGATACTGGAACTCAGTTAGTTACTACAAAAAATGCTAACGACTTTAAATAGTCTTTAGATTAAATATTAAATTAAAGGGTGGAATTTTTATTCCACCCTTTTTTTTTATGTAATATAATATTTTTATGTTAATTAAAATTGATCCTATTTTAAGCCCTGAGCTTTTATTTACTCTTCGAACCATGGGACATGGAGATAAACTTGTTTTAGCAGATGCAAACTTTCCTGCAAATTCTATGAATAAAAACGTAATTAGGTTAGATGGTGTAAATATAGATAACGCTGCAAGAGCAATTTTATCAGTATTTCCTTTGGATAGTTTCATTGTATCAAAAGGTGGAGCAGCAGCAAATAGAATGCAAGTTGATGACAAACCAAATGAATTAACTGACACACATAAAGAATTTATTAAAGCAGTTAAAGATGTATCAGGCAATAACTGGGAAGTTGGGTCTATTGAAAGGCAATCTTTTTATGAAGAAGCAAAAAAATCCTACGCAATTGTCACTACAACAGATGCTAGACCTTTTGGATGTTTTATAATAACAAAAGGCGTAATTAAACCAGATGGTAGCGTTTGGGTTCTTGATAAATAATGAGTTCAATTTGTATTTTT
>Ga0209223_10003886_pt1 | contig 13980 bp, 7 predicted proteins | sample COG_06_FD_184750 | JGI IMG/M metagenome (GOLD analysis project Ga0209223, IMG submission 184750) | Pelagic Microbial community sample from North Sea - COGITO 998_met_06 (SPAdes) (version 2) | ecosystem: Environmental > Aquatic > Marine > Neritic zone/Coastal water | place: Helgoland, sampling...
TACACATTTTATATGTCTGAAGGTAAAACAGCAAGATATGCCTACAAAAAAGAAATCGTAAGGTATATCAAAAAGAAAGACTGGGAATTCATGGAGAGAGCCTCTAATAAAGAGTTCTAATGCCTAGTAAAGATTGAAATGCCATCATGTGCATGCATGTGGTGGCATACAATCTGAAGAATAACTTTTTTTAATTTTAAACGATAATTTTAATTTATGAATAGAGCGCAAGCGCAAAGAATGTATGAAGACGTGAGCTTTCTCACGCAACTAAGACCATTTCGCAATTATGAGAACTTAGAATCTCTAGAGGCTGTGGTGAATTATTTAAAGGAAGAGCTGGGGCTATTGAGCCAAGGCTTTTCTGAACAAAAATGGATGGCAGAAGGCAATGAATATACCAATTTGATTCATTCGTATCAGCCAAATAAGACTAAGCGACTCATTATGGGTGCGCATTACGATGTATGCGGAGACCAACCTGGAGCAGATGACAATGGAAGTGCGGTAGCGGGTTTAATTGAAACCATTCGGCTGCTGTATGAAAACAATCTAGAATTGGATTACGGGATAGATTTCGTGTTCTATTGTTTGGAGGAGCCCCCATTTTTCGGTACTGAGGAAATGGGTAGCTATGTGCATGCCAAGTCGGTTTCAAATAATAAGGAAAACATCATAGGAATGATCTGTTATGAAATGATTGGTTATTTCTCTGATAAAAAAGGGTCTCAAGGTTTTCCTCATCCCGCATTAAAGCTGCTCTATCCAAGTACAGCAAACTTTATTATGATGGTTGGAGTTCCTGAGTATGATAAGTTCAATCAAATGATTTACAAAGGAATGAAGAAGGATTCCGAAATTTCAGTATATCATTTCGCGCATTCTTTAGGAAGAAGCTTAGCAGGAATGTCAGATCAACGAAACTACTGGAAGTTTGGAATACCGGCACTTATGATCAATGACACCTCTTTTGAGCGAAACCCAAACTACCACAAGATGACAGATGATATTGAAACACTCGACTTTGATCGAATGTCTCAGGTGATTGACTCAATGCTGAGGTGTTTGACCAGGATTGAGGTCTCTTAATCTAGAGTAGTCTATTTTGTAATCCCGAAGTCTGATTGGCTTCGGGTTTGTTTAGCGAAATAATGCCTTAGAATAAATCCAATTTTGCTTGGTTATTAGGTGCCGAATTCAGCACATAATTAAATGCTTTCTCTAAAGTTTTTTTACCAATCCCATTGTAATTAGCTAAACCAATCATTGATTTAATTTGTCCTGAATTAACAATATCATTTATTTTTCTTGCGTATTGAGGTTGTATTCCTGTTTCTTTTTTTATTTCATTTTCATTTAATGATAGCCAGCTGATTTTAAACTTTTCAAACAAGTCATCTTTTGCATCTGGGTCATAGTCGTAAATTTCGATTTCAATACTGCATTGACTTAGGTGTTTATCCATCAAATTTTTAACAATTTCAGTATCTAATCCTCCATTGTGTGTTCCAAGTAAAGGAAAGGCTATTGAAGTAATTCCTTTTTTTTCATATGATTCAACAAATTTTTGTAAGCCACTTTCCAGCCATTCTATTTTACTCGGATATTTCCAATGAAATTTTGTAGGGAAATTAAGTATCCATGGTGCATTTGCTTGTTTTGTATATAATGATAGGTGACCCGGTTTTATCAAGTTCTTTGCACAGTGATCTTTATACTCCAAATACATTTCAGGGTATCTGAGCTTATGTACTAAGGCAATTCCTTTACCCATTACACCAACGCAGTTGACTGTATTAACTATGGTTTGGCATTTAGTGTTAAATATGTTACCTCTAATGTGTTTTACTGACATAATTCTATTTCTTTTTTAAGTTCTAAATACATATTCCAATATTTTGGAGAAAATCGAATCAAACCTTCTTCTTCATCAAATACTTTTTCACCGTTTTTGTATTCAAATAAATGTTCTAAGAATTTAAGACCTCCCGCATCAGCAGTATATGCAGCTACATCACACTGGTAATAAATCATGAATAGTTTAAAAAAGACTTGTGGTGATAAATCACACTGTTTCGATAACTCGACTATGTTAGAGGATGACTTTTTAGAGGATATTCTACCTTGAAAGAAATCACCTAAAGTATCTCTCTCAAGCAACTTTACTACAATTTTTAATTCATTTTGATTAAAAGGTAATTTATCCCATATTGATTCAATAATATTAATTGATTCAAGATGCTGCATATTCATGTCTCCATTAATGAATGCTTTTGGTTTCCCTATATCATGTAAAAAAAGGAAAATCATGAATAAATAACTGTCAGAGGCGTCAAAGAAATTGAAGAAATAATCATAATAATTTCTAACCACAATTAAAGTGTGCTCGCGCAATACATAATGCCTTATTTTGGTTTGAAACGCATTTTCAATTTCTTTATTTATTGTTGATAGCTTTTCTAATATGCCATTAAAATTAGTCTCTCTAGAATAACCTCCTCCATCAAATAATTCTCCCCAGTCGCCATAGTAATAAGCAAAGTAATCTTCTCTTTGTGCTTGAATATTGCAATTTGGGATATTTAATTTAATAGATGATAAAGCATTTTCATATAACTCATCTTTTATCATTTCTTTATCCATATTCATTGCAGAATAGGGCATTTCTCCAGAAGAGAAGGTAAATAGTTTTAATTGAAGATCGTAAAGTGGAGACAAATCCTCGAAAACTTCTATAATTCTTAAAATTTCCAATTGTTTTAGAAAAGATAGTGGTATCAAGTTATTGACTTTGGCAACTTCATATGATTCAGATATATGTAATTGTTTTATCTCTGATATTTTTAGAATATCTTCATAATCTAAATTATTAACGTCTTCTTCTGTTGGCATTCCCTCAAAAGCATAAAAATCTTCTAGCATTGTGAATAGGGCAATGTCTTTTGAATTTGATGCCCTTTCCCAATTAACATACAATATTTTTTTCCAATCGATACTTAATGCATTCCACCAACTTTTTAATTTTTCTTTATCCATGACCTTAATCCTTGTAGTATCAATATTACTTCCTTGTAAATTCAAATCTTTATCATTTATCTGCTTAAATGACAATTCCGATCAATCATTATCACAATACTTAACAACTTCACTTTCAGGTTTATTTGTCACTTTATCTTTAAAGTAGGCGGTAAAGCAAGTTTTTTCCGAGAATGACAATTTTATTTCAGGATAAAAAATTAGTTTTTTATCTTCCTGATACAAAACATTTTCCTTTCCCGAAATTATTTCATAGTCACTGTCACTTTCTAACCAAAACTCTCCTGACTGACTGCCATTACCTTGGTAGTCTGACTGAATATGAAATTCATTTTTATTAATCTTGTAATCTATGGCTCTATTATTATTATGAAAACACTCTCCATTGTCGTCTACACTTATCATTGATGCGATATTCGAGTCAATCAAGCCAATTAATTGATCTTTGTCTTCCTGAGTTCTAACTATGATTTCAACATTTCTTAATTTTGAAAAGTCAAGTTCATCTTTTACCAAAAACTCCTGCTGAGACTTGTCAAGATAGGTTTTCCAATTACGATCTGATGTATTATCAATTGTACTGTAAAGATCTTTGAACGAAAACCTATTATACATCAGAGAGATTGCACCTTTCATCGTATTTGATTTTTGCATATTCCCATCACTAATTTCACAGATTTCAGAATAATTTTCTAGTACCTCTTTTATATCAAATTTAAAGAAGACGGGAATTGGGCATTTAGGTAAACCAAACCTTTTTGCTGTTGGATAATGTGACACCCATTTACTTTCATAAACCTTACCAGTTTCAGGGGTCCAGTATTCCCACGTTTTTAGATAACCGGATTTCGAATCCATTCCTAAACATTCATTATAAAATTGAGTAGGTGTTTGGGGTCTGAAATAAAATCTTGCATATTCATGTGCGGTATCTCTAATTGAAACAACGTTTCCTGCTGCATCTGAGAAAGTAGATTCTAATGTCTTTGCCTTGTCTCGACTTAATATTTTCAACGAATTGATAATTTTCACAGCATTGGTTATATGGGTAAAATGGTAAATAGAACCACTCCATTTGTTTCGTTGTCGTTTAAGCTCAAAAACGAATCTTGCATTTAAATTGTTTTTTAAATGCGCATCTATAAAGCTTTTTGCTTCTTTGGTTATCGCGTCGTTTTGTTTGAGTTCGTAAATATCGATGTACTGAAAAAACTCTTTAACGGTTTTTAGGTTAAATTCAATGCTACTGTTTCGGGAAATAATTTTCCAGTTAAGGTCATCTTTAAAGCCTCTTAAAATGTCAGTTGTTAATTCGAGGTTACTAGAAATAGGTGTCCAATTTAGTTTATTTTTAAAAGTGGATAAAACTTCTGATGATGGTTTAAATTCTTTGTTGTTTGATATTACATCCCAAGGCAGTGATGATTCAAATTCTTCCAGAAACTCTAAATTATTTATATCTATATTGTCATTATTTATTAACAAATCCCAGTTCCAGTTTAAACGGTATCTGTTTAATAGTTCATTATCAATAACTAAACGTGAACTTTCCGATGTTATATTCCAAAAATTAGTAATTTTCTTTTTTGATAAAATGTCTATTGTTTCAAGGTTAAATTCTAAATCTGGAGAATTAAAAACCGCATTCCAGTTTACATTTTTCTTTAAGTCAAGTATTTTTAGCAAGTCATAATCTATCGTTATAAGTCTATTTTCTGATATACTTTGCCAATCCCAATCCTTATGTGGTAGCCCTTTAATATAATCAGAAGTTAGCCATCCAGCTTTGGAGAAATTATTCCAATTCCATTTCTTATCGGAGTGTTCGATAAGAAAATCTATACTAGGGGTAAACATAGGGTTTTTAGATAATTCATCCCAGTCCCAGTCCTTTTTGATATGTTTTATTACAAACTTTTCAGAGATTTCAAGATCTCTTCTGCTTGATATGATGTGCCATTTAATAAAGTCAGCAAATTTGTCAAGATTATCCTCAGAATATCTAAATGCATATTTTTTATCTGAATCTATATCTTTTTCATTTAGCAGTCGTGAGGATTCCGAAGACAATACATCCCAGTCCCACTTGCTCGTAAAATTTTCAATTATGCTATTTTGCCAAGTTATAGAACTAATTTTACTTAGTTCTTTAAAGTTCCATAGATTTTCAAATGTTTTCAAATAAGAATTGACTTTCTTTATCCAAGACTTGAAATCACTAAATAAATCCTTATTACGTGAGTCAAATACGTCATTAAGGATTTGGTTTGAAGAAAATAACTCCCAATTTATTTTGTCTTTATATTTTTCTAAAGAATCTAGTTTTGTGTCTATTTTGTCAGTTGATGAAATTATATCCCAATTCCATTTGTATTGATTATCATCAAATGTGTTTTCTATAGCATTGTTAAAATCATAAAGGGGATATTTGATTGTAATAGCTTCCCAAGTTAGGTGAACATAGTCATTAGATGAGTTAACTAAATTTGAGATTATAGGGAGTTTATTTCTCAATAAAATATCTTCTTCGGTGTAATGCTCGTCAATTATTAATGGCCAATATAATTTATCACCATATTTTTCAAAATAATCTTCAACTTTACTATTCTCAATTAAAACCCTGGTAATTTCCATCCAATCCCAGTGAAAATCACTGTTTAAAAGCATTTCTTCAATCGAGTATTTCTTAGTTATTTCCGAAATAAAATAATGTGCATTATGCAGGGATGGGATTACGTCCTGATAATATTCAATCGATTTGTTAAGTTCAGTTTTACTTAAAGTCTCTATGATTTGATGCCAATTGTAAATTATTAAGTCTCCAGGGGCGTTTTTTTCTTTTTGAAGTATTTGTCTTAGTGAAAGTCGGGTACTGACAATATTAGAGAACTCCTCTTTGTTTTCTTCGTTTATATGTAAACGTATTAATTCATATTTTGAGTTAAGTTTCTCAATATTAATCGTTTCTGCAACTTTCAGAAAGTTTAAATTAGACTGATAATCTTCAATAACACCATCCTTAGAGCTTAAAGATGAATTTTCAGAAATCACTTCCCAATTCCACGTTAAATCATGAAATTTCTCAATAATTAATTTTGATTTTATTTTTGAGGATAGAAAGTCAATAGATTCTTGATAATTAAAAAAACTAATAAATTGATTTAATGTTTCAAAATCCCAGATAATATTAACATTTTGTTCAAAACCTCTTATTTCATCATTGCCCCAGTAGATTAAATTTTTACTATTTAGTAACTTAAGTATTGGTAGATTTGAGATTATGTTCGATCTAGAATGGAATTTCTCAAATCCACTGGGGTCAATTTCGTTAATCAGTTCATTAATAAAGTCATAGGAGTAATTTAATTTGGTTTTATTATTGTCACTAAGAAGTTTTTTGAGAAATAGGTCGATGTAAGGATAAATATGATGCTTAACTTGTTGAAAGTTGTCTATAAAAATTTGTAAATCGATATTTAATATTACATAATGCCAGTCCCATTTATATTCTAAGTAATTATATACTATTTGATTAAATCCATCCCGTTTATCATATAGAAACAAATTTAAATCTAATGGAATTGATTTAATATTTTTCAATAAGAATTCATTAGAAATTCTTGGAATTAATATTGCAATATCATCTTGACTATTGCCAATAATTTTTATTATTTCATTTATATTTTTTTCTAATTCACTTTCTGCTAACTCTTTTATTAGGTACGAAATATCCCAAGGGTAAATTGAAAGGTTCTCTAATATGAAATGAATATCGACTCTTTTTGTAACGATAGCCCAATCCCAGAAATTTGTATACTTTTCTAAATTACTTTCTAAAAAAGTTAATTCACAATTCTCAGTAGTCAGAATACTCAAATTCTGATTGAAATTAGGAAGGATTAAATCAACAAATTTCACTTCCCATGCAACTCTATTATCAGTAATTATCTGTTCCCAATTAACTATATTCAAGAAAGGTGTTAGGTTATTAGAATTGATTGTTTCGATAGAGTCCAAAAAATTAGCATAATTACATTTCAGAGTAATGTCTGAAAATGAATTTTTGTTTTGCTCATAATGTAACACATCGATAAACTTTTCTTGATTTATGTCATCATATAAAACATTTAATTCATCATTCACTGTATTAATATATGCTTCGGTGTTAACATCATTTCTTTCAAAACTAATTGGCTCATCCTCTATGTAATCAATAGAAAACATCTTTTTATCTAGTTTACTACTATTCCAAAATTCATTTTTCAGATTGTGCTCATATTCTCTTCTGAGATCAACACCCTCTTTTACAAATTCTTCTTGGTTTATTTCCTTTTCGTCTTTGAATTTTAAATCAAATCCAAGTTTCTTGAAATCGAAGAAATCGTCGTCATTAAGTTGTAAATCAAAAAACTGAGGTAGTGATATTTTAGCAGAGAAGAATTTATATTTCTCTTTTTTTACCAGTGCAATTTCCCCCAAAACTAAATTATTTACTAGCCCATTATCTTTTTCTATAAGGTTGTACAGAATAAGAGAATTTAAAAATTGGTCTAACAGGAATGCTTCTGCATTATCTTTCCTAATATTCCTATCAACAATATCTTTTGTCGCAAAGCCAAGTAATACTCCTAATTCATCAAATTCAATCGAACCACCAGCTCTATCAATTAGAGATAAGATTACAAATTCATAATCCTCAATAATTTCTATTTTTCTGTAAAATACCTTGTGTATTCTTGATCTTACATTTACTATGAACTCTATCTTATTCACTTTTCATAAATTCTTTAGAATCAATAACTAACCCTTTCGGATCATCTTTAATTGATTTGTAAACATTTTTATAAATTTCTTTTTGCGAAAAGTGTTCAGAATTTCCTACTATTACCAATAACCTTTTTGCTCGAGATAATGCAACATTCAACCTGTTGGGAGATTGAGCAAATCCCAATGAAAAATCACCTTTATTATCAACGAATGTCTCCTCTATTGATGTTTGAGATTCTGCAATTTTATTACTTCTGACCAAAGAACAAATGATAATATTTCTTTCCATTCCTTGAAATCTATCAACAACTGAAATTCTACAATTCGAATTTGGTGGAATAGACTTTTGTAGCAATTGTTTTTGGGCACCATAGAATGTAATAACTCCTATTTCCTTTTCATCATCATCTTTCCAATAATCTTTGAAATTTAAATAACCTTCATCTTCAGAAAGTTTTGAAATAATTTTTGTGACAATAGAAACTTCCATATGATTAACTCTACTTGTACCAACTAATATTTCAGGAGAATCTGTATCAATCCAAACAACTTTTGACCCATTAAATAATTTCTGTCCTAAATATCTACTTGATACATTTGATAAATCCTCATCATCAACTAAAGCTTCATTTAGTCCACAAAAAAGTCCTTCATCATCTTTGTAAAATTGTTTGATAGTATTGTTTATAGATGGGTGCATTCTATATTGAACATTGAAAGATGATTTGGCTTTTTTATCAAGTTTTAAAAATAATTTTTCAAAAAAAGAAACATCAAAATCTTTTCTATGAGTTTTAATAAACTTAATTGAGTCTTCAATTTGACTATGCTTAGATTTTTCAACTTGTTTTAAAACTTGTTGGAATTCCTCTATAAATTCATTAGTATTTAACATAGGCGGAAGTTGCCTATGATCTCCAATTATTATCGCTTTTGTGGTATATAAACATGGCAGTAACAATTCTGGGGGGGTTGATTTCGAAGACTCATCTTGTATAACTAAATCAAAATTTATTTCTTCTAACCCTGTCACGTCTTTGTATGCTTTGTAAAAGGCAGTGTCACGAAATGTAGAACTTTTTTTCCCAATTGTTCCACTTGTTGAACCAATTACATTACAATATTTTAAATACGATTGATAAAATGAGGTTTTTATTAGGCTATCTTTTTTAGTTAAATAATCTGTCCATGAACCTATTAAATCATCTTTGGTTTCTTTTGCTCTAATTACAACCTGTTCAATCCAATTGTCCAGAACATTTTCTTCAGTATAACCTTCTGTAAGAATATTAGCACTCCAGTTTTTTAAATTTGAAAAAAGAAATCTTTGTCCTTCAGAATCAACGGAACTACTAGACCCAAACCTAATTGGCTTGAGCAACATATTAGTTTTACTTGTCAGTTTATTTATGGCATTATCAACTGCTAAATTTGTTTCAGATGTAACTAGAATTTTATAATTATTTGATTCTTCTCTAGTTATATGTTGCCAAATAATTTCAGATATAGCAGTAGATTTTCCAGTTCCGGGAGGACCTTGGATAAGAAAAAGCGATGAAACTAACGTAGATTTAGCAATTGCTTCAATTTGTTTTCCATTTAATCTTTCATTTAAACAATCATTCTTTACTTCCTTTATTCTACTTTTTAATTCATCATCAGTATAATCATTGTTTGGATTATCAGGATAGGATAATACTTTCAATAGCTCATTCCTCTTACTGTCGAAATTATCTAATGTATGTTTTAGTCGTTTTACTTTATCTTTTTCTCCTTTTAATGATGGTTGTATTCGATTTACAGTTGGCAATTTTGTATCATTTACAAAATAATCATTTAGTCTTAATCTAATTTTAGGGTAATCTACTTGTATTAATGTTCCAAAATCTACTAAATGTTTTCCGTCTTTGTAGCAAAAATCAATATGTCTTAGGTTATCAATCTTTTCGTTTTTTATCAGTTTTCTTTTCTTCTTATCGATTAATAAAAGATATTTTTCTTTATCTGTTTGCTCAAATTTTAGATTGAGTTTAGAAGTTATAATGTTTTCATTGATATAGGAATCTAATGACCTTCGTTCTAAAGGTTTATTTCCTTTAACATATTCCCTCCAGAAAAACAGGCTAGATTTATTATTATTCCAATGGCTTTTGATCTTTCTTTCCGATAGTTTTGCAACTATTGGCCGATAATCAAAATCGGTTTTTAGTTCTAATTTTATTTTTAAATCTGTATTGTACTCAAGAGATTCATGAATTTCACTTAACAATGGTTTTATTTCATTAAAATTATATTTTGACACATCGAACATTATGTTTGACGTTGACATCTTTGAGCTGTATATAAAACGAGATTGATTTTTCTTTATTTTTCTAATCTTTTTAATCGAATCATTCGATAACTTGTCTTTATTCGGAAGAAAATCAATCCTTTTTATGTTCTCATTATATTGATTTAGAATTGAAATTGTTTTAGACAGATCTGATGCTTCAATCAAATGTTTATTTGATTGAATAAAACCAACCTTTTCTTTCTTTATTTTTTGTTGATAATCAATTAGTGCATTATGAGTTATTTTTCCTTCAATAATGGGAAGACCTCTGAAGTCAATAAAATTCTTTTCCGCTTCTTGCTTTAAATCGTCCATTATTTCTTCAGTAATTGAAGAAGTAATTTCTGATTTTGAATAAAAAAAAGAATGCATCTCACTAATGTCAACAGATGTTTGAAAAACAGTTTCGATTTTTTTAATGAATTTAGCCTCATCTAAATCTTCAATTTCAAAATCGACATAATTTTCACCTACAATTTGATTTTTAACTAAAAAAGAAGGACTCTGAAGTTCCAATAATTGAGTTTTGATATCAATTATTCTTTTCCAAATAGAACTGTCATTAATTCGATGCTCTAAATTTGCCTCTAAACTTTTTAAATCAATCGGCCCGATTACTTTCAGAGATTTAACTGGTTTCATTCGAGCTCATAAATTTCTTGAAAATAAATTCCGTACCATAGTCCGGTGCCACTCACCATTAAACTGTCTAAAGAGAATTTACTCAAAAGTTCAATTATCATCGGGAGTCCTAAATTCATAGTGATACTACCTTGGATTAGAGTTTTTTTTGTATTCGAATTATCTATCTTTTCAGTTATATTTTTTAATTCTGCGGTTGTTGTGATATTTGACCGCTCAAAATTCATGCTCGTTTTCTTTATTTTGTCTTCTAAAAAGTCTATACTCATTTCGAAGCAATGTTGATTTGGGTTGCCTTTTTTACTTGTAGCTACTGTAATTGCAGTGCCAACCGCAACACATAAATCGAAGTCGGATTCAAATAAATTTGCCTTATGAGCTTCAAGATAGAGATCCCTTAGGTATTTATGTGTAAATATTTTGCACCTCTCAAAACCTTCTTTTATTGTTTCAGAGTTGTTAGGGATATTGTTAAAAAGTTCCTTTTGTATATCTGTTGTTCCGAAGCCTAAACTATGAGTTTGCACCATTTCGTTATTTTGAAAAAATGTAATCTCAGTCGAGCCACCTCCTTGGTCTATTAAAATTTGTGATTCTTCAGGGTCTATATATTCGGGTTTACTATTTGCAAATGCAAAATATGTTGCTTCTGCCTCTTCTTTTTTATTCAATATTTTGACGTTGATGCCACATTTGTCTTTTATTGAGTTCAAAATTTCCTCTTGGTTTTTTGCTTTTCTGTACGCTGCTGTGGCAACACAAATAACCTTATTTATTCCTCTGTTCTTTATTTCATCAAGCATTCTGTTAATGGAAACAATTACTTTACGATTAAAATAATTCATATCCATAATCATCTCAGAATTTAAGCCTTTACCTGTTTCTGGTTTTTCAGCCGTTCTGAAAAAATGGCGAAAATTGAAATTATCATAATTGTCTCTATATTTAAAACCTTCGTTTTTCATCAATCTTTTTTGAGGGCCGATTAATAATTTAACTGCCTTAGTTGATAATTCGAGAACTGCAAAGTCTTCATTATTTGAATTCTTGTCCAGAATCGTAACTCCACTGTTATGCATAAATGATATATTTTAGATTTTTTTGATAGGTAATATTTAAATATATAAATTTTAATTAACTGATTTTATGAAATAGTTTAATTCATATTTTTTAATCTTACTGTTAAGAGTATTGTAGGACCATCCTATTGCCTTAGCTGCTTTTGTGCGGTTTCCTTTAAATATTTGAAGTACCCTTTCGATATGTTCTTTTTCGATGTACTCAATATTTAAGGGTCTTTCTTCATTTTTTTGATTTAATTCGTTTGGCAAATCAGATTGTTCAACTTTCTCCTCATTAAAAACATATAATTTTGTAATTATATTATCCATCTCTCTTATATTCCCCGGGTAGGTATAGTTAACCAAGGTTTTCTCGGCATCTTTGCTAAGTTTTAAGGCTTTGGATTTATTCAAGTCTTTTTTCTTTTTTTTGAGAAAGAATTTTAACATCGTTTTGATGTCCTTTTGACCTCTTTCCAATAATGAGGGTAGGGTGAGCTCGACAATAGATAGCCTGTAATACAAATCCCATCTGAATTCTCCTTTTTTACATTTTTCAATTAGGTTCTGATGAGTTGCAGCAATGATCCGAACATTTATTTTTTGCTCTTTATCACCAATAGGCATTATAACGCCCTCTTGTATGACTCTTAATAGAGATTGCTGCATGTATGGGCTGATATCACCAATTTCATCAAGGAAAATGGTTCCTTCATCAGCATCCTTAAATAGCCCAGGTTGATCATCTTTTGCATCTGTAAATGCTCCTTTTTTGTATCCAAAAAGGCGTGATTCCAATAATTGATCTCCTATTGCGGAACAGTTTATAGTGACATATGCTTTGTTTTTTCGGATAGATTGATCATGAATGAATCTCGCTAAATTCTCTTTTCCCGTTCCGCTTTGTCCTTTAATCAATGTGGTTATTCCATCTGTCAGTGCAATTTTAGTTGCCTTATCGTATATGGACTGAATACTTTCCGTGATTTGAATTTTATCTGATCTTTTAACTGAAGCAGAAACAGCATGAATAGATGTGTTACCGATGCTATTGTTTTTTAATTCAATCTCAATAAATTCTGGTATTCTACTTTTTGTGAATTTTCCTGGTCGTGTTTGAATGAGTTTGGTATTTAATCCAAGCCGTGCGTGACAAAAATACCAGGCTGTTTGCATAGCTGGAGTACCCGGTGAAACAAATATCTCAATTTCATCCTCTTTTAGTGATATGAGTAATTGATCAATTTTTTGTTGTATTTCTTGAACGTTAATGACGTCATTTACATTCATACATTTGTATTCAAATTGACGTTCCTTGTATTTTTTACTCATATAGGTGCGAAAAATACCGACTTCCCTATCTACGTTTTCATTTGAATAAAGAACGATATGTCTATCATACTTTCTCTTTTCATAAAAGTGAATGTGGAAATTGCCGTGAGTCCCATCAGGTTTAAATCCCCCCATTTCAAAGTCATGCATTTTTGCTATCCAAGAGATTAATGTCTTCATAAGTATCAAAATTTGATACAATAATACAAAATTATATAAATATAAAGATTATTAAGGCATTTATTTAACTGTTTTTGGACATGGCATGGGATTTGACCTATTGGGGCGAACGCAAAAATTAGAAATCAATCCCATTAAAACACACAACTATGAAGCCTACAGATCAATTCAATTTTGGTAAATACAAAGGATTAACTCTTAAAGAGGTTTACCTCGGTACTCCTATAGAATTAGAGACTATGATTGATTTTATGCATTATGTGCTTAATGAAGAGCCGATGTCACATTATGAAAGTACAATTTCCCCATCTGTATTCACTTGTATAATTGGTTTTGAAGTACTTGAAGACCACATAGTTGTTGAGCCAATGTATTCAAAGCCGTGGGTGGATGATTCTAATGAGCGAATAGCTCTTGGTGATATGAGTAATGAACTAAAGTTATATTTCATAGAAATTTCTAACAAGATAAAATGGAGGGCAATGACCGGTGAAAAATTACCTATTGAGAATTATAACCTCGCAAGGAATTCTAAAATTTGTCTTGGGCCAGATGTTGGCTATATCAATTGGTGTATTGAAAATGTCGCTGGGTTTAGCATCTCCCACGATGATTTGGAGTGCTTAAAAT
>Ga0209223_10003887_pt1 | contig 13973 bp, 17 predicted proteins | sample COG_06_FD_184750 | JGI IMG/M metagenome (GOLD analysis project Ga0209223, IMG submission 184750) | Pelagic Microbial community sample from North Sea - COGITO 998_met_06 (SPAdes) (version 2) | ecosystem: Environmental > Aquatic > Marine > Neritic zone/Coastal water | place: Helgoland, sampling...
GATAAATTATCGTTTAATAAATTATAATTATAATTCATTAGATTTGTTGAATTATGATAAAAATAAAGATGTAAAATTAAAATATATTTAATTATCGTTTTAAATTAATAGTGTATACAAAAATCTATATTATATTTTTATACTATAGATTTTTGTATGATACAAAAACACCATCTAATAGTTTGAATCTAATATTTTGCATCAATTATAAATTTTTTCGCAGGGGAAAATAAATGTTCTTTGTTATCAATATTATAGTATGTTCTTTTATCATTTTTTTTATTTACATAAGCAGACATCCATGCAAATGATGATGGATAAGTTATAATATTATAATCACATTTTGAAAAAAGGTCATAATCAATTAATTCGTTATTTTTATAACTACCCGGTGATATTATCATCTTATTTTTTAATTCATGGTTTGATATAAAATTCTTTACCCATACTATATCGTCCTGATGTGTAGTATTTTTTGTAGTAAAATCATTATTCATTCTAAAACCTCCTGTAAAAATTATTATTTTAAAGTTGGTTTCATTTTTAATTATATTTTTTAATGAAACATTTGCAAATTCTTCAATTAATTTATTAAAAATAGTAATGTCCATATTTAATTGTGAAACTACATCACCCCTTCTAAAATGAATACCAATTATTTTTGTTTCTCCTTGATTTAAAGAATTAATAATTGTATTAGTATAATTAATTATATCATTATTCTTAATAGTTAATTCATTTTTAATAATTTCTTCATTTTCGTTAAAATAATTTTCATTACAAAAATGACCATTAATAATTGTATTATCCTTAATATTAAATATATTATTATCAAAAAAGAATGAATTATTTGGTTGACCATAACTATATTTTTGATTAAAATGGGGACAACTTTTTATATCAAAATTTTGTAATAAGTTTGTTTGTCCGTGCCAACTTGTTTTAATATCTGTATAACATTCATATCCATTTTTTAATGCTATATTTCTCATTGTTGCATATTGAAAAAGTTGATTTCCTAATCTTCCTTTTAAAACAAAACTTATTGGCATTTATATTATTATTTAAATATTATTATTTAAATATTATTATTTAAATAATAATATATGTATGATAATTTAATAATAAAATATAATAATGATAATTATAATTTTTATAGTTATTTGACAGAACATTACAAAATAAAATATACAAATTTTTTAGATTTAGAAAACATTCATACTCTTTTAATTAGTAATGAGTTAACTTTTGAAAATAAAAACTTTTATAAAGAAATACCTATATTTGGTCAAACAGATAGAAATTCAGTATTTGTAAATAATTTTTATAATTTTATTGATACAGATTATACATTTTTATATGAATATATAGATTTTATTAAAAATGTTATAAAACCGCATTTTCCTCTAGAAGATAAATTAATTATTCAAAAAACACCTAATATACGTTTTCATTTACCTGGATGTTCAAACATAGGAAAACGAGCTACTGATAAATATGATGATATTATAGGGTTGCATTATGATGGGGAATTTGGGCATCCAGAAGAAGAAATAAATATAGTTTTACCAATTACTGACATGTTCGATACAAATAGTATTTACTATGAAGAATATCCTAACTCTAATATGGATGTATATAATTATTCATGTATGAATTTAAAGAAAAATAACTTTTTTATGGGATATTTAAACAAATGTAACCATTACAATAAAATAAATAATACAGAACAAACTAGAGTAAGTTTAGATTTTAGAATAATACCTTACTCAAAATTTAAAAATAGTATTAATACTTCGGTAACTACAAATGTAAAATTTGATATAGGTAATTATTATATGTTGATATAATAATATAAAGACACTATATATAATATTTATAAACTACATGTCATTAATTTCACAAGTAAAAGATTATTGGAATAATAGACCGTGCAATATTAAACATTCTGATAAGGAATGTTGTTCAAAAGAATATTTTGAAGAAGTAAGTAAAAGAAAATATTTTGTCGAACCACATATATTACAATTTGCAAATTTTGAATTATATAAGGATAAAAGAGTTTTAGAGGTTGGTTGTGGAATAGGAACTGCCGGCCAAACATTTATAGAAAATGGTTCCATATATAAAGGATTTGATATTTCTGAAAAAAGTATAGATATTGCAAAAAACGTCAAAATATTTTTAATTTAAAAGGTGAATTTATTGTAGAAAATATTGAAGAATATTCAACAGAAGAAAAATTTGACTTAATATATAGTTTTGGTGTTCTTCATCATACACCTAATATTAAAAAAGCAATTAATAACATATATAACATGTTAGAAGAAGGAGGTGAATTTAAACTCATGTTATACGCCAAAAACTCATTAAAAATGTTTAAAATAAATGACGGTTTAGACCAATATGAAGCACAATCTGGTGTTCCTATTGCTGATACATTTACCAATAAAGAAATATATGATTTATTAAAAGATTTTAAAAATATAAATATATTACAAACACATATTTTTCCATATAAAATAGATGAATATAAAGAATATAAATATATAAAAGAAGAATATTTAGAATGTATGTCAGAAGAATTATTTAAATGTTTAGAAAAAAATTTAGGATGGCATTTATGTATTCGTTGTAATAAATAAAAAAAAATATTTTTATTAATATTATGGATAAAAATATTTCAGTTATTGGTATTGGTAAACTAGGATTAGGTCTTTCTCTTCTTATTGAAAAAGGAGGGTATAATGTATGTGGTGTAGATATTTTTCCAGATTACGTAAATTGTTTAAATAATAAATCATATAAAACAAAAGAACCACTATACGAAGAGTTGTTAAATAATAGTAAAAAATTTTGTGCAACAACCAAAATAGAAGAAGGTTTAGGTTTTTCAGACATTATTTTTATTGTAGTTCAAACACCTAATTCTGGAGGAGATAAATTTTATGATCATTCTATTTTATCAAACCTTTTAACAAAAATAAATAGTTATAAAGTAAAAAATAAACATATTATTATTGGTTGCACGGTTATGCCAAACTATATTAATACAATTGGAAAATATTTACTCCAAGATTGCGAAAACACTACACTAAATTACAATCCTGAATTTGTTGCACAAGGTGAAATCGTAAATGGATTTTTAAATCCTGATATAATATTAATAGGTTCTGAATCAAAAGAATTACACCATAGATTAAAAGAACTATATGATTCTTTCATATTAACTAAACCAAAATACTGTGTTTTAAAACCCTTAGAAGCAGAAATTGTTAAAATTTCTCTTAATGGGTTTATTACAACAAAACTATCCTTTGCAAATATGATTTCGGATGTATGTGATTCAGTTGGTGCAAATAAAAATTCAGTATTGGATTCAATCGGTTCTGATTCCAGAATTGGCAATAAATATTTTAAACCAGGATATTCATTTGGTGGTCCTTGTTTTCCAAGAGATACTAGAGCATTAAAACAATTCGTAGATCAAACAAACATAAATAGTGATTTGTTAAAAGCAACGACACTATATAATGATGAACATATTATTTTTCAGGCAAACCAATTATTGTCTGAAAAAAAAGATGAATATATTATTGAAAATGTATGTTATAAAGAAAAAAGTGAAATACCTTTAATTGAAGAAAGTGCAAAATTAAAAATTGCAAAATATTTAGTTGATAAAGGTAAAAAAGTAACTATTTACGATACAAAAGAAACAATCAATGAAGTAAAAAAAGAATATGGAAATATTTTTTCTTATAATGATATAATTTGATTAATTAATGTAATCTATTACATTATTATTAAATAAATACATACCAAGACCATGGATAATTATGGTTTACATCAGGGTTTTTATTTATACTATTGAATAATTTATAATTATTTTTTTCAATAAATTCATGAACTGCCCTTTTTACAGGAGGATAAAAGTAATCATCTCCACATAAAATACCATTTTTTTTTACCTTTTTACTCCAAAGTTCAATATCACTTGATACTTGTTCGTATTCGTGTCCTGCATCTATAAATACCAAATCAAAATAATTATCATTAAACTGATGAACCACTTCATTTGTAAATCCTTTCACAATATTTACACGCTTATCATGTAAATATCTATTCTTAATAGTATTATAAATATCATTACCATGATTTTTCATTAATTCATATGATCCATCTTTATTTGATTCATAATTTATAAATGCATCAATACCATTATATTCATGAATATTAAGATTATTTAATAATAAAGGTATACTTTCCCCATATAAAATTCCTAATTCTGCAACAATTATTTGTTTTCCATTAAAATGGGTTTTTATTTCATTTATGATATGTGATATAGACATTCTATATAATATTATATAAAGATATCTTTATATATAAATATATCTTTAAATATTTATATATAGAATGATACTATTTAAATATATTTAAATGATAATACCTATAATGGACGATTTAAAAAAAAATTTGATATTTTGCTCTGCTGCCTTTCATATTCAACAATGTGACAATAATAAAAGAGAAAATGAATATTTATTTTGTTTAAAACAATTATTAAGATTTGTTCCTTCTAATTTTGATATTGTAGTATGCGATAATACAATAAAAAATATAGATAATTTAAAAAATAATGAATTAAAACATATTTTACAAAATAAAACAACATTTTTAATATTAAACCGTAATATTGGCACCAAAAATATAGGAATGGGCGAATTAGATGAATTAATTCATGTCTATGAAAATATAAACTTTAGGACATATAATAAAGTTGTTTATTTTACATTAAGAAAGATTATAACAAATCCGTGGGTTTTTGAAAAAGTTAATTCTATGGAGAAAAATGGATTGATATCAAATCCAATATTTTTACATTTAAATAATAATAATAATTTTTATTATAGTCCATCAACTCCAAATTTATATAATGATATGTTTTTTGCATTATCATCTAATTTGATGATTGACTATATTGAATACTCTAAAAATAATATTGAGTTTAATTTGAAAAATAACATTGGTTCAGAACAAAATTTATATAAATTTATTAATATAAATCAAGTTGACTATGAAATGTTAGATTGCCTTGGATTTATTCGTATAGATTATAAAGCAAATAACGAGATACAACTAATATAAGTTAAAATAATATAATAATAATATAATATATTATTATTATGACATATCATACAATTTATAATTTTAATAGTAAATCTTGTAATATAAGATCTACATTAGAAAATATGTATAGAAATAAATACAAAGAATTTTTAAATTTTGAAAACATACATATACTGTTAGATAATTATAACAATATAAAAAAATATTATGATATACTACCCATATTTGGAGTTAATGATAGAAAAAGTCCTTTTATTCAGGATTTTTATAATTATATAGATTCAGATTATACATTTTTATATGAATATTTATCCTTTATAAAAAATGAAATTAAACCTTTGTTTAAGGATGAAAAATACATTGTTATACAAAAAACACCGAATATTAGGTTTCATTTACCTAATTGCAGTAATATTGGAAAAAGAGAAACAGATGAGTTTATTGATTTAATTGGCGTTCATACAGATAATGAATTTGGACATCACCCTGAAGAATTAAATGTAATTTTTCCAATTACACGTATGTTTGATACAAACAGTATTTATTATGAAGATTATCCAAAATCAAATCAAAGATTAGATGATTTTAAAAGTTTAAATATAAATGAAAATAATTTTAGTATTAACAAGTTCAACTCTTGCTTACATTATAACAAAATTAATAAAACAACACATACACGAGTAAGTTTAGATTTTAGAATAATTCCTTATTCTAAATTTTATAAGGAAGAAAATAAAATGTCAGCTACCAATAAAATAAAATTTGAAATAGGTGATTATTATATGTTACTTTAGGTTTGGAATTAATATATTATGAACAAATTTTTCAGTTGTATAATTATTAATCGCTTTTTTATAAGCGTTTTCTGCCAAATATGTATAATTATCATAATTAAGTAATATTTGATCAATTAATAATTTTAATTCTTCTTTTGTTTTCCAATATAAAAAATCTTCATTTTCTTTAAACAAACATTCAATACTTTTGTAGTCATCATTATAACATAATAATATACATTTATTAAATGCACCCTCAAACAATCTAGATTTAATTTGAGGAACTAATTTTGTTTTTTCAGTATATTTATAATATTCAGTATCCTTAAATGTATCTAAAAAACCTTTATCAGGTTGTTGACATAAAACATTATGAATAACTGCTATTTTACTTATTGAATAAGCTTTAATTTTATCAAGATAAGAAGGGGCATTATAATTATTCGCAATTCCTCCAATCCATATATGGGTTTTATATGTTTTTATAACATCATAAATATCATAAAGAGGAAAATATTCTTTTAATTTTTTTGAAAGTTCATTTATATTACCTGAATATATGATATCATTTTTTTTATTTGAATACTCTATATTTTGAATTATATTATCCTCACTATAAAAAAAAGGAATAGATACTCTTTTATTTGTATTAAACCTTTTATTAATATAATCACATGTCAAAGGACAAATTGAAAATATTTTAAATGCATCTTTTTCAAATTCACACAAATTAAAATTTCTTTTTAAAAAAGGTTCATAAAATGATGATCCTTCTTCAAAATCAATATATATCATTTTTTTCCCTCTTTTTTCCATTGTATAACTTTACTATCTTGATGTAAAAAGTAAGGAAATTTATTTGTAAAATTTCCTAGTCCTACAATTAAAACATATTCATCACTAATTAAATGTTTATATTTTTCTATATTCAAATTTAAAATCGGATCATTTGAATAATTTATATTAAATACATTATAAAGTATCATTTTATAATGTAGTTTATAATTAAATCTTTAAATAAATGTATTTGTAATATTAAAATAGGTTTCAACAACCTTTTTAGAATCTTCTGGTAAATAATTAAAATAATTTTTGCTATCTTTTTTCAAATCATATAATAATTCTAATGTTTTTTCATATCCAATATATTCCATTTTCATATTTTTTGTTAAATCTTGAATATTTCTATCTTGAAAAACAGTAGCTTTATTATAAATAACTTTAAACCCAATTGACTGCATATAATAAGATGGCCAAATATCGTCCATTCTTCCTATTCCAGGATAAGGAATAACTATATATTTTTTCATCGCTTCTCTAGAAAAAAATGTATTTTGAGAATTAAATGGAGAAAAGGTATTACAAGCTAAAGGAAAATATTTATCATCAAAGAAACACATTGGCTTGTGTTCTAATCTACATACAGCATCAATATCTGGGTCTCCATTCCAAAAATCCGCTTGAATATCTGGAATAATTGTTTTTCTAGTTATTTTATACTTATCCTGTCTTTTTTTTAAAATTTGTATTGGGAATCCTCTGTGCCACAAGTGTGTATAATTCGTAGCCCCTATAGGATCAAACGCAATATCATCACATTCATAATAGTATACATTAGTTGGTTGTCCTACTATTATATTTTTCCCCCAATTATCAAGTGGAATATTATCATCATCCACACTAGCTATTATTTCTGCACCATCTTTTAATGCTTGTAAAAATCCAATATTTCGCCTTTGGATACTTTTCCATCCAATTAAATCACTAATTTCTTTAAAATTCTGTTCTTGATAATCTGGAGATAAATAAAAGACATTTTCATGTTCTTTACAAAATTCATTATACTCATCATGAGGAGTTTTTGTATCCCCTACGATATATAATTTCCAATCTTTAAATGTAGCAAACTTTCTAGTAGCTTCAGATATAGAATAAATTGTTGTAGTAACAATTGCTTTCATTTTATATACATAAAATTTATATATTTATGTATATTTATAATATATATATATTATTTTCAATATGTTTTAAATCATAATTATATAATCCCCAATTAGTTGGATTTGTATATCTAGTTTTCCAATTATTGCCGTCACTACCATTACGATTATGTTTTTTATGATCCAAATGTAAAATATTTCCATTTAATTTAATTGGCATAACATCATTATAATATAAGTTAAAAATTAAACGTCCATCTAACATACTTTCATTTCCATTTGATTTAATTTCTGCAAATCCACCAATTTTTAAAAAAATATTCTTTGATGTTGCTGTAAAATCACCGGATGCAGGGGTTCCTAATACTTCATCAGCTAACATACCATTTTTTGGGAAAGAATTACCCCTATTAATCTCCTTTAAATTGTGATCAACATCTATTCTCCAATCACATCTATAATATTTATTATCTTCGTTAATCCTATAAAACATTTCTTTAATTAATTCTTCACTAATCACATCATCCGGATTGGATATTAATATAAATTCTCCATTACTATGTCGTATTCCTACATTTTTTCCACGATATTCATAAAATCCATTAGGATTCAACCCTTCTTTAATAACACATTCATTTGAAACAATTATATTTTTTACATATTTATTTGTAAAAATAGTTGATAATTTTTTATTCTTATATAAAAAATTTTCTTTAACTGGATTCCAATCTATAAATATTATTTCAAAATCATTATTAAAGTATTTTTCCATTAGTAATAAATTAGATTCTACCGCAAATTTGATCCTTTCAATATTATTATATTTTATAGTAAAATTATTTTTAAAATAATTTGGATCTTTATTTCTAATATCCGATTGAGGAAACTCTACTACATTATAATCATCACCATAATTATCATCTCTGGCGGTATATATTATACTAAGTTTTACCATATTATTTAATATAAAATATAAAATATAATATTTAAGTATAAATATTTAAAATATAATATTTAAGTATAAATATTTAAACAATAATAATACTCATTCTCTCTTAATAAATAATTATAACTAGATATATGAAATGAAGCAGATGCAAATATTAAATGTTTCATTATATTATAATTAAAAAGTAAACTATTTAAATAATTTACCTTATAATATAATATTTAAATGGAACAAAAATTTGAACAATCATACACAGAAAATTCTAGTAAACATCGTGTTTATTTTCCTATTTATGATGAAATTTTTAAAAATAATAATATTAGTCAATATGAAAACTATAATATATTAGAAATTGGCGTGGATAATGGTTCAGGAGTAAGAGCATTAAAAAAACATTTTCCAAATTCAACAATATACGGATTAGACATTTTGCCAAGATGTAAACAATATGAAGAAGAAAATATAAAAATTATAATTGGTTCTCAAACTGATAATACTATTTTACAATTATTAAAAGATGTAAATTTTGATATAATAATTGATGATGGAAGTCATCATAATAATCATGTTTTTTATTCTTATTCACAATTATTTCCATCTTTAAGTAATTCAAAAGTTGGAATTTATATTGTTGAGGATATTCATACATCTTATTGGAAATATTACGGTGGTGGATATAAAAACTCTAACGCAACTATTGAAAAATTTAAAGATATAATTGACATGCAACATGCTTGGTGTATTAGAGACCCAATTAGTTGTCATATACCTCCATACGATGGTATTAATGTTACTAAAACATATAATGAAGAATGGGTTCAGTTTATACAATTTTATGAAAACATTATAGTAATTAAAAAAAGAAAAGAAAAGGCACAATGTTCAAAACCCATCTAATAATTATGTATTATAATAATTACTATTTTAATTATAATATTTAAAAACAAACAAATATAATTAAATAATGGATATAAGAAAAAACACAATTCCGGTTTTATCTCCAAAAGGAGATGAAGACGATGCAAAAGTAGTAGGCGATGTAATAAAAAGTGGTTGGTGGATTAATGGTCCAAAGGTTAAAGAGTTTGAAGAAAAATTTGCAAAAATGGTAGGAACCAAGTATGCAATCGCAGTTACTAGTAATACACATGGATTAGATTTAATATTAAAAGCATATGATATTAATCATGGTGAAATTATTAGTCCAACAATTTCATTTGCTACAACAACAGCAGTCCCTATGTGGAATAATTGTAAAAATATTTTAGCAGATGTAGATCCTATAAATATGAATATATGTCCAAAGGATGTTAAACAAAAAATAACAGAAAATACAAAGGCAATTATATGTGTAAATTTGGCAGGAATACTAGCGCCGATTGATGAAATAAGAAAAAATTACGATGGATTAATTATAGAAGATTGTGCTCATGCGTGTTATACTCCAGGAGCAGGGTCAAGAGGAGATATTGCTGTATGGTCATTTCAAGCAGTAAAAACGATGCCTACTGGTGATGGTGGAATGATAACAACAAATAATAAAGAAATAATGGAAAAAATCAAAAAACTATATTGGTTTGGAATAGAATCTACCTATGATAGAGTAGAAAAACAAAAAGATAGTCCTGGTTCTAATTCAGTATATAAATGGAAATATGACATTGATATATTAGGGTATAAATATTATATGATAGATTTGACTGCTGCATTAGGTTTATCTCAGATGAACAAATTAGATGAAAACTTAAAACGAAGACAATTTATACAAGAAAAATATAATGAAGCATTCTCAAAAATATCAGAAATTAAAATACCTCCATTTTCATACACGGTTCAACACTATGTTATAAAGGTAGAACCTAACAGAAGAGACAATTTAATTGATTATTTAAAAGATAAAAATATTCATACATCAGTCCATTATCGTCCATTACATTTATTTACACAATTTAAAGATGACTCTGATTTCCCGATTGCTAATAGAGAATGGTTAAAAATGATCACATTACCAGTGCATTTAAATATGTCGGATGAAGATATTGATTATATTATTTATTGGGTAAAAGAATTTTTTAATTAAATATAATTTATACTCATAAATAACTTAAATACTATATAGATAATAGAATGAATAAAATAAATATTGATAATAGATATCCCGCTGAATGTGAAATTAGGAGTAATTTGTTACCCTATAAAGATTATTATGAATGTTTACAAAATACATTTGACTTAACCAACATAAAATCAGTATGTGATATTGGTTGTGCTACTGGTCATTTAATTTATTATTTAAAAGAAAATCACAAGATAGATGTAAAGGGATATGAATATTTTGATTATCATAAAAATTCTGAATTTTGTAAGGTTAAAGATGATATTATAATATATGATATTAGAGATGAATTACCAGATGATGTTGAACAATATGATATTGTTAATTGCTCTGAGGTAGGAGAACATATAGATAAAAATTATGCAAATATTTTAATAAATAATTGCAAGAAATTAAGTAAAAAATATATTATTTTTACATGGTCATCTCATGGAGGTGATCTTGAACCTAGTTGCGATCCGTTGCATCAACATTTAAATCCTTTATCAAGAACGGATTATATTAATTTGATGCTTAGTCACAATTTAAAACCTAATATTGAGTTAACTAATATTTTTTTAAAAAATAGTAAAAATAAAAAAGATTTTTATTTTTGGTGGAGGGAAAGTTTTATTATATGGGAAAAAATGTGAATTTAATTATATAAATTATAATATTATATATTTTATTTTTTAAATAATAAATGTTATTTATAATAATAAATATTTAAATATTTAAATAATAAATATTTAAATAATAAATGGAACCTATTTTAATATCTTTAAACCCATTTGAAGATAATAGAGGATTTTTTTATGAATCCTACAAAGATACTTTATTAAAAACTCATAATATTCAATTTGAAATAAAACAAGAAAATACATGTATATCTAATAAAAATGTGATTCGTGGATTTCATTATCAAACTGGCGAATATAGTCAAGCAAAGTTATTATCTGTTGTAAATGGGAAAATTAAAGACGTATTAGTGGATATAAGACCAGGAGAAACATATGGAAAGGTATGGGAGTTTGAATTATCATCTGAAAATAAACATTTACTTTATATTCCTCGTGGGTATGCACATGGATATTGTATATTTGAAAATAATACAATAGTTTCTTATAAAACAGATAATATTTATAATAAAGATAGTGAAAGTGGATTTAATCCTCTTAGTCCTTTATTAGATATCTCTTGGAATATAGAAACTCCAATTATTTCAGAAAAAGATTTAAATTTAAATGAATTTAAATAATATTTCATCTACATGTGATGTTATTTTGTTTAACACTATGTTATTGGAACAATTAGATTTACATATTTATATTATTCCCGAATTATAATTATATATTACCTATTAAATTTATTAAATTATCACTACATTTATTGACACTCAATTCTTCCAATACATATTGTCTCGGTTGATATGTTTCTAACTTATGTATGAATATATCAAATGTTTTTTCAAATTCTTCTTTTTCATAGAAAAATTCACCACATCTAACATCCCAATATGGAATAGATGAGCATGGTATATCTGTATATCTACTACCATATTCTTGTGACATATATTTGGTGTTCCAAACTAATAATGGTACATTACATGATAATGCTTCTTCTATAGCAAATCCTTGACTTTCATGAGCATCTAATATGATTCCGTATTTACTATTTTGTAAATAATTTAAATATTCATTTTCATTATATTTTTTAACGTAATCAAAAATTGTATAATTTATATTTTTATTTTTTAAAAATGTTTCAATAAAATATAATTCTTTTGGGTTTCGCCTTTTAAAATAAATAAATATTTTATCTCCTTTATTATTATTATTATTTGGTAAAAAAAAATCTGTATCTACTGGAAAACATAGTGTTTTTATTGGAATGATTTTTTCTGCACCCACATTTTTCCATACATTCGTTACCCATTCACTTGGCTGGATGTATATAGTATTATTATATTTATTATTAATATACCGTAACTTATTATCAGGAAATACAGAAAAATGAGGTCCAAATATAAATTTTTTCGTTGGATAATTAGAAGTATTTATTGGTTGTGATGGAGAATAAATTATATTATACTTTTCTATATCTTTTTCTGTTCCAAATTTATAATACCAATTTAATTTTTCTAATATTTTTTGCAACCCATTTTTGTTTTTATGATGAAATGATGAATTTATAATTAGAATTGATACATTATCGTTCATTTATATTATATATTAAATAAATTTATTTATATTACATTTAAAGACATTAATAAAATTATTTATATTACATTTAAAGATATTAATATATTTATATTACATTTAAAGATATTAATATATTTATGATTATAAAATGTTAATAAACATAAGAGAATTAGTTCAAAAATATAATATGAAAATAAAGGGTATTTTACATATAGGTGCTCATGAATGCGAAGAATTAAATGACTATATAAGTGTTGGTGTTAATCGCAATAAGATACATTGGGTAGAAGGTCAAGAAAGTATTGTAAATACTATGAAACAAAAAGGAGTCCCGCACATTTATCATGGTTTAATAGACGAAGAGAATGATAAAGAAGTTACATTTAATATTGCGAATAATGGACAAAGTTCATCTATTTTGGAGTTTGGTTCTCATTTAAAGCATCACCCACAAGTTCATTATGTTTCAAAATCTACTTGTAAAACCATTCGATTAGATACATTAATTGAACGTGAAAATATTCCTGTTAATGAGTTGAATTTTTTAAATCTAGATATTCAAGGTGTTGAGTTGAGAGCATTAAAAAGTATGGAAAAATACCTTAATCACACTGATTATATTTATACAGAAGTAAATACCGAAGAAGTATATAAAGATTGTGCTAAAATAAATGAAATTGATGATTATTTAAAACAATTTGGATTTTTTCGTCGTGATGCTAGAATTTATAAACAATTTGGATGGGGTGATGCGATTTATATAAAGCAAAATTAAAACATTTCAATAAATTTTTAATATAAAATAATATATTATTTTGCATATTATTTTAAAATTCTTCACCCCGCCACTTTCACCCATTCACTCGGAATCAAATCATC
>Ga0209223_10003894_pt1 | contig 13949 bp, 13 predicted proteins | sample COG_06_FD_184750 | JGI IMG/M metagenome (GOLD analysis project Ga0209223, IMG submission 184750) | Pelagic Microbial community sample from North Sea - COGITO 998_met_06 (SPAdes) (version 2) | ecosystem: Environmental > Aquatic > Marine > Neritic zone/Coastal water | place: Helgoland, sampling...
ACAATATGCCAAACAAACTTCCGCATATAGGGTGGAATTCAGTTAAATTCCTGGATAAAAATGAAAAAATTTTTAAAGATATTGAAAACGAAAAAGATTTTTATTTTATTCATAGTTTTTATTTTTCTGTTAAGAATAAAATAAATACAATCGCTACTACAGAATATAATCAAGAGTTTTCATCGATAGTAAAAAATAATAATGTTTATGGAATGCAATTTCATCCAGAAAAAAGTTTAAAAAATGGTATGAAACTTTTTGAAAATTTTTTAAATCTTAAATGAATAAAATTAGAATAATACCAACAGTTTTGTTTAGAGATACAAATACAATGAAAGGGAAAAACTTTCAAAGTTGGCGTATTGTTGGTAGTGTGCTCCAATCAGTTAGGCTTTATGCCTTAAGAGAAGTGGATGAATTAATTTTTTTAGATGTAAATGCAACAAAAAATAACGTCATAAATTATGAACTAATAGATGAATTTGCTGATGAGTGTTTTATGCCAGTTGTTGTAGGTGGTGGAATTAAAACAATTAATGATATTAAGAAAGTTCTTAAGGTTGGAGCTGATAGAGTATGTATAAACACAGCGCTTATAAACAATATTGGTTTTGTTAAAGAGGCAATAAAGGTTTTTGGGTCGCAATGCATTATTGGTTCGATTGATTATAAAAAAGACGAAAATGAAAAAAATTATATATGGAAAAATTCAGGGCTGGTTAAAACTAACATAGAGTTATTTGAATTTTTAAAGAAAGTTCAGGATATAGGATTGGGAGAATTACTTTTAACGTCCATAGATCATGATGGTGTTATGAGTGGTTTCGACAATTCAGTCATAAAAAAAGTAAATTCAATGTTTGATTTTAAGATAATTGCTTCAGGTGGGGCAGGTACAAAAGAGCATATTCTTGAAACAATAAAATCAACCCATGTTTCTGCAGTATCATGCTCAAGTATTTTTCATTTTACTGAAAACACACCTTTATCAATAAAAAAATTTTTAAAAGAAAAAAATATTGATGTAAGAATATAATTAAATTAATAAAAAGATATATTAACACAACATATAAAATTAACCTTAAATAAGAATGAAAAAATATGTTTTATTGCAAGTAAGATCCTCTTCTAAAAGATTACCATTTAAGGGATTGTTGAAGATCAAGTCACTACCATCAATAATACTACTCTATAAAAGAATAGTTTCTAAATCGTACAAAACAATAATTTTAACATCGAATAATAGTTCTGATGATTATTTATGTAAAGAACTACAAAACTATAAAATAAATTTCTATAGAGGAAACTTGGCAAATGTAAAGAAAAGATTTTTGGATTTTACAAGAAATTATAAAAATGAAGATATAATTATTAGACTAACAGGAGATAATTTATTTATAGACAAGTATTTAATTAATGAAGTTATTTCTCAGTTAATAAAAAACAAAAAAAAATACCTATATACAAATCCATTAATATCCAAGATTCCTTTGGGAATTTCTGTAGAAGCATTTATACTTAAAACATTAAGGCAATTTAAGAAAAACTCTTTACTTGATAAAGAACATGTAACTATCAACTTTGATAGAACAAAGGTAAATACAGTAAATTTTACCAACATAAACGCTGAATGGAAACACTTAAGCTCTACAGTTGATACGATTAGTGATTTTTATAAAATTAAAGGTGTTTTTAAAAAAATAAAGAACCCTTTATCAGCAAAATGGCAGTTCCTGTGTAATAAACTGTTAGGATTTAAAGATAAAAAAAATCAATTAAATAAATCTAAAATTATATTAAAAAGTATATATACAAAAAACTTAAATAAGAATTTACTAAAAGAAATTGCCAATCTAAAAAGTGAACAATGGAAATTTAAAGTAAATTCACAGATTAAATTCATTAAGAAAAATTTTACAAGCCTAGATGTCCACAACTTATTATATATCAATAAAGAATTAGCAGGATATACAGCTTTAAAAAGAAGTAATTTTTATAACAATGTCAGTAATATTAAAAAAAATTGTTTAATTTTTGACACATTTATTATTAAGAAAAAATTTCAAAATAAAAATTTAAGTGAAATATTAATGTGCTTTAATAAAAATAAGATAATTAATCTAAATTTACCGACTTTTTTAACATGTAAAAATAAATATGAAAAATTTTACCTAAAAAATAATTGGAAAGCTTCAAGTAAAAAAATAACCATATATCAAAAAAAATATTTTAACTTAAAAATTTTTTCTTTCAATTTCAAAGAAAATAAAATTTTAAATAAGAATAAATCAAAAATTATTATTAATTTTTAACTTATTTTATAAAATTTAATTTAAAACTATCTCCAACTTTAAGATTTTTTTTTGAAATTTTTCCAACAATTTTTGAGATCATAATTGGATCTAAATGACCTTGTGGTCTTCTTATATCCAAATCGTGCATATCGATAACTTTTCCTTTTTTTATATTTTTTCTTAAATAAATCCCTTTTCTCGCAAATTTTTTTATTTTTAATTCTGTTTTTGTTGGAGTTATTGAGCCATTACCAGACATTATTTGAAATTTTCTTGAAAAGTCACAAATTATTTTTAAATCATTTTCATCAGCTGATAATATATGATCAGGACCATCTTGGTTTTTATCAAGAGTAAAATGTTTTTCAATTACTTGAGCCCCCATTGTTATTGCCAACAAACTTGCTTCAAAACCTAATGTGTGATCTGAAAAACCAACATCACATTTAAATATCTTTTTTAAATTTTTCATTCTACAAATATTAATTTTATCAAAATCACAAGGATACAATGAAACGCAGTGCATAAGAATCACTTTTTTTTTCTTTAAAAAACTTAGAGCAGTTGTGATTTCTTTTTTATTTGACATGCCTGTCGATAAAATAATTGATATATTTTTCATTAAATTGATTTTTTTTAACATCATAATGTCCGTAATATCACTTGATGCAATTTTCAAAAATTTAAGTTTAAAATTTTTCAAGCGATTTAGGCTGTATTCATCAAACACACTAAATATTAGATCAAGTTTTATTTTATTAGTAATTTTTTTAATTAGCTCAAGTTGAGTTTTGGTTATTTCTAATCTACACCACATTTGGTATAGCGTTTCTTTTCTTTTTCTATATAAAGTACTTTTTATTTTTGAATTTTTATCAGATAGAGATTCTGCTTTAAATAATTGGAATTTTACAGCATTTGCCCCAGCTCTCTTTGCGGAATAGATAAGTTTTTTTATATTTGCTGATCTTCCATCATGGTTAATACCAATTTCTGCAATTATATATGGATTTTTCATTATATTAGAAATATATAGTATATATAATCACTCTTATGAATAAAAAAATTATTACACAAATTGAAAATATACGAAAAAAAAATAATACTAATTGGATGAATATGCTTAGAATTGCTTTTAAGTACGCTCCGAAAGAAACTTCAGCAGTGATGAAAAAAATAAATATTTGCGATCAAAGAGTATCCAAATTAGTTAGTAAACTATCTTCATCTAAGTAAGGAACAACAAATTATCTAAGTGAAGACAAATAAAATTTTTTACGGAAAACAATCAATCGATAGCAACGATATAAGAGAAGTTACCAAATCTCTAAAAAATCAATTAATTACAAGTGGTGAATATGTTAAAAAATTTGAAAATTTGTGTACAAAAAAATTAAGATCAAAATTTGCATTTTCTTGTAATAGTGGGACGTCAGCTATTTATTTAGCTTATTTGGCCATTAACTTGCAGAAAGATGATGTAGTAGTGATGCCTTCTGTAAATTTTATAGCTGCAGCAAATATTGCAAGATCTTTACAGGCAAAAGTTTATTTTGCTGATGTAAACTATAAGACAGGACAAATAACTCCAGAAACAATATCTGCATGTATAAAATTTAACAAGATAAAGAAAGTTAAAGTGTTAATTACCATGTATATGGGGGGATATCCAAGATCAGTAAAACAATTTCATGATTTAAAGAAATCTTTAAAGTGTTATTTAATTGAAGATGCGTGTCATGCTTTTGGATCAAGTTATAAATTAGAAAATATTAAATATATGATAGGATCCTGCTCACATAGTGATGTGAGTACTTTTTCGTTTCATCCTTTAAAATCTATTACAACAGGTGAAGGTGGACTAATTACAACAAATAATAAATTATTAGCAGAACGTATTAAATTATTTAGATCACATGGTATTAATAAATCCAACTTACACTGGAAATATTCAGTTGATAGCGTTGGATATAATTTTAGATTAAGTGATATTAATTGTTCATTAGGATTTTCACAATTAAAAAAAATTGAGAAATTTTTAGAAAAAAGAAAAAAAATATTTAATATTTATAAAAAAGAATTTAAATCGAGCAAAATTATAGAAATAATAGAACCCGAGAAAAATACTAATTCTGCTTATCATTTGGTTATAGCATTAATAAACTTTAATAAATTAAAAACTACAAAAGACAAGTTTTTACAAAAACTTATTCAGAAAAAAATATACTGTCAGTATCATTACACACCTATTTTTTATTTTAAAAACTTTTTATTAAAGAACAAAATGCAATTTAAAAACTCTAAACAATATTATAAAGATGCAGTTAGTTTACCTATCTATTATGATTTAAAATTGAAGGATGCAAATAAAATAATTAAAGAAATTAAAAAAGTTTTAGAAATTAAAACTTAAGATCTTATTTTTTAAAAAATTCAGCTATGATCGAATTTAAGTTAATTTTAGGTATATAGTTTGTGTGGTTTTTAATTTTTTTAAGCTCAGGAACTCGGTAGTAAATTTCTCTCGTAGCTGAACGATCAGAAAGTTCGAAGCGTATTTTTTTTATTTTAATTTTCTTTTTTGATATATTTATCATCTTTTTTGCAAGATTTTTCATACTTATTGGTTCTGAATTGTTTCCAATATTATATGTTTCATTCTTGTGACCTTTAATCAATACTTTTACAAAGCCATTTGCTGCATCTTTAACATGACAGAAACTTCTAATTTGATTTCCATTTCCGTATATTGTTAGGTCTTTATTGTGGTTAATAAAATTGGCAAACTTAGAAATTACAAAATCATTTTTTTGACCCTTACCACATACATTAAAAAATCTAACTATTTTATATTCAATATTATGTAGTTTTGCATACATTTTAAAGAATTGTTCTCCAATTATTTTGCTATGGGCGTAGATCGACTTGGGCTTAGGTTGATCTGCTTCTACTACTTTTTTATTATTACCCTCTCCATAAATTTCAGATGATGAAGCAAAAATGATTCTTTTAATATTACTTCCTTTGATTGAGTTAAGAAGATTTAAGGTTCCCTCAACATTAATTTTTATTACATTTGAGGGATTTTCTTCTGTTTTTTTTACACCTATTGCAGCAGCTAAGTGAAATAGAGTATCAATATTATATTTTTTAATACATTTTGAAATATTATTAATATTGTTAATATTTCCTCTTACATAAAATATGGTTTTTTTATTTTTATTTTTATTTTTATTTATGTCATAAATATAAATGTTGTTATTTTTTGAAAGTAAATTTGTTATTTCTGATCCAAGAAAGCCAGAGCCACCTGTAATAAGTATATTCATTAATTATATTTCAATTACATTTTTAAATTTATTAATATGATTTTTATACAAATTTCTTGTATCAAAAATCATATTTGTATTTTTTCGTAAATATGAATAATCTAAACCGTCATGATCTGTTAAGATCAATATAAAATCTAATTTTTTTAAAAAATTTTTTTTCATTTTGCGTGTATCGATTTTTTTATAATTTTTATAGGCTGTATCATTTTTTTTTATACAATGGTCATATACATATAGTTCCTTTTTTATCTTTGAACTGATTAATTTAAGTATTTCTATTGACGGAGACATTCTTGTGTCATCAGAGTTCTTTTTGTAAGACAATCCAAGAACAAGACATTTTAATTTTGACAAATCTTTTTTCTTAAAATAACTAAATAAATCTTTTACGACTGCAGCTGGCCTTGACTCATTTATTTCTCCTGCAAGTTTTATAAATTTTGTTTTTGTTCCATATTCATTTGCTTTCCATGTAAGAAAATAAGGATCAACTGGTATGCAGTGTCCGCCCACTCCTGGACCAGGATAAAAAGCTTGGTAACCAAAAGGTTTTGTTTTGGCAGCATCTATTGCTTCATAGATATTAATACCGAATTTTTCTCCAATTGTTTTCATCTCATTTATTAAACCAATATTCACTGATCTATAAATATTTTCTAATAATTTAGTAAATTCAGCAGTTTTAATATTTTTAACTTTATGAATTTTTTTTATAATTTTTGAATATACTTTTGAGACTAATAAAAGACACTTGTCAGTGCTCCCCGAGACAAGTTTGGGTATATTTTTTTTTAATACAGAAAATTTTTTATTTCCAGGATCTTCTCTTTCTGAAGAGTAACCTAAAAAAACGTTTTTTCCCAAAAATAAATTTTGTTTTTTTAATATTGGCAGAACATACTCCTCAGTTGTACCTGGGTAAGTCGTGCATTCTAAAATTATCAACTTTTCTTTCAGTGAATATTTACTTAACTGTTTAATTACTTCACCAACATACTTCATCATTGGTAATTTAGTTTTGATAAAAATTGGAGTAGGCACACAAATAATTACAACATCAGATTTTTTTATAAAATTAAAATTGTTAGTAACTATTAAATTTTTTTTTATAACTTTTTTTAAAAAATTTTTATCGATTGAGGAAATAATATTTTTATTAGCATTTATGTTTCTAATTTTTGAAAGGTCGTTGTCTAAACCAAAAACTCTAAATTTTTTTAATGCAAATGCCATAGCCAAAGGCAACCCCACATATCCCAATCCAATGACAGCTATTTTTGATTTATTGGAAGATATTTTATTTTTTAATTCTAAAAAAGTTTTTTTTTCCATTTAATTTATTATTTTATTATGAATTTTTTAGTTTTCTTCGATCTATTAAAATTTTATTGATCAAAGTACTACTTTTATCTTTCGTATATGGAAAATAAATAACCTTGCACTTTAATTTTTTGAGTTTTCTTTCCATAATTTTCCATTTTTTATTATTGTACCAGTCGTCTCCTACAAATAGATAATTTGCTTTAATTTTTTTAATATTTTCAATTTTATCAATTTCATATTGAGGAATTGTCATATCGACATGTTCGCAATTTCTGACAATCTCAATTCTTTCTACAAATGGTATAATAGGTACTTTATTTTTATATTTTACCAACTCATCAACAGTTACTCCGACAATTAATTTATCACAGTATGACTTTGCATTTCTTATAAGGTTCAAATGACCAATATGAAAAAGATCAAAAACGCCAGTAGTGTAGCCAATTGTTTTATGTGTTTTTATATTTTTTTTAATTCTTCTATATTTTTTTTGAACCATATTTTGTAATTCTCATTCTTTATATTTCTTATTTTTAAATTAAATATTCTATTTAAACTTACAGGAAAACCAATTTTTTTTCCATAAGCAAAGTTTTTATCCATATATTTATTTAGAATTTTTCGCAAAGGTTTTTTCCCATGTCTATGATCAATTAGTTGATTGTTAGTAAATTTTAATGACTCCAAAAAAATTTTTTTCGAAACAAGTGGCTCTCTACCCTCAACGCCAGAAGACATAAGAGAAAAATCTAGTCTTCTAAGAAGAATCTGCAAATGAAATTTTACAAAAAAAGCTTTTACTTTATTTAAGTTTGATAATTTAGAAACACTATTAAAAAAAATTTTAATTTTTTTAAGATTATTTAAGTCAATTCTATTATAGCAGTACAGCTCACAAAATTTTCTGACATCAAATTTTTTCGTATATTTAGCCCACCTGTAAATTCTGTCGTACCCAGCAAAAAACTCATCGGCACCCTCACCTGATAGAAGTACTTTAATTCCTTTTTTTTTTGCTTTTGCGGCTATCATTGAGAGAACCACCTCATTTGGAACACTTAAAGGTTCACATCTTAATCTGATTAACTCTTTAAACTTTTTGACAAATTGATTTGGTTTAACTTCAACAATATTAATAGGAATCTTCTTATTTTTTTTTAAATTTTGACAGTAAAGAATATCAGGATCATCTTTAAAGCCTCCACAAAAATATTTATCAAACTTTGGACTAAGGTTTCTAATTATATTGCTATCAACTCCACTACTGAGAAGTAATCCCACAGGTACATCTGATATTCTTCTTTCTTTTAAAACTTCTTTTATCAAATTATATAGATTTGTTTTTGCAGGCTTTGATTTTTTAATTTTTTCAATTACATCAAAATATTTTTTATTTATTAAACATGTTCCTGGTTCTACTGATTTTATTTCATCATAGTAGGATCTATTTAATATAGGATACCTAAAAATTTTATATTCATTTAATGAAGTTTTAGAAAATTTTAGATTAAATATTTTTTTAATAACTGATGTCTCACTTGATATTGTTATATATTTATTTCTTTTATAATAAAAAAGAGGTTTGACACCAAAAGAATCTCTTAAGCAATTTAATAGTATTCCATCCTTAGATATTCTAACTATCGAAAAAAAACCATCTAAAATATTAGGGTCAAATTTTTTTTTTATTATAATTTTTGATAGTAGGTCTGTATCAGAAATAATTTTGGAATTATTAATTTTTTTTGCAATTTTTTTAAAATTAAAAATTTCTCCATTATATAATATTACAGACCCATCTTCACAAAGATAAGGCTGAGAATATTTCTTAGACGGAGCAATAATTGCCAATCTGGAATGGTACAATTTCCAGCCATTTAATTCTATTAGGCCAGAATTAAAGTCAGGTCCACGAAAAGAGAGATGTTTATGTATTATATGTTTGTGTTTGGTTTTTATATACGGATCATTCGATGCAAATATTCCACACATTTGATATTATGTTATCTTTAATATCTGGGTTAATACTCTCGAAGATATTCTATCTAAGCTGTCTTTAAAATTATTTTTTATTTTTACTGTGGGTTTCTTTGGAAAACTTGGTTTAATATCATTCCCCCATACATTTTTACTGCCACTTTTATAAAATTTTCTAATATTTGAATTTTTTAGTTTTTTTAAGTCAACGGAAATTAAAATTTCTATATAATTTTCTATATTCTTTTTAGTATATTTTCTTATACCCTCATCCAATCCCACAGTTGCAAATATGACATTAATTTTTTGTCCAAGAAAAAATTTGGCAAGTTTTATGTTCATTACTCCAAATTCGATTCTATCTTTTAGGCTATACTTTCTATTTTTAAATATTCTTCTGATATCATCACCACTCCACATTATAGTGGGACCAAATTCTTTCTTTATTTTCGGTAATAATTTTTGAGAAATTCGTGTTTTACCAGATCCAGGAAGCCCACTAATTCTAAAAAATATTCCTTTTTTTTTATTAATTCTTATTTTCATGGGTAAAAGATTTTAATAATCAGTTGTATATATAAATAAATAGATACCTCAAGAATTTAAATAAAAAACTTAAATATAATTATTATTTTGAGTTAAGTAATTGATTTTTTTTTATATAAATGTAATTGTATAATTATTATTTAGTATCAATTATCCTAATTAACCAAAAATGCTATCTACAAGAGCACCTGACAAGATTTATAAATACCTTATAACCGCATGTAAGTTACATGCTGAAAAATTTTTTAAAAAAAAGTTATTTTTAAGAAGAATTAAAATTTCTAAATTTCCTTCATTTAAATTTTTATCCTATTTTATTTTTTTTATTCTTTCTGGAAAAATTTTTTATAAAGCTAATAGACTTAATGTCTGTTATTCAGAGGTTAATATAGGAAGGTTTATATTAGGCTCTGTATTTACTGACTTTAAATCTTATACTTCAAAATATATTTATTTTTTTAATTATCTTAAATATTTTTATACAGCAGGAAAATTTATAAATACTGGAGAGAAACTGCTAAATGAAAATAATTTTCATTGTATTTATATTGATCATTGTGGAGCTATGAATGGAGTCTTATTTACACTATTAGCAAAAAAAAAAATCGTATATACAAATAATTATCCAAGAAACATATTTGCATCTAAAGTTAATATCTCATCTTTTAATGGTGAATACGAGGATCGATTAAAAATAAATAAAACAAAGAAATATTTAGATAAAAAATCACAAAAAAGAGCTGCAAAAGTATTAAAAAAGTTGTCTCAAAATCCTGAAATAATCCCATGGATGTCAGGAACTAATTTTAATAGTCTAAAAAAAATTCCAAATATAAAAAGTTACGAGTACATAATTTACACCCACTCCTTTACAGATGGACAATTGTGGTTTGGCAATGATGGTTTTGAAAATAGCTTGGATTGGCTATTATTTACTTTGGATAATTTAAAAGCTAGAAATAAAAAAACTTTAATTAAATGCCACCCTAATTATTTTAATAAAGACTTTGGTGCTACTAGTGATTGGGACAGAAAAATTTTCAACATAATTTATGAAAAATACAAAGAAAATAGTAATTTCTATTTTATAGTTGACTCTATAAAAAATCAAAGTTTAACAAAGAACCTAGATAAAAAATGTATTGCAATTACCCACCATGGAAATGTGACTCTGGAAATGAGCTATTTAGGATTTAAGGTAATTTCATCACAAGCCTCATTTTGTTCCAAAAAATTTCAAATATCAAATATATGGAATGGTAGAGCAGAATACTCAAAACAACTTTATAAAAAACACAACAAGCTTAAAAAATGTAATACGAAAGACCTATACCAGCTAGTGAATGAATTATTTTTTGATAAAAATAGTTATTATGGAATTAATTCAATAGATAAAGTATTCAAAAAATTTATAAGTAAAAAACATTCAAAAGTCTTATTTAAAAATAATAAACTTAACTTTCAATCTAAAGTTTTTTATAAAATTGAAGAAAAAAACAATTACAAGATAGCAAAAAAATTATCACAAAATATTAATTTTTGAAGAATCTTTCATTAAGTATTGTAATAATTTGTTCTGATCCTTTTAATTTCTCTTTATTTTTAACTTTAGAAATTTTATCTAAATCAAAAGTTAAAAAATTTTTTAAATAGTTCTTATAAAGGTTTTTATTATCAAAAAATTTATCTAAGTTTTTTTTATTTATTTTTTGATATTGACTCATATCAATAATAGGCATTTTAATAGACTTGGAGTACTTTTTGTTAGAGGCTTCATAATATTTGCCCATCAAAGGTGATCTTAAATTAATTATTTTTTTTCTTAAAAAAATAGCATCCAAAATAATACTGGAATCATGAAATAAAACAAAAGCAGCTTTTGTTATAAATTGGGATGATTGATGTTTTTTAATTGAGATATCTTTAATATACTTTTTAAGTATATTAGTATCTGTTTTTGGGTGAAGACAGATAATAATTTTTTTTTTATATAGTCCACTTATTCTTTTTAAAGTTTTTTCTAAGTAAAAATAATATTTAGCTCTAGTTGCTTCATCTCTACGTCCCTGGAATTGAATAGCATCTCCATGATCAAGGCACGAGTCTAAAAAAACTATGTATTTATTCTCAAGCTTTGGTAATTGATCTATTAGTGTTTCATAAGATCTAAAGTTTACATGTATAACTTCTTTAATATAAGAAATATTAAACCAAGGTATTTTTTTTTTAATCTTGTGGGTAAAATAATTTTTATAAATATTAATATTTTTTTTTGAGCCATCAAATAATATTTCTATTTTTGGAAAAATATTTATAAAAACAAAGAATCTAAAAAATAACCATATAATTTTTTTAAGAACTATAAACTTTAGAAAATAATATAAATTATTTAAATAATTATTTTTTTCTCTGAAAAAATTATTATTTTGACCGGTATATCCAATGGTCAAATTTACTAAAACCTTAGACTTAAATTTTTTTAATAGATATAGCGTATAAAAATATTTTAAATCTCTACCAAGAGAAATAAATGTGATAATTTGATTTTTTTTTAAAAATAATTTTAATTCACTGTATGTTTTGGGAGTAAAAATAATTAAATTTTTAGGAAATTTCTTTTTTATATAATTTTTGTCATCAGATGATTTTTTTTTATCTATAAGATTAATAAGGTTTATAAAATAAAACTTATCAAATCTTTTACTAACTTTTAACCAAAAATTTTTATACAATAAAAAATCTTTTTTTAAATCATTAGAAGAGCAGGTGTGAGCTAAATATTTTTTTTTCATTTATTTTATTAATATTATATATATAATTTAAATATGTTAAAAAAAATATCTCCTATTAACTTAGCAAAGAAATTATTTCCGATTAATAGATCTTTGACTGGTGAAGGCAATAGAAAAACACTTTCAATTTTAAAAGATATTTGTTCAAATTTAATCATTAAAAGCTTTAAATCACAAAAGAAAGTATTTGATTGGACTATTCCAAATGAATGGATGGTAAACGATGCTTATATTTTGACACCAGATAATAAAAAAATATGCTCATTTAAAAAAAATAATCTTCATTTAGTTGGTTACAGCCAAGCAATAAAAAAAAAAATAAATCTTAAGGAACTTCAGCATAATCTTTATAGTCTTCCTAAGCAACCAAGTGCCATCCCCTACATAACCTCATACTACGAAAATACATGGGGATTTTGTATAAGTCACAATGAACGAAAAAAACTAAAAAAAGGAATCTATCAAATAGTTATTGATACTAAATTTAAAAATGGAAAATTAAATTATGGAGAAATTTTTTTTAAAGGTTCACTAAAAAAAGAAATTTTTTTCTCTACATATATTTGTCACCCATCAATGGCAAATGATGAGATATCAGGTATGGTAGTTGCAATTTTTTTAGCAAATTATATCCAAAGAAAAAACAGAAAATATAGTTATAGATTTTTATTCAATCCAGAAACTATTGGGTCAATTGCATATTTACACAAAAATATTAAGCATCTTAAAAATGAAATGTTAGCAGGATATGTTTTATCTTGTGTGGGAGATGAAAGATGTTTTTCATTTTTACCAAGCAAGTATGGCAATACACCAAGTGACAAAATAGCAAAAAAAATACTTAACAAAATGAAAACAAAAAAATTAACTTATGATTGGAATGAAAGAGGCAGTGATGAAAGACAATTTTGTGCACCATTTGTTGATCTACCTGTAAGTTCTGTTATGCGGTCAAAATATATGGAGTATCCAGAATATCACACATCTTTAGATAAAATAGGAACAGTGGTAACTAATAAAGGATTAATTCAAAGTATCAATTTCTATAAAAAAGTAATTGATTCTTTTGAAAATTTATATTTTCCTGTAGCAACAAAAATTTGTGAACCCTTTATGACTAAATATAAATTGTATAGCACAATTAAAAACAAAAGCAGTGATAGTATAAATATTATTAGTAACAGTAAAATAATGAATTTTTTGACTTGGTGTGATGGTAATAACTCTTTAGATGAAATAGCTGAAAAAATTAATTTAAAAAAAGAATCTACAGTTAAATTATTTAAGCTGCTTATAAAAAAAAAATTAATTAAGGTACTATAAAAAATAATTTTGATTAAAGATTTTTTTTTAAGCTCAAAGCTACAAGGTAGCAAATTATAGTAATATTAAATTGTATATATATAAATCTTTTATCTGTAATTAATTTAATTATTTTAAATATAAAGATTATTCTTTTAAAAAGAAAAAAAAATCATTTTTTTTTACCATCCAAAAATAGATCAAACGAAAATTTATACATTTTATATAGAAAATTTTTTGAAGAAATTTAAAGATTTTACCATTATATATGGTTCACCTTCTTATATTAAAAAAGATTTATCATAATTAAAGCTTCATATTTAAGACTGGTAATGGGTATCAATATTTTTAAGAGTAATAATGTTTGTGATGTATTTACAAGA
>Ga0209223_10003901_pt1 | contig 13931 bp, 14 predicted proteins | sample COG_06_FD_184750 | JGI IMG/M metagenome (GOLD analysis project Ga0209223, IMG submission 184750) | Pelagic Microbial community sample from North Sea - COGITO 998_met_06 (SPAdes) (version 2) | ecosystem: Environmental > Aquatic > Marine > Neritic zone/Coastal water | place: Helgoland, sampling...
ATTAATTTTGTTATAAATACCGATAGAGGAACTAACTTAGATAAGAACGGTATTAAGATTAGGACCTCGGAGCATGTGCTGGCCGCGTTAGTTGGCATGGAAATAGACAATATTTTAATTGAACTTGATGCTCCAGAACCACCTATAATGGACGGATCATCAAAATACTTTGTGGAGGCGTTAAAAAAAGCTGGTCTCAAAAAGCAGGACGTAAATAGAGAGGAATATGTTGTAAAAGAACCTATTTCATATTACGACGAAGACAGTGGAAGTGATATTACTGTTATTCCATCTGAAAATTATGAAGTCACTGCTATGGTCGATTTTGGCACAAAGATTTTGGGCACACAAAATGCCACAATGAAAAATCTCTCCCAATTTAATGATGAATTCTCTAATGCGAGGACTTTTAGTTTTCTACATGAAATTGAAATGCTTTTAGATAATGGATTAATTAAAGGAGGAGATTTAAATAATGCTATTGTTTATGTTGATAAAGAGTTGTCTGATGAAACTATGCTTAAATTAAAAAAAGCTTTCAACAAAGAAAAACTTTCAGTCCAGTCAAACGGTATTTTGGATAATTTAAAATTACATTATCCTAATGAAGCTGCTAGGCATAAACTTTTGGACGTAATTGGTGATTTAGCTCTTCTAGGGATAAGAATTAGAGGGAAAGTTATTGCTAATAAACCAGGACATTACGTCAATACCATGTTTGCTAAGCATTTAAGTTCAATTATAAAAAGTGAAAAGAGAAATTTAGCTCCACAAATTGATTGGTCAAAACCCCCTGTTATGGACGTAAATCAAATTAAAAATATTATACCGCACAGACCTCCATTTTTATTCCTTGATAAAATTTTAGAAATTTCAAAAGATCATATTATTGGTTTAAAAAATGTCACTATGAATGAAGAGTTTTTTAATGGACATTTTCCTGGAAAACCAATTATGCCAGGTGTTCTTCAAATTGAAGCAATGGCTCAAGCTGGTGGAGTATTGATTTTAAACACAGTGCCAGACCCTAAAAATTATTTGACTTTCTTTGCTAAAATTGACAATGCAAAATTTAAAACACCTGTAGTCCCTGGAGATACATTAATTTTTAAATGTCAGTTATTGTCTCCACTGAGAAGAGGTATTTGTCACATGAAAGCACAAGCTTTCGTTGATGGTAAGCTAACAAGTGAAGCCGAATTAATGGCTAAAATTATTAAAAAAGTAGATTCATAATGTACCAACCCTTATCATTTATTCATCCTGGAGCAAAAATTGCAAAAAACGTTGTAGTTGAACCTTTTTCATCAATAGACAACAATGTTATAATTGGTCAAGGAACTTGGATTGGATCTAACGTAACTATAATGAGTGGTGCTAGAATTGGAAAAAATTGTTCAATATTTCCTGGATCTGTAATTTCAGCTGTTCCTCAGGATTTAAAATTTAACGGAGAAGACACTACAGCTGTAATAGGTGATAATACTACATTGAGAGAGTGTGTTACTATAAATAGAGGAACCAGTGACAGGAATAAAACTGTTATTGGAAAGGACTGTTTGATTATGGCTTATTCTCACATAGCACACGATTGTTTAATTGGAAATAATTGTATTTTTTCAAATAATTCAACTCTAGCTGGTCACGTTACTGTTGGCAGTCACGTAATTTTAGCTGGAATGGTTGCTGTTCATCAGTTTTGTTCAATTGGAAATCACGCTTTTGTTGCTGGAGGATCATTGGTAAGAAAAGATGTCCCTCCATTCGTTAAGGCAGCGAGAGAACCTATTTCTTATGTTGGTATAAACTCCGTTGGATTAAGAAGAAGAGGTTTTAGTAGTAAAGTCATAATGGATATACAATCTATTTACAGAACTTTGTATCAAAAAAAATATAACAATACCCAGGCAGTAAAAATTATTGAAGGCGAAATGGAGGCTACAAAAGAAAGAGACGAAATAATACAGTTTATTCAAAATTCTCAAAGAGGAATAATGAAAGGGTATTTTCAAAATTAAATTATGGCTTCATCATCAGATATTAGAAAAGGATTATGCATTCATTACAATAATGATATTTACAAAATTATAGAGTTTTTACATGTCAAGCCTGGAAAAGGGCCTGCTTTTGTTAGAACTAAATTAAAAAGTGTAACTAATGGTAAGGTTGTAGATAATACTTTTTCTGCTGGTCATAAAATTGATGAAGTTAGAGTTGAAACTAAAAGATTTCAATTTTTATATAAAGAAGCTCAAACATATCATTTCATGAATGTTGATGATTATAACCAAATTACAATTGAAGAAAATTTACTTGATTCTTATGAGTTTTTAAAAGAAGGTGAGATTGTTACTGTTCTTACAAATACAGAGGATGGCTCAAGTCTTTCTGTTGAAATGCCTCAAAGTGTAAGTCTAGAAATAACAGAAACTGAACCAGGCTTAAAGGGAAATACTGCCACTAATGCAACTAAGCCAGCTATTTTAGAAACTGGTGCAAAAATTAATGTACCACTATTTATTAATGAAGGAGATACGATTAAAATTGATCCTGAAAAAGGATCTTATATAGAAAGAGTAAAAAATTAATATACATATATGAGCATTTTAGTAGACAAAAATTCCAGAATTATTGTACAAGGTTTTACAGGCGGTGAAGGTACTTTTCATTCAGAACAAATGATTTCTTATGGAACCAATGTTGTTGGCGGAGTAACCCCTGGAAAAGGTGGTCAAACTCATTTGGATAAGCCTGTTTTTAATACTGTATCTGAGGCTGTATCTAGTGTTGATGCTAATACCTCAATTATTTTTGTTCCAGCAGGTTTTGCTGCTGATGCCATTATGGAGTCTGCAGAATCGGGAATTAAAACAATAATAGCAATAACAGAGGGAATCCCTGTTTCTGATATGACTAAAGTTAATCAATTTTTAAAAGATAAAGACTGTACTTTGATTGGTCCTAATTGTCCTGGAATTATAACACCAGATGAGGCCAAAGTAGGTATTATGCCTGGTTTTGTATTTAAAAAAGGTAAAGTTGGTTTGGTTTCAAAATCTGGAACTCTCACTTATGAAGCGGCAGATCAAGTAGTTAAACAAGGTTTTGGAATTTCAACTGCTATTGGTATTGGTGGAGATCCAATTATAGGAACCACTACTAAAGATGCAATTAAATTATTTATGGAAGATTCTGAAACGGAATGTATTGTGATGATTGGAGAAATTGGAGGACAGTTAGAAACAGATGCTGCCCTTTGGGTCAAAGAAAATGGAAATAAGAAACCAATTGTTGGTTTTATTGCCGGAGAAACTGCACCAAAAGGAAGAACAATGGGTCATGCTGGAGCAATAGTTGGTGGTACAGATGACACTGCAGAAGCTAAGAAAAAAGTCATGAAAAAATGTGGAATTCATGTAGTGGATTCACCTGCAGAAATTGGAAAGAAAGTAGCGGAGGTTCTTCAATAATTCTTAATTTTGAATATATTTTAAATTATTAAAATGGGTTTATTATCTGGGAAAACAGTTATTATTACTGGAGCAAGCAGAGGAATTGGAAAAGGTATCGCAATAACTCTTGCTGAAAACGGTGCAAATATTGCTTTTACTTACAGTCAGTCTGTAGAATCTGCTAATAAATTAGTGAATGAAATAAAAGACTTAGGTGTAATATGTAAAGCTTATAAAAGCAATGCAGCCAGCTATGATGAATCACAAGTTTTAATAGAAAGTATTTTAAAAGATTTTGAGACCTTTGATGTTTTAATTAATAACGCGGGAATAACTAGGGACAATCTTTTGATGAGAATGAGTGAAGATGATTTTGATAAAGTAATTGAAACAAATTTGAAATCGGTTTTCAATATGGTCAAAGCTTGTCAGAGAGTATTTTTAAAAAAACGTTCAGGTAGTATAATAAATATAAGTTCAATAGTTGGAGTCAAAGGGAATGCGGGACAGTCTAATTACGCAGCTTCTAAAGCTGGAATTATAGGATTTTCTAAATCTATTGCTTTAGAATTAGGCTCTAGAAATATTAGATCAAATGTAGTAGCACCTGGTTTTATTCAAACCGAGATGACCGATCAATTAAGCGAGGAAATTGTAAATACATGGATAGAAGGAATTCCCTTAAAAAGAGGAGGAAAAACTATAGATGTTGCAAATCTTTGTTTATTTTTGTCATCAGATCTTTCTAGTTTTATCACTGGTCAGGTCATAAATGTCGATGGTGGCATGTTAACATAATAAATTAAAATTAAAAAAATGGATAAATTAAGTAAAGTTGGATTGCCTGTTGTTATAATGGTAATGTTTGGTTTCATAATACTTATGAAATCAGCTGTAAATATTGGTTATGGAGAAGCTGGTGTGCTATTTAAAACCTTTGGAGGTGGAGTTGTAACTGATGAAGCTCCTCTAGGTGAGGGTTTTCATATTATTGCTCCTTGGAACAAAGTTTATTTGTACAACGTTAAGCAACAAGAAGTTTTTGAAAGCCAAATGCAGGTACTTTCATCAAATGGTCTAGAAATTTCATTAGATGTTTCTGTTTTATATCAACCCAAAGCAGATGAACTAGGTTTATTGCATCAAACTAAAGGTTCTAATTATCTAGATATAGTTATTGTTCCAAATATTAGAGCTGTAGCAAGAAGTGTAGTTGGAAGATATACTCCAGAACAATTGTATTCTACTAAAAGAGATGCTATTGAAAGTGAAATTTATGATGAGTTAAAAAAAGGTGTTGAAGCGCAACATGTTCAAATTAATGATGTTTTAGTAAGAGACGTCACCTTACCCAACACAATTAAACAAGCAATTGAAAGAAAACTAAGTCAAGAGCAAATGTCTCTTGAGTATGAATTTAAACTTGAGTCTGCTAGAAAAGAAGCTGAAAAGGTTAGAATTGATGCTCAAGGAAAAGCAGATGCAAACAGAATATTGAACTCCTCATTAACTACAAATATTTTAAGAGATAAAGGAATTGAGGCTACAACAAAACTATCAGAGTCTCCTAATGCCAAGGTTATTGTAATTGGTAGTGGAAAAGATGGTTTGCCGATAATTCTAGGAAATCAATAAATTTTTTATAATATTTGTATCTTAAATATTTGCTATGAAATTTAATCGTAACAATCATCATCATTTAAATATCCTCAAACGAGTGATGTGATGATATTGTTATATTATTATACAAGCCCGTTTGTTAATTCAAACGGGTTTTTTTTTTAATAAAATTTAATAAATGAAAAAACTTAAAATCGCAATTCAAAAATCAGGAAGATTAAATACAGATTCTTTAAATCTATTAAATAAATGCGGCATTAAAATAGACAACTACAAGGATCAACTAAAAGCATCAGCAAGAAATTTTCCTGTTGAAGTTTATTTTTTAAGAAATAGTGATATTCCGAAATATATCGATGATGGAGTAGTAGATCTAGCTATAATTGGAGAAAATTTACTGATTGAAAAGAATTTTGATATTGATATTATTGAAAATCTTGGTTTTTCAAAATGCAAAGTTTCTATTGCCGTTCCAAAAGATGTAAAGTTTGATTCTGTTTCTTATTTAAATGATTTAAAAATAGCAACATCTTACCCAAATACACTTAAAAAGTTTTTAAAGAAAAATAATATTAAAGCTGATATTCATGTAATAAATGGTTCAGTTGAAATTGCTCCAAACATTGGACTTTCTGATGCTATTTGTGATATAGTTTCAAGCGGAAGCACTCTTTATAAAAACAATTTAAAAGAAGTTTTTATTATCCATGAATCACAAGCTGTTTTAGCTGGAAATAAACAAGTTTTAGAATCAAACAAATACTTGTTTGATAAGTTTTTATTTAGAATTAGAGCTGTTTTAAAGGCTAAAGAATCTAAATATATACTTTTGAATGCTCCAAATAACAAAATAAAAGCTATTTCTGACATACTTCCTGTTTTAAAAAGTCCAACTGTTCTTCCTTTAAATAAAGAGGGGTGGAGCTCACTACATTCTGTTATAAATGAAAATACCTTTTGGGAAGTGATCGATAAAATTAAAGAAGCTGGTGCTGAAGATATATTAGTATGTCCAATTGAAAAAATGGTTTTGTAATGAATAAAATATTTAATCCAGATAAAAACAATTGGTCATCACTGCAAAAAAGACCCTTAAACCGTCTTGATTCTGTAAAAAATATTGTTGATGAAATTTTTACTAATGTTTCATTAGAGGGTGATAAGGCTCTGATTAATTACACTAATAAATTTGATAAGGTTGATTTAAATAATCTTATAATAAGTGATGAAACAATTAATAATTCAGAAAATTTTATCAGTAAAGATTTAAAAGAATCCATAGATGTTGCTTTTAAAAATATCTACAAATTTCATAAAAATCAGATTTTTAATTCTAATAAAATTGAAACTACACCTGGAGTATACTGTTGGCAAGAAAAAAGAGCTATTGAAAATGTTGGTTTGTATATTCCTGGGGGAACAGCCCCTTTGTTTTCTTCAGTTTTAATGTTGGCAATTCCTGCAATGATTGCCAATTGTGAAAATATTGTTCTTTGTTCTCCTCCAAATGACAAAGGAGAACTTCATCCAGCAATACTATATTGTGCTAAACTTTGTAAAGTAAATAAAGTTATTTGTGTAGGAGGAGCTCAATCAATAGCAGCCATGAGTATAGGTACAGAGTCTGTTCCCAAGGTTAATAAGATATTTGGACCGGGAAATCAATATGTTACTTATGCAAAATTAAAAGCTATAAACTTTAATTGTGCAATTGATATGCCTGCAGGACCAAGTGAATTATTGGTTTTGGCTGATAAAAACGCTAATCCTAACTACATTGCTTCAGATTTGTTATCTCAAGCAGAACATGGCCCTGATAGTCAAGTGATTTTTGTGAGTCTTTCAAAATCTTTAATTTATAATGTCGAAAAATGTATCAATAATCAAATTGAAAACTTAGAAAGAAAGAATTTCATAAACAAATCAATATCAAATTCAAAACTTATATTTTTTGATGATAAAACAGAAGCGGTTGAATTTATTAATCAGTACGCCCCAGAACATTACATAATTAATGTAGAAAATGAATCATTTTTCATTGATAATATAATTAGTGCAGGTTCTGTATTTATTGGAAATTACACGCCTGAAAGCGCAGGCGATTATGCCTCTGGAACAAATCATACTCTTCCAACAAATGGAAATGCTAAACAATATAGTGGTGTTACTTTAGATAGTTTTTTGAAAACTATAACATTTCAAAAAATTTCTAAAGACGGTTTGTTAAACATTTCTAAAACTATTGAAGTTATGGCTCAGGCTGAAGGATTGCAAGCACACAAAAATGCAGTATCAATTAGAGTTAAAGATTTAAATAATTAATATGAATATAGATTCGTTAGTTAGAAATAATATAAAAAATATGTCCTCTTATTCGTCTGCAAGAGATGATTTTAAGAAGGAAAACGATAAGAAATTGATTTATTTAGATGCAAATGAATCTCCTTTTGATAATGGAATTAATAGGTATCCACACAATAAGCATGATGAACTAAAGAAGGTGGTTTCTGGTATTAAAAACGTTAATGTAAATCAAGTCGTATTTGGCAATGGAACTGATGAAATTTTAGATTTAATTGTGAGAGTTTTCTGTAATCCTTTTGAGGATAAAATTATTACTCTTCCGCCAACTTACGGAATGTACGATGCTATTGCAAAAACCAACGGAGTGGATAACATTGAAATTCCGTTAAAAAGTGATTTTTCAATTGATAAAAATGAAATCCTAAAATTAAATTCAAAAAAGACTAAGATTTTGTTTTTATGTTCACCTAACAACCCAACTGGAAATTCATTTGACACAAATAATTTAACTGACCTAATTAAATCTTTTAAAGGGATTGTTGTAGTTGATGAAGCCTATATAGATTTCTCTTCTAAGCAATCCTTAATTAGCTTGATAGAGGATAATAATAACTTGATAATTACTCAAACCATGTCCAAAGCTTACGGGATGGCTGGAATTAGACTTGGCATGGGTTTTTCCAATGAAAAAATTATTAATTATTTAAATAAAATTAAACCACCATACAACATAAATGTACTCACTGAAAGAAAAGCTCTAGAGGAATTATATAAAATTGATGAGATTGAAAAGAATATTAGTATTGTTTTAGATCAAAGAAACTTATTGGTATTCTGTTTAGAAAAACTAGATTTTGTAGAAAAAATATATAAATCTGATGCAAATTTTCTTTTAGTTAAAGTTGATAATGCTAATTTGAGATACAATCAATTATTAGAGAATGGTATTGTTGTTAGAAATAGGTCTAATCAACCGTCGTGTCAAAATTGTTTACGAATTACGATAGGAACAAAAAATGATAATGATACTTTAATTAAAACGCTTAATGAATTATGAAAAAAATTTTATTTATAGATAGAGATGGAACTTTAGTTGAAGAACCCAAGTCTGATAAACAATTAGATGGTTTTGATAAATTATCTTTTTTTCCTGGTGTATTTAAATATCTAAATAAAATATGTGAAGAGTTGGATTTTAAACTTGTTATGGTTACAAATCAAGACGGGTTAGGGACAGACTCATTTCCTGAAGAAACCTTTTGGCCTGTTCAAAATTTTATTATTAATTCATTTAAAAATGAAGATGTTAGTTTTTTTAAAACACACATTGATAAAAGTTTTGAAAATCAGAACTCAAGTTACAGAAAACCAAGAACCGGAATGCTTAAAGAATATATTGAAGATGTTAATATTGATATGCAGAACTCTTTTGTTATTGGTGATAGAGAATCAGACATTCAACTGGCAAAGAACTTGAACTGTTCAGGGATTCTTTACAACGGCATAGAACTTAATGACTCATTAAATGAAGTTGTTAAGCTTAAAACAGATTCTTGGAAATCAGTTTACGAGTATTTGAGCGGGTTAAACAGGTATTCTATTTTTAAAAGAAAAACTAAAGAAACAAATATTGAAATTGCAATTGATCTTGACGGCACAGGTAAAAGTAATATAGATACTGGTCTTTCCTTCTTTAACCACATGCTAGATCAGTTGTCTAAACATTCACTTGTAGATTTAAATATCAAAGTTGATGGTGATTTAAATGTCGATGAACATCATACTATAGAGGATACTGCTATAGCTCTTGGGGAATCTTTCTCATCTCTTTTAGGTAAAAAAATAGGTATAGAAAGATATGCTTTTACTTTACCAATGGACGATTGTTTAGCTCAAGTTGCTATAGATTTTGGAGGAAGAAGTTGGCTAGTTTGGGATGCAGAGTTTAAAAGAGAGAAAATAGGGGATGTTCCAACTGAGATGTTTTATCATTTTTTTAAATCATTTTGTGATGGAGCCAATCTAAATGCCAATATAAAAGTTGAGGGAACAAATGAACATCATAAAATTGAATCCATCTTTAAAGCTTTTGCCAAGTGTATAAAAACAGCAGTTTCAAAAAATAAAGATAAACTAATACTGCCCTCAACAAAGGGAGTTTTATAATGAGAATAGCAATAATAGATTATGGTGCCGGAAACACTCAAAGCGTTAAGTATGCCTTGAAAAGACTTGGTTGTGAGGGTGTGTTGACTTCAGACAAAGAAGTTTTATCAAGTTCTGATAAAGTTATATTTCCTGGTGTAGGGCAGGCGAGTAGTGCAATGAGTAAGCTTAAGTTAAAAGGCTTAGATGTGCTTATACCTAATCTTAAGCAACCGGTATTAGGAATATGTTTAGGAATGCAGTTAATGTGCCGTTTTTCAGAAGAAGGTAATACAGATTGTCTAAAAATATTTGACTCAAATGTAAAAAGATTTAAGAACTCACTTAAAGTTCCTCAAATAGGATGGAACAATGTTTTTGATTTAAAAACTAGTCTATTTGACTCAATCAATGAACATGAATATATGTATTTAGTTCACAGTTATTATGTACCACTTGTAACAAATACTGTAGCAACATCTAATTACGGAATCAATTACAGTACAGCTATTAAAAAAAATAATTTCATTGGAGTTCAGTTTCATCCTGAAAAAAGTGGAAATCAAGGTGAATTGGTTCTTAAGAATTTTATAAATAATTAATAATGAGAATAATCCCAGCTATAGATATTATTGAAGGAAAATGTGTAAGGTTATCACAGGGTAATTATAATAAAAAAACTATTTATAGCGCTAATCCATTTGAGATGGCTCAGCGATTCGAAGATCATGGTATAGATTTTCTTCATTTAGTTGATTTAGACGGAGCTAAGTCTAGTAAGATTATAAATTATAAGATTCTGGAGCAAATTGCTTTAAAAACAGCTTTAAAAGTAGATTTTGGGGGTGGTTTAAAATCTATTGAAGATGTTAAAGTCGCATTTGAGTCAGGCGCATCTCAAGTAACTCTAGGGAGTATTGCTGTTTCAGATCCTGAAACCTTTAATGACTTGTTTGAAAAATATGGAAGTGATAAAATAATTTTGGGAGCTGATTTTTTAGACAATAAGATTAAAACCAATGGATGGCTTAATGATTCAGGAAATGATCTTATGGATTTTTTAGAATTTCATATTTCAAGAGGAATAAAATATGTCATTCCAACAGATATATCCAAAGACGGAATGTTAAAAGGACCCTCTATAGAGATATATAAAGATATTTTGAACTCATTTAAAGGTATTTCTTTAATTGCCTCAGGTGGAATATCAAGTGTCAAAGACTTAGAAGATTTGAAAGAAGCTGGTTGTGAGGGTGCTATTTTAGGGAAAGCTATTTATGAAAACAAAATAGAATTGAAAAGTTTAATGAATTTTATAGAAACAAAATGCTAGCAAAAAGAATAATCCCCTGTCTAGATATTAAAGACTCAAGAACTGTAAAGGGAGTTAATTTTGTAGATCTTGTAGATGCGGGTGATCCGGTAGAACTTGCTAAGTATTACTCTGAAAACGGAGCAGATGAACTTGTTTTTTTAGATATAACTGCTACAAAAGAAGATAGAAAAACATTTGCTAAGCTAGTTGATGAGATTTCAGAGAATATTAACATTCCTTTCACTGTTGGCGGTGGAATTAAAACAGCTGAAGATGTTGATACTCTTCTTAAAAGCGGAGCAGATAAGGTTTCGATAAATAGCTATGCTGTAAAAAACCCTGATTTTATTAATGAGTTAGCAACAAAATTTGGAACCCAGTGCATTGTAGTTGCTATTGATGCTAAGTATGTCGATAATGATTGGTTTGTGTATTTGGTTGGAGGAAGGATTAAAACTGATATCAGGCTATTTGACTGGGCTAAAGAAGTAGAGGATAGGGGGGCAGGAGAAATTCTTTTTACTTCAATGGATCATGATGGAACTAAAAATGGATTTGCTTGTCAGACGCTTGAAAAGTTATCACAAGTAGTCAATATTCCAATTATAGCATCTGGAGGAGCGGGAAAAATTGAACATTTCAATGAAGTCTTTAAATCCGGTAATATTGATGCTGCACTTGCTGCTAGTGTGTTTCATTTTAACGAAATAGGATTAAAAGACCTTAAAAAAGAATTAAAAAATAATAAAATACCAATACGATTATGAATTTAGATTTTAGTAAAAATAAAGACGGTTTAGTGCCTGCAATTATTCAAGACAATACAACACATAAAGTATTGATGTTAGGTTATTTAAACCAAAAATCCTTAAGTTTAACTTTAAGTACTGATATAGTTCATTTTTACAGTAGAACTAAACAAAGAATTTGGAAAAAAGGAGAGGAAAGTGGTAATGAATTAAAGGTTGTTTCGCTAAAGGAGGATTGTGATAAAGATACTGTTCTGATTAAAGTGAATCCTGTTGGACCTGTATGTCATAAAGGTGACGACACTTGTTTTGAAGATTCAAATGTTTCGGATGATTTTATAAGTACACTTGAGAATATAATACAAAACAGGAAGAATAATCCTTCTGATTCTAGCTATATTTCTAGTTTATTTAAGAAAGGAACAAATAAAATTGCTCAAAAGGTGGGAGAAGAAGCTGTAGAGCTTGTTATTGAGGCCAAAGATGATAATGATGATTTGTTTTTAAACGAATCAGCAGATCTATTATTTCATTACTTAATACTTTTACAAGACAAGGGATATAAAATGAAAAATGTAATTGATGTTTTAAAATCTAGATCTAAATAATTTAATTAAAGTAATTTTTCATCTTAATTCTTATTTCGTCTAAACATAAATTATTTATACTTCCAATAAGATTGTGCTCTATATTTTTTTCTGGAATGTAATTACCTTTTTTTATCGATTCAGATATTTTTATATAAGCATCTCTAAATGACAAGCCACTATTTACCAATTTATTAAGATTCTCAACGGTAAAGGAGTACTCATATTTTTTATCATCTAAAATATTTTCTCTTATCTTAATTTTCTTGATTGAATAATTAGTTAATTCAATACATTTTTTTATCTCATTTATGCCTTGTATTATTCTTTCTTTTAAAAGTTGCATGTCTCTATGATAGCCACTAGTAAGGTTTGTAGTAATAAGATTTAATTCGTTTGTAATGGATTGAATTGCATTACATTTTCCTCTGATTAACTCAAATACATCAGGATTTTTTTTGTGAGGCATAATACTTGACCCTGTCGTTAATTCGTCTGGAAAAGAAATGAAATTTAATTCTTGAGTCATGTAAAAACACACGTCAGTTGAAAATTTAGATAATGTATTTGCTATTTGCGAAATCGCTATTGCTACAGATTTTTCGATTTTTCCTCTGTTCATTTGTGCAGCAACTACGTTGAATTTTAAAGTTTCAAATTCTAATTCTTTTGTTGTGTAATTTCTGTCAATTTTAAATGAACTTCCATAGCCAGCTGCGCTTCCCAAAGGGTTTTGATTATTAATTTTATAGGCAGTGTTCAAGTATAAAATATCATCTATTAAACATTCAGCATATGATGAAAACCAAAGACCAAATGAAGATGGCATAGCTACTTGTAGGTGAGTATAACCAGGTAATAAATGATTCTTATTCTTATCAGCTAAATCTATTAATGTCTCAAATAATTCTTTGATACTATCTTTAATTTCTATTATTTGATCTTTTAAATAAAGTTGAGTTGCAACAAGCACCTGGTCATTTCTTGATCTTCCAGTGTGAATTTTCTTTCCAATATCTCCCAATTTTTTTGTTAATATAAATTCAATTTTTGAATGAATATCCTCATATTCATCTTCAATAATAAAATCACCTTTTAATATTTGAGTATTTAAGACATTTAACTCATTAACTATCAAATTCATTTCATTGTTTGAAATAATATTCGACTTATTTAACATTTTTGCATGAACAATAGATGCTTTAATATCATATTTTGCTATGTACAGATCATATATTCTATCGTTGCCAACAGTAAATTTTTCAATTTTTTTATTAAGAAGGTCATTTTTATTCCAAAGTTTCATAATTGTAATTTTTAAATTATTGTATTTAATAGTTTTATATAAATGGGAATGGCATTTTTAATTTCCCTTATATAAATAAATTCATCAGCAGTATGAGATCTTTTGGAATCTCCTGGACCAATTTTTATTGATGGAAATGAAATCTTAGACTGATCTGATAGAGTAGGAGACCCGTATTTTTTAATTTGAATACTATCACCTCCTTTAACTATTGGATGTTCTAAATCAATTGATGAAGAATTTAGGTTTAATGATCTTGGCTTAATTTTACAAGGAGCATCTTTTTTTAGTATTTCGTAAATTTCTTTATTATTGTACTTGTCATTCACCCTAACATCAAGAACTATATTTAGATCTGAGGGAACTACGTTATGTTGATTGCCCGAACTTATTTGAGTTATTGTAGCTTTTGTATCACCTAGAAAATCTGATTGTCTATTAAAGTTTAGATTT
>Ga0209223_10003903_pt1 | contig 13928 bp, 9 predicted proteins | sample COG_06_FD_184750 | JGI IMG/M metagenome (GOLD analysis project Ga0209223, IMG submission 184750) | Pelagic Microbial community sample from North Sea - COGITO 998_met_06 (SPAdes) (version 2) | ecosystem: Environmental > Aquatic > Marine > Neritic zone/Coastal water | place: Helgoland, sampling...
CAATTCACCACTCAACAGGTTTTTTCCCAGCAAATCTGAAACCCCCAGGTCATCAGACAAAGCCTTGGACAATTCACCCACAATTTCAGGAGCACACAGCAGGTACCCCAAAGGATTGCCATCGTAAGTCGTGGTGCCTGTAATTTGATGGTACAGTCCCGCCTGCATGTCAATGTCGAAGCTGAACCCGATCCCAGGCTCCAGCGAAGTGGTGTCAGACTGCACTACAATTCCTCCAAGGCCATTGCCCTGAGGCCCCTCGAGCTTCATCTCTCCTTCGAACGTCAGCTCTTCCGTTTGCTTATCTGTGTATGCACTCTCAAGGATTCCAATGTCTCCAAACCCATTGGAAGAAGATGTAAAATCCCGGACCACTGTGTTTTGGCAACTGCTCAAAGCCAACCCAAAACCGCTGGCGCTGCCCACGGCCTCACAATTCTCCACCAGATTGACCTCAGGCCCTTCGAGTCCGTTGAGGTCGATACCAGACGTTGCATTGTTTAAGACACGCACCGAACGCAGGGTAATGCCCGTGATTCCTGGGGCGGAATGGATGCCATAGGCTTGGTGGTTGATGTCACTTAATACCGTGATGTTTTCCAATGTGATTCCACTGGAAGCGAGCGATATGCCCCAACTGGGGGTGTTGCGAATGTCCAAGACGGTTCCGCCACCGACATCGCCAGTTAAGGTCAAGGGTTTTTCGATCGAAAGCCTTTCGTTAAATGTCAATGCACTCAACAACAAAACATCACCATCAGCGGCCAATTCAATGGCTTCGGCTATGCTGACAGATGAGACTCCAGAAGTCACGTTTTCAACGGGATTTGTTTGTGCGCTCACCAGTGACAGCAGCATACTCAGTGAGCATGCGAAACACAACTTGGGCAGGCTAAATAGGTCCATGTTTAAAATTACATTGAAAATCAAAAGCCATGAAAAAATTTGACCGCATAAATACCCCTTCTCGCTAAGCGATATTTCGTTTTTGGTCATTATTATACCATTTACACAAATTTCTAACAGCCCCGATTTTTGGTTCACTTGAAAAATGGTACATTCATAGGACAATAATTATCCTTATGCTTCGCCACTTTCTCGCCGTGACTGGTCTTTTGATCGCTTTTACGTCTCAATCCCAGCTGTCTCTAAGTGCCACTTCATACTCTACACGCTGCTCTGGCAGTGCTACAGGGCTTGTTGAAATCGAATCAGAAGGCGCTGTAGGAAGCGTTACGATCTTGACGAACGTAGACCTGTCGGCTTTGGAAGCTGGTGATTACGTGATCAGCGCAGAAGATGAATCGGGACAACAAGCCTCAGTAAGCTTTACAATTTTGGACCATCCTGCAACTTGCGGTTGCACTTACCCCACTGCATTTAATTATGACAATGTTGCTGAGGTGGACAATGGTTCTTGCGTCTTTTCTTCCGATCAGAGTTGTTTGGCGGACATTGTTCCAGACGGCATTGTCGGCACCAACGATTTGCTCCAGCTTTTGGTGGAGTTTGGAGTCGTCTGTTCTGAATGAAGAAAGGCCTCTTTGGATTGGCCCGTCATTATTTACTCCGCTTCTGAGCTTGAAGACATGGTATGAAAGACGTTTTGCACGTCATCATCCTCCTCTAACTTTTCTATCAGTTTCTCGACCTCCAAGGTCTCCTCGTCGTTGAGCTCTTTTGTTGTTGAAGGGATGCGGTCAAAACCGGATTCAGAAATTTCAATCTCCTCTTCTTCGAGCTTTTTTTGAATGCCGCCATAGCTTTCGAAAGGGCCGTAAATGACAATTGAGTCCTCATCTAAACCTATCTCTTCGGCGCCAAAGTCGATGAGCTCAAGCTCAAGCTCTTCTGCATCGCGACCTTCTGCTGCTATTTTAAAGTGGCACACATGTGCGAACATGAATTCCACACTGCCGGTCGTGCCCAGGTTGCCATTGCATTTGTTGAAGTAGCTCCTGACGTTGGCAACGGTTCGGTTGTTGTTGTCCGTGGCGGTCTCTACAAATACTGCGATCCCATGAGGTCCGTATCCCTCGAAGGTGACCTGTTTTAGATCAGCAGCGTCTTTGTCTGTGGCCTTTTTAATGGCCCGTTCAATGTTGTCATTGGGCATATTGGCCGCCCGACAGTTCTGGATGACTGCACGCAGGCGGGCATTCAAGTCAGGATCGGCAATCCCCCCTCCTTCTTTAATGGATAAAATGATGTCTTTGTTGAGACGCGCAAACGTTTTGGACATGGCTGCCCAACGCTTCATTTTTCTCTCCTTTCTAAATTCGAAGGCTCTTCCCATATCGCGAAGATAACCTCAGGGGTTTGCAGTGTGGAGACGTAACCCTAGAGGTATTCATCCCGTAGATGGGGGAAATGCTGAATTCGATGCGTCCCTTCTTTCCCTTCCTTCTGTTTGTCTTCGTTGCATTCGCAGGTACTGGGCAAACTCCGATCAGTTCTGAGTTGCACAGGCCTTCCTCTTTTGACAACAGCTATGCAGGAACGCTGCCAGTAGATGCGTACGCGCGCTCTTTTGGGGAGGAACGTTACGGATTCCTTGCCATTTTTGAAGTAAGGGTCGCACCAGGTGTCGTTAAAACACTCGATGTTCGGCAGTATTTCGGCAGTGAAGAACTCACTGTTCAGGGCTTCATGCGCGTGAGGGCATCCCTCTCAGGTCAGGCCCACTTGGTCAATGTCCATTGGATTACACCCACAGAAGGAGGTGTAGACATTGGAAATTGACCCGGATTACTTCCTGATCCTGAGCAGGTACAGTCCTACCAAAACTACGAGGGCACTGGCCCCAACAGCGAAGTACATCGGGTCGTCATTCGCTGTGCTCAACGTAGCGCCAACGCCCAAAGTTCCGAGGAACAACAGGACGTAAACGAAGTCAGGTACTTTCTCGGTGACCTCCGCAAGCTTTTCGGCGCGTTCGGTTTTTACAAGTCGGCTTAGTGCGTCTTGCATGTCACGGCCATAAGCTGGCATGCGCACTTCAGTGCCATCGGTTTCCCGAATGGTGATGAAGTACTTGTTGAACCCTGGCGCAGAGTTGCTATCTCGCTGCCATTCGGCCTTGATGGCCATTCGACGGGCTTTGTTCTCCTTTAACATGGGTCTCAAATCGCGCGCAAAGATGCGTCTAACGAATGAATCATTGGACCACCCTCACAAGTTCCTTGCGTCGGATTTTTCCATCGTTTCCTTTTCCAGTTAAGATGTAGGTCCCAGATGCCCCATTTTCCATCTCCATGTGGGTCTCTCCGCGCCCGTTAGAAACGGCTTCGGCAAGGACCCTGCCCGTGACATCCAACAGTTGCACCTTTTCACCGGGCTGCCATCCAGCAGCATGTAATTCCCGGGCAAATGGAACTGGCCAAGCGAGTATACCTGCTCCGGGGTGCATGGTGTTCACAGATGATGTGGCCACGTCGTGAATGATTAGGTCGTCCACGCCAGCTTCAATCAACGAACCACCATCAAACTCAAGGCCTTGGTTTGGACGCAAACTGTCCGATGCTGTGAATTTGATTTGGAAGGCATCCGTGAGTGGAACATAATCGGCAATGGCAAAGGCGTGGCGGCGCCATGCAATGTCCTGCGTGAGGGTTTCTTCCACTTCAACCCAGGTACCTCCACCATCACCACTGACATACACTTGCCACCAGTCGGCGCCTGGATTTGCTCCCGACGCAGGGGCATTGACATACCAGCGCCAATAGCTCAGAACAGGCGACTCCATTTCTGAGAGGTCAATGGGCTCGGATTGCAAGGTTGTGCTGCCTGCATCCACATCATTTGATCCAATGCCTGCATCGGAACCTGGACTGACTCCAGTGATGAATGCGAAAATTCCGTCTCCAGGTGTGTGGTCTTCTGAAGGTGCACAAATGGTGCTGGGGTCTCCTGGATCGCTAAAGGAGCCCACAGGGATGGTCGACTCCCATTGTCCTGTAGTGGCATTGTCTTCGGGCAGCCCGATTTGCCAGAAACCAAAATCTGAATAGTCGTCTTGGTCGTCAATCAAAACCGGTGTGAGCCCCACAATGGTGTTGAACGGCAGGTTTGGATTGGCTGCATCATCTGCGCTGTAGGGAGTAACAGCGCTCACAGCGCCATAGATATCGGTGATCCCGAAATAATACTCCACCACAGTTCCCTCCTCTTGGGAGGGAATGGTGGTGACATATTCACTCGCGTCGCCCTCTTCCATCGTTATGGACACCCAGTCCTCCGATGGTGAAGTCCGGTAATACATTTTGCAACTCCCGAAGTATTGGCTAAACGGGAACAGCACTTGGGCGTTGGCATTGATGGCAATCGGTTCTGCCGCTGCAGTATACCCTTCTGCTTCGTGCTCAATCTCCACATTGCTAAACAAAGTGATGCCGTGCATGCCAAAGCCTTCAAGAATGGCAGCTCCATTGGGTGTGCCATCTGATAAATCTGCATTGTCGTCATCGGCCTGCAGCACATCGAGCAGCACCTCTACAAATGCTTCGCCTTCGTTGCCATTGGGGGTGGTGGCCTGTTGCCCGTCAAAAACATCGATGAAGAGGGACATGATTTGATTCCAGTCTCCACCGAGGAGCAGGTGCGTGTCATACCAAGCTCCACAGATGATTTCTCCGTCAGCGTGGACCTCGCCCACCAAGTCTTGTGGATAAACCTTAGGATCAACGTCATACCTCCTGATATAAAATTCAGGATTGTCAGAATAACAACCCGCACCGAGCACAGGATTGTCGGTCAAACTGATGGCCCACCAGTCTGCATATCCCTCGTTCATTGCGCCGTTGTTGAACCCGCTCCCCAAGCTCTCATAATAAAGGTCGTTGATGCCGTGGCCATATTCATGAAAGACCACATCAGAAACCATTGAGAACGCATTGCACCCATCGCCTTCAGAGTAGAAGTTGATGCTGGGTGAACCCGGCGTGTAGAATGCATTGCATGTGCCCGAAACATCCACGATTGTTGGAATGGAGAAATCAAGCCCATTGAATCCTGGGAGCCAAGTCTGCATGTGGTCGTGGATGCGGTTCACGCTATGGTAGGCGCTCAGTTCGCGAAGGGTGGCATTCTCGTCGAAGCTCACCACTGAATCTCCTTCCACGGTCAATTCGAGCTGGGGGGTGACGCCATTGGTGGTGACCGTACTCCACAGCCCTTGGAGCTGAATGCCCAAATCCTGCGCCCCAGGTGCTTCAAAATTGATCATGCCACCGGCATCGGTGTATTGAACACCAGAATTTCCTGAGACTTGCAGGTTGGCCAGCCCCACCACCGATGTGGCTTCAAAAGGCTGCGTGAGGTGCACCGTTCCTGTAACCTGACAACTCAGCATTTGCATCAATGCGGGAGGCCCCATGGGAAGGGAGCGGTTTTTTTTCTCTCCATCTTTATGATCACCAATGTGGTGCACCTGGTTGATCCGTTCCAGCACCTCCCCTGTTTCTAGGTCAATCCATGTCGCGTACTGGACCGGGATTCCATCTGGCGACGTGCCCGAGACCTGAATGCTACGCGCTGGGCGAAATGTGACGTTTCTGCGCTCGGTGGAACGCTGCATGTAAGGAATCAAAGCCTCGCTTCCCATTTCAGTAGAAACCCCCTGAAGGGAGAGGCCCGCTGTGGCAGCTTCAAGGACATCTGACGCTTCCAACAGCACCAATTCTTGAGGCCAGCTAGCGTTGGGGAAGCATTGCGCTCCCCACATGACGGCTCCTTGGTCAGCCACCTTCACGACAAGTTCAGTTCCCAGCACAGGCCTTCCTTCGACCTGTTGGTCAGTGCGGTGCAGAGTGTGCCTGCCCATGGCGGTTGATGACCACGTTCCCAATCCGATGGGCCAACCTGCTAAAATGAGTTGCCCTTCTAGCCAAGCTGTGGGGTTCTCCATCGGGATGGCAGGTCCATAAGCCCTGTGTACGGTTCCTGATGCCGGGTGAAACTGTACCTGCCATTTTGGATGTTGGGCTTTGTAGCCACTCCAAAAAGGGGCATTGCGCCTCAAGGCCTGCAGGTCTTCTTGAGGTTGGGTCCACGTTGCGGGCAACCTCACTTCAGCAGCGTCAAAGTGATATGAGGGGTTTGAAATCTGGGCAAATCCGCTGATGTGCAACAAAAGCGTTAAAGCCATGGCAGCAGCCACACGTAAAATCATCATGGAGGGAAGTTAGTCTCGGTGTGGGCCCAAATCAAATGGGCCCTATACCCATTGTCAAAACTCCTGTCTGCGCAGTGTTTACTTTGCAAAGTGCTAGATTCGTTCACACTGATCGCTGGTCCTTGTAGCGCAGAGTCCAGAGAGCAGGTATTGGCTGCAGCTTCCGGTCTTCAAAATGCAGGCATTTCATATTTCCGTTCAGGAATTTGGAAGCCCCGCACCCGCCCTGGCGCCTTTGAAGGTGTTGGGCATACGGGCCTGCCTTGGCTTCAGGAAGTACAGTCCACATTTGGCATGAAAGTCTGCGTTGAAGTGGCCCAACCCCGTCATGTGGATGCCGCTCTAAAAGCGGGCATTGACATGGTGTGGATAGGGGCGCGCACCACGGCCAACCCCTTTCAAGTTCAGGAACTGGCCGACTGTTTGAGAGGAGTCAACATCCCTGTTGCCGTCAAAAACCCAACCCAACCTGATTTGGCATTGTGGTCCGGCGCATGCGAACGCTTGTCCGGCGCAGGCGTTCGTCAGCTCTCTGCCGTTCATAGGGGGTTCACGGTTCACGGACAGAAGAAATACCGCAATGTCCCGTTGTGGCAAATCCCCATTGATTTTAGAACCGAACATCCTGAAATCCCTTTGCTCAACGACCCCAGTCACATCACAGGCAAGCGCGACATGGTGCCAGATGTAGCACAAATGGCGTTGGATTTGGGATTTGACGGATTGATGGTCGAGGTCCACCCCACACCTGAATTGGCATGGACCGATGCAGCACAGCAGGTGACACCTAAACGGTTTTTCGATATTATTAAAGGTCTGGAGTCCAAGATTCAAGGCAACGGAAAGGGCCGAGAAGGGTTGTCGACACTTCGTGCTGAAATTGACATGATTGATGAAGGACTGGTTGATTTGCTCGTCCGCCGAATGGGGATCTCTGAGGAGATTGGGAGGTATAAAAAGACCCATGGCATGACCATCCTTCAGATTGCCCGTTGGAATCAAATTCTAGAGCAAAGCAAATCCGCTGGTTCAGAACAGGGATTGTCAACTGGTTTCGTTGAAGAGGTGTTCAAGGCCATCCACCAAGCTTCTATTGCCGCTCAACAAAAGGTGTCACGGGACAAAAATTGAGGCAGGGCGCAACATGGTAAAGGAGCCTTTTTTGGTGGGGGTTCTCTTTTGTACATGACTGTGAAAGTCTTGTAGCTATAAGACACCAACGGAATAAAGGCTCCATGTTTGCACCCAACAACTGGTCTGTATGAAGAGGGAATGTTTTTTGGTGCTCTCCTTGGGAATGGTTCTTGGTATAGGCACGTCCTATGCTCAAGGGTCAGGTTTCACGTTAAGCGGATACGTAGAGGATGCCAACAGTGGTGAGTCGTTGCTCGGGGCTACAGTCTGGCATGCTTCGAGCTCTTCGGGTACTACAGCCAACATTTATGGCCATTACAGCATAGCACTGCCTGCAGGAGAGCAAGAAGTGCTGTTTTCTTATCTCGGCTACACCCCTCAGAAAATCGCCATCAACCTCAAAGGAGATGTAAAGCTGGACATTAAGCTCACAGCTGGCCTGGAATTGGGCGAAGCTGTGGTGGAATCCAGTGCCTCTGAGCGCATCGAAGAGCAGGTGCAAATGTCCAAGATTGATGTCCCTATTGATCAAATTAAGCGGCTACCCGCCATTGCGGGTGAAGTGGACCTTTTGAAGAGTTTGCAGCTGCTTCCCGGGGTGCAGTCTGGCAATGAAGGTTCGAGCGGCATTTATGTCCGAGGTGGCAGTCCTGATCAGAATCTCATCATGTTGGATGGTGTTCCCTTGTACAGCGTGAGCCACCTCTTTGGTTTTTTCTCTGTCTTCAACGCCGATGCTGTCCGAAAAATCTCCATCACCAAGGGGGGCTATCCTGCCAGATTTGGCGGCCGTTTGAGCTCCATTCTTGAAGTCACCATGAAAGAGGGGCACAAAAACGAAGTGCACGGAGCGGGGTCTATTTCTATGCTGGCTTCCAAGCTCACCTTAGAAGGTCCCATTGCCAAGGACAAGGCTTCCTTCATGATCAGTGGACGTCGGACTTACCTGGACCTGTTGCTCAACCCCATCATCCAGGCTTCAAACACCGAACAATCCTCTGTAGACCCTGCCTATTTTTTCCACGACTTAAATGCCAAAGTCAATTGGCGCATTGGGGCAAAGGACAGGATATACCTGAGCACATTTCAAGGGCTGGATGATTTCGGATTGAAATCCAAAGACAGCTTCAACAATTCGACAGAAGAAATCGACCTCGGATTGGATTGGCGCAACTCAGTGCTTGCATTGCGTTGGAACCACGAGTGGCGTGCCGACCTTTTTAGCAATGTGACCTTGATGAAGAGCCGGTACGATTTCAATACTGGTTTTGACTTCAAGTCTACCGAGCAAGATGGGGGCGCCGAAATCACCTCCCGTTTCGCTTCGCTTTACAATTCGGGCATTCGGGATCTTGGCGGCCGAATCGACTTTGACTTCACGCCCAATAACCGCCACTTTGTGCGTTTTGGAGGCAACCTCACCCGCCACCGCTTTCAGCCCGGCGCTACACAGGCCATATTGGATTTCGGGGACGAATTCAGCTTGGATACCACCATTGGCTCTCCCAACTTGTTTTCCACGGAGTCTTTTGTTTACCTCGAGGATGAAATCAACCTCGGAGAGGACTTGACGTTAAATGTGGGCGGGCATGCTTCTGCCCTGTTTGTAGAGGGGGTGAACTACTTCTCCTTTCAACCACGGCTGGCACTCAACCGGCGGTTGCCGAGCGGCATCGCCCTAAAGGCTTCTTATGCCGAAATGACGCAGTTTGTAAACCTTCTGACCAATGAAGGGTTGACCCTCCCCACCGATCTGTGGCTTCCTTCAACCGCTCAGATTCGACCACAGCAAAGTTGGCAAGCTGCCATCGGAGCTGCCAAAACTTTGGGGGAAATTGAGGTCAGCATTGAGGGCTATTACAAAGAAATGGAGGGGCTGCTTGGCTACAAGGAAGGGGCCAGTTTCGGTTCTGCAGCATTCAACCTTTCGAGCAATACCACTTGGGAAGACGAAGTGACACAAGGCGAAGGGCGCAGTTATGGTGCAGAAGTTCTGTTTCAAAAGAAACGGGGCCGTACATCTGGATGGTTGGGGTATACGTTGAGCTGGACCGACCGTCAGTTTGATGACGTCAACAATGGCCAGCGGTTTCCATTTACCTATGACAGGAGACACGACCTGTCAGTGGTGTTGATCCATGACTTGAGTGACAAATGGACCCTCAGTGGCACATGGGTTTATGGCACTGGAAGGGCTTTGACACTCAATGAAGTGACTTACGCCAGTGTGATCCCCGACTACGAAGGAGGGTTGAGTCCAATCTCCCTGGACATCCCATCGAATCGGAATGCCTTTCGAATGAGCCCTTATCACAGGCTGGATTTAAGTGCAACCCGGACCAAAGTGAAAGAGAATGGTGAAAGGTCACTGGTTCTCAGCGTTTACAACGCCTACAACAACCTGAACCCCTTCTTGGCATTGCCTGGAACTGCGGATGATGGTACTCGGGTCATCCGAGAATATGGTTTGTTTCCCTTTATTCCTTCAATAGCATGGCAATTCAGCTTCTGAAACACAGCATTTTCCTGGCCTTAATGGTGGGCCTTGTGGGGTGCGAAAAATGGGCCGACGGAGTGGTCCGCGAGATCGATTTTCCGGAGCACACTCCTCAGTTGGCAGCCACCGTCAATTTGTTTGCAGGAGACACCAAAGCCATCGCGGCCTTGCATCAAACTGCCAGCACCTTGGATGCAAACGACGCGGTCATTCCAGAGGGGATCACCGCCCGAATCGAAAAAGAGGGTGACGTGCTCCTATCGTGGACCCCTTCGGACACGGCGTTGGTGGGGACAGATTGGGACAGCCGCACCATGCATGTTTTGGATTTGTCGGCTCCTCTGGCCCTTCCAGAGGGGGAATTGGACCTCGTCGTTGAGGCTCCTGGATTCGAGCCCTTGACTGCAACCGCAGTGCAACCGCCAGCGCCCATCTGCACCGTTGGGTTTGAAGAAGGTGCTGACACCACATTCGATTTTGGTGATCCTGTTGTGGTTGACCGTTTTGAGTTGGATGTTCTGAACCGTCCGGGCATTCGAGATGTCTATGGCATTCAACTGCACGAAGGCTACGTTTATGCTCCAGGTGACACCACCTGGCAATTGGTGGGCATTGGAGACGATGATTCGGATCTCGAGCCACGCACCACTTTCAATCAGGCTTGTTACTGTTTGCTTTTGGATGACCAAGGGTTGGATGCTCAGTCTCTCGAGGATGTGTTCATTGACCGAAAGCGTTGGGTTGGCTGGTATGGGGAACCTGAGGGAGGCGATGTCCTGAGGATGAAAGTCGTTTTGATGGATGAACCCTTGGCACAATTCTACCGTTCACTGGAAACCCATTGGGAAACACAAGACAGCTTTTTTGCCAACCCCTCCTCCATCTACAGCAACACCAGCACAGGCTACGGCATCTTTGGACTGGGTTCTTCTGTGGAATTCTTTTGGGAGTGATGCCCCGGGTTGTCAGTACTTTGGGACATGACCCAAACCTGGCGACCCTCCCTTTGCTTGTCTGTGTTGACCCTGTTGTTTTCGGCCTTAAATGGCCAAAACAGCACCGTAAACATCACTGTTGATGGACTCGCTGCGGGCGATGTTGCTGCGTTGACCCTGGAACGCGGTGTCGGCGGATTGTTTGACGCCACAGTGATCGGGCAAGGTGTGGATGTTCCTGTGCCGCATTCTTTCGAAGTAGAGGCTGGTCCCTGGATGTTGTCCTTGGATGCGCTTGGCTACATCACTCCTGCTGCGCAAACCATAGAGGCCGATGGAACGGTGAATGTGACCTTGGATGTCGCCGCACTACAAGGTGACAGCAGCACATATACGTTCACTTGGGAAGAGGATGGGAGCTTTGCTGGTCATGCTACGGAGTTCGTGCCTGCTGATCCTCCCGTGATCGAAGTGTTGGGCGCCTCGTATGACGTCCCTGCAGGATTCAGTGCCCAGACCCTCTTTCAGCAATATGGATTTGTCTTGGACGACCAAGAATTGGCATGGACCACAGACGACGCATTTAAACTCCACCAGACCATTTCGTCCCTGCCGTATCCCCGTGTAAATGCCGACGAGGCTGGAACCCCGGTTTTGGCGTTATGGCGGTTGACAGAGGACATGCTGGACGGCGACTACATGGCAGAGACCATTGCCGGTACAGAAGTCATCACCATCTCCAAGGACGCCTTCACTTATGCTGCTCCGTTGGTCGTCAATTTCGATGGCGATCAAGGGCAGTTCTTTAGCCGCCGATTGTTCAAGGCGCTCCTGTCACACCTCACCAACGGAGGCTCCGAAGCCGGACTTGTCCAAAACATCGCTTCTGAGCGCTACGGCGTAGAATTCATGACGCCCAGTCCTGAGCTTGAAGACTTGATGAGCGAGACCCAAACGAATTTTCAGCCCTTCCCCGCTTGGGAGAAGCTGCAGATCATGGGCATGCTCGAAGAATTCCCTGAGGGCATGCGCAAGCAAGACGGATTGTCCAAATTGGTGAGGCGCATCAACGGACAGCCCAACCCCTTCTACCCCACCGCCCCAGCCATCGCGTGGACGGGCATGGAGACCATTGAGTGGATGGAAAGTGGGTTTGCCAACTTCTCCATGGACTACATCCACCGCTTGATCCTGCACGAAAAGGCCCACTTCCTTTGGGAGTACACCTTTGACGAAGACCTCAGGGCTGACTGGACTTCATTGGGGGAATGGTTTGAAGACCCCAACGCGCCCAGTGGATGGAGTACGACCCTGACCACCGAATTCGTCAGCGCTTATGCCCACGCCATGAACCCCAACGAGGACATGGCCGAAAGCATCGCCTATTACATCTCAAATCCGCAAGTGCTGATGACACATGCGCCAGACAAATACGACTTCATCCGAGATCGCGTGATGCACGGTGCGCGTTATGTAGCGATGATCACGGAGGAATTGACGTTTGAAGTGTTGAACCTGTTTCCGGATTACACCTACCCTGGCAAAATCGTCGGCACCGATGTTCAGGTCAACGGAAACCCCAGTGATGATAAAGTACTGACCCTGACCATCCACCTGCACAGCGACGACCCCGCCCAAGATGGGGCCGTGAGTGGGCAGGTCCGGTTTGTCAGCGCGGTAGGCACCATCTTCGACATGTGGCTGTCCCCTGCAAACGGAAGCAGCGACTCTGTGTTGACGGGCACATTGACCCTCAACAAGCACATGAAGTCCGGATGGTGGAACTTCGATGGCCTCCACATCTGGGATGCCGTGGGCAACGACCGTTATGAGAGCCCCGCTACCATCGGTTTGCGTCTGTTCCTCAACAATCCCTTGGAGGACATCACGCCTCCCGAGTACATCGATGATTCCTTTGTGATAGAGGAAGTCGCTGGCATCCAAGTCGGGGACGGCACCGACGGCCCTGCAACCGTTGATGGCATTCAAATCGAATTTGACACTTGGGATAAAATTCCCCTGAGCCGTGGATTGACCCGCATGACCTTTCCCACCATGGATCCAGATTACGGACACCGGTATTCCATGGACATCCAATCGAATGCGTTTGAAACCAATGGTTACGAGGAAGTAAAGCACCACGAGATGGTATTGCCTGTCCCCCACTACTTTCCCACGGGTCACTATACCGTGAACTTCTCTGCTGCCGATGACGTGGCGGGCAATTCCAGCGCCATCTATTTTACCGGAGACCCCAATTACTCCAATGCTGATGGGGTGCACATCTTCGCCGAAGACCGGGATTCAGTCTTTATGGAAACAGCATACCCCGACCTGTTGGCTCCTGAGGTGGATTTGAACAGCTTTTCAATTGCAGCGACGCCCAGCAATCCTGATCTCCCCAATGGAGAAACTTTGGTGGAGTTCACTTTGGCGTTTCAGGACACCAGTGACTTTGATGGATTTACTTCAGGTGTTCGGGACCTCACGTATACCCTGAGAGATCCTCTGGGTGATGAGTTTCACTTCAATGCTTGGGAGGAGTTTGGCGGTGCCAACTTCTTTTATGCGGTTTACCCACCTGAAGGGGCGAACACCTGGGCTACCGCAACCTTGACGGCACTTTTGCCGGCAGGTTCTGCACCCGGAACATGGGGGGTGTCTGCCATCGCCATTCGGGACCGCGCCCTCAATGTGAAGCGGTACAGCTTTGTAGAATACGTGCAGTTCGTTTTGGATGAGGCCGATTGTCCCGCTGATCTGGATGGCAATGGCCAAATTGGTGCTCCGGACTTGCTGATGGTGCTCGCTGAGTTTGGCTGTCTGCAAGACTGTGGAATTGCGGACATCGATGGAAATGACCAGGTTGATGTGGGCGATGCGCTGTTGTTCCTCGCCGACTTCGGATCGGCCTGTGACTGAACATCGGAGACTACCTTCGGGCCATGCGTTTTGTATTTGCCCTCATTTCTCTTTGTGCAGGTCTTGCGGCACAAGCCCAGACTCCAAACAACATCGAAGCGGTTGAGTACGACCCCGATGGAAACCGCTGGTTTGTAAGCAATGGCAGCAGCCTGCTCGTCACCGAGGACCAAGGTCAGACGTGGTCATTCTTTGGTGAAGCGGTGGCTTCACATGGCATGGAGGTGATGAACGGCGCCCTTTATGCCATCGGCAACAACGTCATCCG
>Ga0209223_10003913_pt1 | contig 13894 bp, 5 predicted proteins | sample COG_06_FD_184750 | JGI IMG/M metagenome (GOLD analysis project Ga0209223, IMG submission 184750) | Pelagic Microbial community sample from North Sea - COGITO 998_met_06 (SPAdes) (version 2) | ecosystem: Environmental > Aquatic > Marine > Neritic zone/Coastal water | place: Helgoland, sampling...
ATTTATTATTCTTTACTGATGGATTTAATCCACCTAGGAAGATTAATATCAACAGGAATTATCCAGACCCTGACTCAGTACTGAATGTGGATGGTATCAGTGCAGAAGAATTGATGGTTATTAAAAAACCACCTATTGCATCTCCAGCCATAGAGGTCAAGACTACTGCAACGGACAACAATTTCATGGAAGAAAGGTTTGTCTGTTTTGGGTATAGATATAAGTATGAGGATAATGAGTACTCAGCAACATCACAGTTTAGTGAGCCAGCCTTTGTACCTAAGAATTTCAACTTTAACACCAATACATACTTGAATGATGGTATGGTTAACTTGGGTAACGAGTGTGTAATCACATACAACACTGGAGGTCGCTTAGTCCAAGAGGTTGAGCTTTTGTTCAAGGAAATGGGCGACTCCACCATTAAGGTGATAGAGAAGCTTGAAAAAGAGGCTTTGGGGTTAGCAGATGATACTGACTACACCTTTTCATTTGACAATAGTAAGATATATACAATACTAGACGATGCGGAAATACTAAGGCTTTATGATAATGTACCTCACACGGCAGTTGCTCAGACGATTATGGGCAACAGACTGATGTATGGTAACTATGCAGACGGCTATGACATCGTTGACGCAGGAGGTAATAAGGTTAAGCTTGAGTACAGTGCTAACCTAATATCTGAGGAGGTAGGAGAGGAGGTTATAGCCGATGGGGCTGGCTCAAACACAGAGAGCAGTAACTACACCTATGGGGCTACTGTAACTGTTGATGGGTCTCAGTTTTTTATAGACCTAGCAGATATTAACTTAAAGAAGGGTGCCGTTCTTTCTTTTTATTTAAGGTTTGATCACAGCAGATTTGAGGGTGACACAACTCCTACTGAAACAACGTCTAACCAAGAGATAACAATAGATTATATACTTAAGAAGGACTTTGCTAATGCATACGAACTAGCTACAGATCCTGACTTTATCCAAAACATTGGTGCAGTTAATTTACTAACATCTGGAACAAATACTAGCGTTACAGCTACATCTTTGGTGGATAGTGGTGCTACATTTGTAACTGATGGGGTAAAAGATGGTAGCTTGGTGACTAATACGTCAACCAACACATCCACGACTGTGGCTTCTGTGGTTTCAGAAACTCAGTTAACGCTACTTGATGATATATTTACAGCAATACCAGAAAACTACTCTATATATACATCTACTAGCATTAGGTCGGTTGAGGACGCTTGTGAAGGTTTTTCTTTGACCGACACATTTAACTGTACTATACCAAACAACCTAGACTCGTTAACTAAGATTGAAAGCGGTATAGCTAGTGCTCCGCAGCCCATAGAGATTAAGACTTCATCTAGTAGCAGTATTATAAGATTCCAACTTCCTGCCGTTAGGTTTGTTGACAATGTTTCGACACCTACTCAGAACGCTTATGAGTATTATGAGATTAATGATTTACTTGTAGACTACAGAGAAATTGGCAACCCGACTAGCTTACACAGCAATAGAGATTACCAGATTGGTATTATATACATGGATGAATTTAACAGGGCATCAACAGCTCTTGTTAGTACGAACAATACTGTTCACGTCCCATGTTCTGCGTCTGATTTAAGAAATCAAATACAGGTTACAATACCAACTCAGCAGATTGCACCTAGTTGGGCCACTAGATATAAGTTTGCCATAAAGTCTGACAGAGAGAGGTATGATACAATATACAGCAACATATACTACGAGGATGTTACTGACAACTCCGTCTACTTCTTACTGGAGGGAGAGAACGCAAGAAAGGTTGAGGTAGGAGATAGATATTATGTCAAGGCTGACACCGAGGGTGCAGTTAATAACTGCGTTCTGGCTACAGTGCTAGAGAAAGAGGCAAAGCCTTCGGACTTCTTATCACCAGCACCACAAGATACTGATGGTAATGACTTAGTCGTTCTTGGTGGGGTCTATATGAAGATGAAGCCAGATAACTTTACAGCAATATTTGATCCTGACGCTGTTGTTGCGCCTGGCGTTGAGTCTGATACTGAAAAATGGCAAACTTATTCTCCAATAGTTATTTATCCAGCCAACATAGAAACATCAACTGCTGGAGAGTATGAAGACTATAACATACCTGCAAATTCAAGAGTAAAGCTTAGATTTGAGACATTAAGAAAGGGTAAAAATAACGGAAGATATAAAAAGATTGAGTACAAATCAGAGGTAAATATAATTGCTTCTGCTGATTACTCTAATCTAAAACAGTTTTTTGATTCAGAGAATATTGCTGGAGCATTAAATGCAGCAGCGTTTGTTGATACAGACTCGTTATGCGCTGATGGCGTTAGAATTGAATATATAGATACATTATTAGAGCAAGCGAATGGTGAAGTTCCTAAAGACATATTCCCTCCAAACGTAAATGGTGTCGAGTGTACTTTATATGCTCAGTTTTATAGATATAATCCAACAGGAAGTGATGATGGTCGTTTGTCATTATTATTTACTGGTACAACATCTGGAGGTAATACACAAAAAAGAAAATCTAAGGCTGTTGTTGAGATAGAAGTCGTTCGGGCTGAGTCTACGGTTGTGTTTGAGACGGAGCCTCAAGAGACAGCTCCAGACGTATGGTATGAGTCGTCAGATTCATTCCCTATAACTACTAATGGATACCATGAAGGTAACGTGCAGAATCAAACAGCAGGGCAGGCTGGTATAGTAACCACTGACTTCTTTAACTGCATATCGTTTGGCAACGGTGTAGAAAGTTCTAAGATATATGATTCACTAACGGGCAAGTCTTTATTCTTGGGTAACAGGATTACAACGGTAGCTAATCAAGACTTTAAAAGAGCAGAGAGATACTCAGACATAACATATAGCGGGGTCTACAACGATGAGGCTAATATTAACAAGCTCAACTCGTTTAACCTTGGTCAGTTAAACTTTAAGGTACTTGAGGATACATACGGACCAGTTATGGTTATGTCTGGAAGAAGAACAGACGTATTGGTTCTCCAAGAAGATAAGATATCGTATGTACTAGCTGGTAAAAATTTAATATCAGACTCATCAGCAGGAGGTGCGATTGCATCTGTTCCAGAGGTGCTAGGTACTCAAATAGCAAGGGTTGAGGAGTATGGTATAAGCCATAACCCTGAGAGCTATACTGAGTGGGGTGCTATGAAGTATTTCACTGACGCAAAAAGAGGTGCTGTTATACAGTTATTTGGTTCAACATCTGAGAATGAACAGCTTTCAGTAATCTCTAGTGCAGGAATGAGGTCGTGGTTTAGGGATATGTTCATAGATGAGTTCAACACTCAGAAGCTAGGAGCATACGATCCTTACATGGGAGAGTATGTGTTGGCTACCACAAACACTACAATCCCTCAGCCAGTAGATATACTTAGCTGTGGTGTTACTAAAACTTATGATGTATTTCAGGGTAGTGATGTTGGATTTACTGTTAATGTAGGCAAGACAGTCGGAGATGTAGTTATTGACTACAACATTATTGCTGCGGCAGGTGATGTGAAGGTCAATGCCACATACAATGGTGTTGTTGTTTCATCAGGATTTGTTAGTGCGTCTGGAAGTATTACAGTTGACAAGGATACTGTAAGCAAGGATACTCTTGACATCAACATGGTCTCAAACAATGGACTAGCTGTTGTTGAGCTAAAGGTTAACTGCCCTGATGCAGCACAAATAACAATATTCGAGGTTGCTATAACAAGTAATGGGAATGAAGGTGAGTTTATAACAAACCAATACAGATGGACTGATGGTGACTTTGTTTCTCCTCTACATAGCGAGAGAATGAGTTTTGGTTCAGGTACTGATGTCCCTGTAGTTTCAAAGTATGATGCAGTAACTGGTCCACAAGGGGCTGGGATAATACCTGCCAATGGAGCTAGTGTTGATATCATGTCGAAAAGAATTGATCCTGTGGATAACTATCAGTTTGATGTCGCTGTTGATAAGTTCTTCTTCTTGAGGAGTGATACCTTATACGCAAACAATACTACTGAAATCAATGCCTTACTTGCGGCAGCAACTGAGGTTACTCCTAGTGCTGTTGATGCTAATACATTCAGTGGTTCATTTACAATGCCCGATACAACAGGTCAGTATTTATACATTATTTATGATTATAGAAATGGTAATGCACAAGAATTATGCTACGGAACTTCAAGGTTTGATGTCTGTTGCAACTGTTCTTAATAAAATAAAATATGGCAAATAGTTCAACATATTATTTAGACGGTATAGACTTATCAGATGCTACATCCCTTTATACTGATATACAGTTAACAACATTAGCACCTGACGGATGGTATTCTAATGGTGTTATTGCTAGGGAGCAGGTGAGCGGAATATTACAAGCTGAAGAGACTTGTGACGATTGCGAAGGACCTACACCAGTTACTACTGAGATAGCTGCTATTTACTTAGTCAACGGAGACTGTTCAACGGGAGACCCTAGCGATCCTTTTGACACGAAGGTATGGATCGAGGCTAGTTGGAGTGGTTTTACCACTAATGGCTCTGGAAAACTTGTTGTAAATACAATGCGGACAGAGTTACCTACAAGGTATTATGACCCATTTGATGCTAATGTAATTGTATCATTAGACTCAATAACTACGTCTAAGAATCCGTTTATAAGCCCTAATAGTAGTACTGGAGACGGTGTTTATTTGGTTCAAAATGATAGCCTGAATACATCGGGATCTAATGGTATAAGAGCTACTATTGCATCTAACCCTAATCCAATATTGTCTGATGTAGCATTTGAATTGTGTCCTTAAAGAAATATGGCAAGATATACATTAACATATAGCAACGGAGTTGAGGGATGGCCTTCTTTCTATTCATTCGAGCCCGACTACATGGTCGGTATGAATCAACAATTCTACTCATTTAAGGGTGGCTCTCTATGGGTACACAACTCTGATGATGCTTCTAGAAATACATTCTACGGACAGAATAATACATCAAGTATTAGCGGTGTGTTCAATCAATCACCACTAGAGACCAAGCTATTTAAGACCATATCATTACAGTCTGATAAGCCTTGGGGCGTTACTCTTAACACGAACTTAGAGCCTGGGGGCAGTATAGATGCAGGTTGGTTTGACAAGAAAGAAGGGGTATGGGTTTCTTTTATCAGGTCATCTGGTAGCAACCCATCGGTTGAGGGACAGTTTGAGATGAGATACTTGACTGGGGTTGGTATAAGTGAGTCAGTCGTTGATGCTGGTACTGACAATCCAATAGTTAACTTCTCTACATCCCTACAGTTTGGCAGCATTATGAGCATTGGAGACTATGTTTACTTTAGTAGAGCAAGTGATAGTCCTGCTTACAGTGAGCCTAATTATTGTGGTGTAGTTTCTTCTATAAATATTGATTTATCCAACAATATTAACCAAATTGTACTAGATAGTACTGGTGGAGGAACTGAGCTTATTAATGTTAATGATGGCTTTTTCTTCACTACCAAGAATTCTATAGCTGAGTCAAGTGGTGTGTTAGGACAATACTGCGAGTTTACTGCTAGTATTGTTAGCCCTACGGCTATTGAGCTTTTTGCTATAGAGGCTGAAGTTATGAAAAGTAATCCTTAATTATTAGTATCTTTGTGTAAATGAAATTAAATATAAGACCACTAAAAGATAATGACTACGATGATACGCTCGTAGGATGGTGGAAAGATTGGGAATGGGAAGCACCCCTTAAATCCATACTTCCTTTAAATGGAACTGGTGGACTTATTGTTTATGATGGCGATGTCCCTGTTTGTGCAGGTTTTGTGTACCAAACAAACTCCAAGATGGCTTGGGTTGAGTGGGTTATATCTAACAAACAGTATAAGACTAAGCCAAATAGAAAGATAGCGATAGAGCTACTCGTAAGATCACTTACAATGGTAGCTAGTGGAGCAGGTTATGAGTTTTGTTATGCACTAACTAATAGTTCTGCTTTATCAGAAACGTATAAGAATATAGGCTATACCGAGGGTGACTCTTATAGTAAAGAAATGATAAAAATATTATAATATGGGAATTGCAACAGCAGCGGCAATAGCCGCAACAGCAGCTTCTACTGGGATGTCAATATCTCAAGCTAGTAAAGCTAGGAAGGCTCAGAGAGAGGCTGAGAGAGAGGCTGAGAGAATTACTGAAGAGACTAAACGAATGATGGACTTTAATCCTTTTGAAGCGGTAGCTATACAAAAGGAGCCTTATGAGATTATGGCGGAGTCTATCGTTGAGGGAGCAGCAAGAGAGGCCGAATTATTAGCCGAGGCTGACCCAAGATATTTAGCTGGAATGGCGGGAGCTAGAGGTCAGCAGCAACAAGACCAGCTTGAAAAAGTTAGGGCGGCCATGAGTAGGGAGCTTCAAGGTTTAGAGATAACCACAGCACAAGAGGAAGCTAACATTAGAAATAATTTGCTGGATTTTGCAGAGGCGGAGATAACAGGTGCTCAACAAGCAGCCGCAGAACAAGGGATGATTGCTAACCAAGCAACTGTAGGGGCTATTCAAGGATTTGGAAGCCTAGCAGGTCAGGCGGCAGAACTTGTTCCTTTATATTCTAAGGGTGGTGCTAAAAAACAATTAAAGCAATTGCAGGGTGGTATTTCAAGTGCTACCCCATTCATGATGACCGAAGACCAGTTAGATTTATTAAATAATATACCCGTTGCATTTAACCCTGCGTTTGCTGGATTAAAGTCATTCAGTGCTCCTAGCAGGAGTAAAGGGCAAGACCAATTTATACAAAAAATTGGTGGTAATGATCCAGAGATTGCAATGGAGAAAGTACGAGGTTTAATGACTGAAGCATCAGGGCTTAAAACTGGAAAAGAATTAAGAGGGTTTATAAGAGACCTAGAATCAAGGGGCATTAGTTACGATGATTTTGCGTCACTTATGAAAACATTCAACAAATAATATGGCAAAGTCATACCTCAAGTATCAACAAAGAGACGCAGGGGCTCAGATAAATTGGAATACCGTTGGACAGAGCGTTGTAAAGACGCTTAATGACGTAGAAGAAGATCGTGAAAAAAGAAAGGCAGAGCTAGACCAACTATCTGCTGACTTAGGTGATATCCTTCAAGAGCAACCTGCTGGAACACACAAGGGCGCAAATGTATTCGCACAGCAACACTCATCTCATGCTAAGGAAATGGCTGGTATATTCAATGCTGCACTGAAGAGTGGGAGGATGAGCCCTAAAGAGTTTAAGATGAGGATGCAGGCGTTAACGGATGGCACTGGTCAGATATTCGATGTTGCAGAGAAATACCAAGCAGAGTATGGCAAGTTCTTAGAAAGAACTAAGGGTGGTGCTAATCAAGAGATTGAGCGTTACTTTGCTGAACGGATGGAAGGCTTTGCTAAGCTAAACGACATTGACTCATTCATTGATCCGACAACAGGTCAGGTTTCATTGGGTAAGCTAGTTGAGGTAGGCGGTCTAAAGACGTTATCTAAAAACCCAGGAGACATTAAGAGTATTGTTCAGTTAAATAATATACTTAGCCAAAAGTTCGACAGGTATGACCTTACTAATGATTTAAAGAAAGAGGTTGCTACATTAGGGTCTTTTATAGATACTGTAGCTGACCCTGACGGAAGTATAACTCAAATATCAGATCCTACAAAAAGGGAAGAGTTTGAAAAGGTAGAGAATGATATTGTGTCCTCTATAATGGCCAATCCATACAATGTATCGTCTATACTTACTGAGAACCTAGTCAGAAACCCCAAGACTGGTAAAACTTACAAGATAACAGAGAGTCTAGATGGCATCCCTAAAGAAGAGAGAGATGACTATATCCTAGTAACTGTAGACGGCAACGGCAGACTTATTCCTGAGTACACTAAAGGCGAAGGAGGCCAAGAGGAAGTTGTCAGAGAGGTCATTAAAACCAAGTTCAAATCAATGATAGACAGCGAGCGTAAAGTTGTTAAAACTGCACCTCCTAGAGAAAGCCCTACTGAACGCTCGAATAGGGAGCAACAAGAAAATCTGATTAATAACTGGGTTAGATTTGCTACTGGTGATGAGGCCACTCAACAAGCAGCTCTAGATACAATCATGGGTTCTAGTTTGTTAAGGGAGCGTGGCTTAGTTCGTATTAAGGTATCAGACGATGGTAAGACACTAGGATTTGAGTACCTAGATCCTGACGCAAACAGAACTGTAAGAATACCTGAAGATGCTTCTCTTGATAATTTCCTATCCTCTGTAATGGGAGAGGGTGCAGGCATGTCTGACCTAGCTGCTGCCAAAGGTTTTTCAGATATTAAGTCAGAGGACTTCAACTATAGCGTAACAAAAGACTTTGACATAATGAGAAGTGGTGCAATAAACAAGCCTGCTGTATTTGATGATTATTACTCAGGTAAAATTGAAACTACTTTATTCCAACAAGACGAGGCTGATGCTGCTCAACAGATAAATAATTTACTTCAGGGGACTGGGTTAACCGCTGAATTTTCTGGTGGTCCATTTAAGAACAACAAGGTTGTTATAAAAAAAGGAGGAGCAGAACTCATGATTTTTAACACTGAGTCAAATATGAGCGATAGTGAGATTCAAAGATTAAAAGGAGAGTTAGTGAGTATTATAGCTGGGAATGTTAGCCCTGAAAAGAAAAAAGAAGTAGTTGATAGACTTGGGTTGACACAACAACAAGGAACCTCATCAGACGTAGGAGGATCAAAAAAAGCCCCTAGACCTAATAAATAATAAATTAATAAAATAAGATGAACGAAGAATATTTATTACAGCTATATAAATATATATCAGATAACGATACTTCATATAAGAATGATGTTAGCTTTGATTCATTCAGGAGCGACATGTCAGATAGCCAGTATGCCTCTCAAATATATGGGTATCTAAACGATTTAGATTCTACATTTTCTGATGATGTATCTGTTATTGATTTTATAAAGGACATTAATACAGACCCAAATCAAGTAAAAAAAAAAGATACAGTTGTCGATGTTACTTCTCCAATGGAGCCTATGGGCTCTACATTTCCACAAGAAGATACAAGTGGTTTATCGGAGTCAGAAGAGTTATTAGAGACTGAGGCTGATGTAGCAAACCCTTTTGAGGGGATGAGTCTCTTTAAAGAAACTTCTGACTTAGAGAACAAAAAGTTTGTCGAAGACATAGAGGCTCAGTCTAATAAGGTCGCAGAATCATATGCTGATGAATTGGATAACGAGTTTTACGCACAAGAGGAAGTAGTTAACCTAATTAATGAAGCAAATAGAAGGTCTAAGAACGAGGTTCAGGCATTTGTTGACAACCTTGTTTCTAGCGGTATAGATCCTAAGGCTGAAAATATCAAAAAGCAAATACAAGAATATTATTCTTTAATCTTTGACAGGGAACTTTCTTCCGATGAAAAATTTAATTCTTTAGTAAGTTCTTATAGTGACGTAAGGGCAGATAAGGTGTTTAGTAGGGTGAAAGAATACCAATCAAGTGCGGCTAAAGCTAAAAAGGCTAAAGACTTGATGGATAACCCTATATACGAAACATTAAGTAAAATACCAGTTGCAAAAAAATTATTAGACAATTATCTACTTTCAGACGGACTTGTAGGAGAAGCATCAAGTGCATTTATGTATGGTAAACCTGCGTCTAAGGAGTTGGTCCCAGTTGCAGAAGCCTCTATAGAACTAAAAAAGGATAGGGCTAGACTAGCACGAATGGATGCAAATGGAGTTGATGAATTAGTTGAATATAAGATGGCTTTTCATTCAGGAGTCCCACCCACAAAGATTAAGTTTACAAGAGACCAAGTTTTAGACAGAATACAGTCTAGTTCTGATGAACTTGCTAGTTTATCGACAGACAAAATAAGTAGGGCTTTAGATCTTCAAAAAATATCTCAGTTCTTATCCCCTGAAGATCAATTCTTAGAGGGGGATTTTACCCTTGAATCTTTAGGTGGTCTTGTGGGGCAACAGTTAGCCAACCAAGTAGAGGTTCCCATACTAGGGACATACGCACTAGAGCTGGGTGCTTCTTATCTTGATACGGTAAAAGAGATTGCTGAATACAAATACGGTGAGGCATCACCAGAGAATATTATAAAGGTTATAGATAGCGGTGAGGATGGAGCTGCTGACCTAGCTGCTGCCGCACATTTATCAGCAATCATTGATGCTTTTGGGTTGATTCCTCTTGGAAAGGGTGTTAGTGTCGCTACAAAGGGGGCGATTAAAGCAGGTTCAAAAACCGCATCAACTGCATCAAAAGAAACCTTTAAGAAAACCATCATTGGGAGGGTAAAGAAGCAAATAAAAGATAAAATAAAAGATAAAATAAAAAATAAAGCGGTAAGAAATTTTATTGACGACTCGTATCAGGTAGCAAAGGGGGCTCTTATTGCTGGGGGTTCAGAATTTCCTACTGAAACTACACAAAGCGGATTAGTATCTGAGGCTTCAAGAAGAACAATAGAAGATGCAACAGGACAAGAATTAGAGATAGATATAGAGGGTGCTTTAAAAGAGGGGGCGGCTGGTCTTGTTGTTGGTACATTAATACCAGCCACCGCTGGATCTGTATCTATTTCGGGTAGAGGTGCTAGAGACGTGTATAAATCAAGCACAAAATCATTAGCAGAAAAAGCTAGAAGAAAGATACAAGAGAAATCTAAGGACTATCTAGTAAATGAATCTCCTAAAACTAGAGTGGAGATTAATGAAATAATAGAAAGTGCAAAGACACCTGAAGACTTAAATGGTATATTTATAAACAACGACAAGGGTCTTGAGGATAAATTAACAAGTAAATATAACCAGCTAAAAGATGCCGTTCAAGAGCAAGAAACAGGAGATGTACCTATTACTGAACAAGCCGAAGGTGTACAAGAAGTGGAAACAGAAGTACGGGAGCCTTCTATCCAAGAAAAAAGGCAAAAAATAGAGCAAAGAAGACAGGAAGAACTAGAGCCAGTAATGTCCGCAATGGCTGCTTCAGAGCAGACTGGAGAAGTGCCAGTTGTAAATGGGGAGCTTGTTAATAAGGAGACATTAGATGATATTAATGCGAAGTACGATGTAGAGCTAGACGCATTACAAGAAACAAGACCATCTGATGTCGAAACGGAAGAAAGTGTACCAAGCCAGACCGCACTAAAAGTTTCTTCTGATGCAAAATCTGCTTTAGATAATAACAAACCAAAACAAGAGTTATCTGTTGATGAAAACGGAAATACAGTAGTTAATGAGGTAGAATTTTTTAATGAAGATGCTAATTTAGAACTAGATAGACTTAGTTTATTAGCTGAAAAAGGAAGGTTAACAGTTGATGAATTTCAGAGAAGTTATTTTGGACAATCAACAGATGTCGTTACTTTTCCTGAAGTGAAAAAAGAAATACAATCAAACCCCGTTGATTTTATTAATTCACTGAAAAATAGTTTTAATGAATTAAATGCGAGTCAGCCTGCTGTCGAAGAAAGTGTAGCAAGCCCTGAAGTTATAGTAGAAGATGCTCCAGATGGAACATTCTTAAATATAGAGATGGTTGCAGGCAAGGAAGGTGCTGAAATTGCTCAGAAGGATATATTAGACGCTCTCCCAATAGAACCTTTAAATGTTGAGATGAGTGGCAAAACTCTTGTCATACAAGTCCCTAGAGAGCTTTCTAATTCGGAGATGATGAAGCTTGCTAAGGATACCAATCAAGATGCTATACCTCAAGTATCAAACAAGAAGGGTGTACTACACGCACAGTCTCAAGAGAAAATGGACTTGTATGAAGGAAAATTTGTACCTAACTTATTTATACAACCTAAAAAAATAATAAAAGATGAAAGACCAAAAGCAGGAAACAGACTCTTCAATGAGCCCATCAAGGCAGTTAAGGCAATTGCGGATAGATATTATGAAAGAGCGTTCAAAGGCAAAAGGCAAGAGTTCAAAGGCGTAAAAAAGATAGACAAAGATTTTGCAAAAAGAATATCTGATGCCTTTGATGCAATGCAAGAGAATCCTAATGACCCTGAAGTCAAGGCTGCTTACGAAGCCATGGCTAAAGAGACCATGGATCAGTATCAAGACTTTAATAATGCTGGGTATACTATAGAGATAAATAATTCAGAGCCTTACAAAAATTCTCAGGAAATGATTGATGACCTGAGAAAAAACAAAAGGATGAAAATCTTCTCCACTGAGTCTGGATTTGGGGATACACCTATAACAGATAAGCAAAGGGAGGAAAACCCCCTTCTTAGAGACTCTGGGGTAAAAGACGTAAATGGCAATCCTTTACTTATAAATGACGTATTCAGGGCAGTTCATGACTTCTATGGTCATGCAGAGCTAGGCAATAGTTTCGGCCCATTAGGAGAGGAGAATGCCTGGAATGTTCATGCTAGAATGTTCTCTCCACTAGCTCGTAGAGCTATGACTACAGAGACGAGAGGACAAAACTCTTATGTTAATTTTTCAGGCATAAACGATGAAGCATTTAAGTTAAGAGATGAAGCTAGAAAACTAAGAGAAGAAGGTAAGGAAGCAGAGGCTGATGCGTTAACAGAGCAGGTCTATGAGATGATGAAGTTTGCAGATCAAAAAGTAGGTCTTCTCCCTGAAGATTTTTCTTCATTACAAGAAAGTGATATTGACCAAACTTTGTCTGAGGAATCGCTTACTGGCTATGACAAGATGATGAACAGAATAGACGACATCATCCAAAGAATGTCTAAGAAGCCAGACATGACTAATGAGAAGATATTAGACAGCGTTACTAAGAACTTACAGTCTAGAGACCCTGCCTATAAAAGAGCCACAGATGTACAAAGGGAGCAAATAATTCGTGATTTAAGAAGCAGGTTAGGTTTTAAAGAAAAAGCAGCACCATCAGCTAAAAGAGTTACTGGACAACCTGCGCGAAAGAAAGTAACTGTTGACGAGTATGCTTCACTAAAAAGTCAAATCAGACTTGAAGCTAAAGCAGCAAGAGAGGCTGTGACCTCATATAAGAACGCTGGTAAGAAGATCGCTGAGGCGGTTAAGGCTTTAGGGGGGAAAGGTAAAATAACCCTTAGACAGGCTAATACTGTTGCTAAAAAGATACTTAGAACAAACTTCACTAACACCAAGCAGGTGGATGCTCTTTTAGATTATGTTCAAAAGATATATGAAAGAGCTGAACTAGCAGAGATGGTATCTAACGCTAAGGGCAGAATCAAACAAGCCAAGAAAAATCTAGCCTCAAAGGTGGGCACAAACACCGCATTAAAGTCTGCGGTACAGGATCTGTTGTCGTTAGATCCGACTGACGTTCCGTTGAATCTTCTTCCCCAGTATGTGGCACTAGTCCAATCATTCGGAGAAAGAAAGGCTGTACTAAATCTTCCTGAGCAGGGAGTTGTTATGCAAACGGCTAATGCAATACTTGATAGTGTTCAAAAGTCATTTGACGTAACTACTACAGAAAGAGTAGAGGATGCTGATTATGATTTAGACCAGGCAGTTAAAGAGATAAGGGAAGACAAGATAGACACTGAAAACATCCTCAATCCTGACGTTAAGAAGTTAGCTCAAAAGCTTAATTCATTAACAAAGAAAGACGTTGAAGGTCTTGTTACAGAGAATAAAGATGGTGTAAAGAACTATGCCAAGGTAGAGAATCTAAAGGCTGTTAAAAGGGAGATGTCTAAGGGATACGCTCCTAAGTTGGCTAATGATTTGGCTGTAGAGATTGAGAGTCAAAGAAGCTATGATTCACTAGAAAATGAAGGAGCTATAGATAGAGTTCAAAAGAGAGGCATAATAGCGATAGGAAGAGCTATTGCATCAATAAAGTCTATAATTACGGGGCGTGGCATAACG
>Ga0209223_10003916_pt1 | contig 13889 bp, 11 predicted proteins | sample COG_06_FD_184750 | JGI IMG/M metagenome (GOLD analysis project Ga0209223, IMG submission 184750) | Pelagic Microbial community sample from North Sea - COGITO 998_met_06 (SPAdes) (version 2) | ecosystem: Environmental > Aquatic > Marine > Neritic zone/Coastal water | place: Helgoland, sampling...
TGTTTGGCTTTCTTAAGCATTATAGAAGGCTATTCTCTAGATTTGAGAAATATGCCAGTAGGTTTATGGCATTTCTTCACTTTGTATCAACTTTACAATGGTTGAAGTGAAATCTCAACAGAACCTAAGGCAAAGCCCGAAGAAATTGATGAGAAATAAATAATGATAAATAGAAAAAAATTTTTCATATATTTTATTTAATTAGCTTAAAAATATAAAGATTAAATATGGAATTGGTATTGCGCCATTTTTAAAATGAAGTAAGTGCACAGGTTAATAACCTTCTTATTTTTGAGATAGTTTTTAAAAGACCTCTGCAAATCAACGAATTTTGGTCATTTTGTGTTTTTTATTTTAAATGAATTCTTTATTTATAAGGCTTAAGGAGCAAACATTTTTGCCCCTAGGGGCAAAAATGTTTTATAAGGATTTTGGTATAATAATATCACTGGCGCAAATTTTCACTCCCATGCTACTAATTTTATCAAAGCAATATTTGCTTTTTATAGTCCACGCTAGCAGCTCTTTGCCCCTCATATCTTTTATTAGATCTTTATTAATCAACTCATATTGAATCGAAAGGTGATTGATATTCTCATTTTTTATCAAACTTTTTAATTGTTGATATTTGTTTTTATCTTGAAAAATAGCAGTTATTTTTAGTTTTTTATCGATTAATCTTCGAGCTTGGTAAAAAACTTCTTTGGCAAAATTATAATTATCTATGTAAGGCGCAAAATAGAATCTATCTAAATCTATTTTAGATAAAATAATGTCCTGCCTCACTCTTGAAATAGCTGCGATGTAGTTTTGGGAGTTTAAATTTTTAAAATCCAACCAATAGTAAAAATCATTATGAAATTGTAAAAAATCGGCTAATCGTGGTAGATTTTTTATCTGCTTATGACTTGGATGATCGTGAACAACTACAAATTCCCCATCAATAAACCATAGATCAAACTCTACGCCATCAAATTTCATTTCATGAGCTTTTTTTAAAGCTAATATTGAATTTTCCGGACAATGTTTTGTAGCAAAACCTCGATGAGCAAAAATCTTTACCATGATTTTACAAAGATGAATTTTAGTTTTTCATAAGGTTTCTCTAATTCTATTGACTATTACACTGGTTAATTATCTACCATATTTAGCGACAAAGCTGGCCTTATCAATTATATTAGAATTGATCATAAACCCTGCTTTAGCAGCGCTTGAAAATCTATTGAGCATTATTTTATCAGTTTTTAAAGCGTATAATGTAAAAATATAGCGATGTGGTTTATCGCCTTTTGGAGGACATGGACCGCCGAAGGAATGACTGCCATAATCATTCCTGATTTGAATTATATTATTTTTAAAGCGAAACTCTTCCTTGCCGCCAAAATCTCTTGGCAGATTATCATAATGCTTTGGGATATTCAAAACCACCCAATGCCACCAACCGCTACCCGTTGGAGCATCGGGATCATAGACAGTGAGAGCAAAACTTTTGGTATTTTGTGGAGCATTTTTCCAGCTTAATTGCGGTGAAATATTGTTACCGACGCAGCCAAAACCATTGAAAATATGATCTTTTTTAACAATAGATCCGCTTTCAATGTCATTGCTCATCAACTCAAAATCGCTATTAAACTGCGATGAATAACAAGAAGACAGAGCTAAAAAAAAGGCAAGGAGGATAATTTTTTTCATAATCAAATAATTTTATAATTAGTTTACCGCAATTCTTATCTTTGATTGCTTATTTATGGTTAAAATTTTTAATATTCATGCAAGCTTTTATTAGGGCGTAAGCTTTATTAATGCATTCTTGATATTCTGATTCTGGCTTTGAATCAAAAACCACGCCAGCACCAGCTTGCAGATAAATTTTACCTAATTTTATTAAAGCTGATCGTAGGGTAATACAAGTTTCCATATCACCATTGCTGGCAAAATAACCAACGCATCCTGCATAAAAACTTCTTTTCTCTTTTTCAATTTCATTTATTATTTCCATTGCTCTGATTTTTGGTGCACCGCTAACTGTGCCAGCAGGAAATCCAGAAATTAGCACATCTAAAGCATCGCAATCATCTTTCAAAATACCCTCAACATTTGATGAAATATGCATAACATGCGAGTAATTCTCAATAATCATTTGCTCAGTTACTCTAACAGAACCATCTTTAGAAACTCTACCCACATCATGACGCCCCAAATCAATTAGCATTAAATGTTCAGCTATTTCTTTTTTATCATGAAGTAAGTCCTGTGCAATTTTTTGATCTTCCTCTTTATCCACACCTCTTTCTCTTGTTCCGGCTAAAGGCCTAATTGTAACTATTTTCTCCTTTAAAGAAGCCATTATTTCTGGACTTGAGCCTGTAATAACAAAATCATCAAATTTTAAATAGAATAAAAATGGCGATGGGTTAATTGATCTAAGGGAGCGATAAAAGTCAAATTCATCTATCTGGCAAGGAAAATCAGAAATAAAACGCTGAGATGGCAGCACCTGGAATATATCACCACTTTTGATATAATCTTTGCATTTTTCAACAATTTTACAAAATTGCTCCTGAGTGTAATTTGACTTAAAATCAAACTCAATATCAGAGATTGGCTTTGCATCTTGAGAATAAGGCGCTTCTAAAATTTGCACCACTGATTCTATCTTGCTGTGCAAAATATCATAATCAACATCACTATCTTTGAATCTTGGCGCACAGATTAAAGCAACATCAAACAAGCTGTCAAAAACAATAATGATTTGCGGCCTGATAAAAATAGAATCAGGAATGGCAATATCATCATTATGAACTTTATTATTCATTTGCTCCATATGATTAACCATATCATAGCCCATATAGCCAAAAACTCCGCTACATATTGATGGCAATTGCGAATTATTATATTTGGTATTTTTCCAATTTATTTGTGATTTATTGATAAAATTTCTTAGATTATTTATATTGTCACGCTTGCCATCATTTTTCTGCTCCGTAAATAAATTTCTATCTATGGCTGCTTTTTCATTTATAAAAGATTTATTATCTTGGCACTTCCATATCATATCAGGATCAAGTCCTATCACAGAAAAGCGCCCCTTATTGCTACCTTTTTCTACCGACTCAAATAGAAAAAGATTACTGCTATATTTCTGCGATAATTTAGCAAAGGATAGAACCGGGGTTATAAAATCAGAGCTAATTTTTTTAAAAAAGACAAAGCCCTCACCCGAATCCTTAATCTTGGCAAATTGTTTTTGATCTAAATTATAAACCACCTGAGAGCGCCTTTTTATTAATTCTGACTTTATACTTGTCAGTTAAATATTGGTTAAATTCATCTATCATCTCTTGACGAAAGCGACTTTTGGATAAATTTAAAATTTTAGCATGATCTTTTTTAGGAATATTTTTTTGTGATATCTTATTTAGCTTAGCTATAAAATATATATCTTTGCTGCCCATTATGGCAGGAGTGGATTGGTCAATATTTAACTTAAACACCTCTAGCAAAAACTTGTTTTTATAAGGAACTTTGCTATCATCTTCTAATGTTACCATATATTCCCTTGGTAACTCAACTCCCTTATCAATTTTTAAATTATATTTCTTGGCAATGTTAGCAAAAGATGCTGGGTTACTAGATACTTCCTGCTCTATTTTTTGACTTAATTCTTGCAATTTCTTGGTTCTTTTATCTTGTAAAAAATCAGATACAACTTGCTGCTTGATTTTTTCTAACTCTTTTTGCCTTTCTTCGATAATTTTCTGTACCTTGAATACATATAGCTTGTCAGCCTTTATATCATGTATTATCTCTGATATTTGGCCCTCTTCTAAAGAAAAAGCTCTACTCAAGAATTCACTGAATTTTTCCACTACTTTTTCTTTTGTATTTTTTTTATTAAATCCCAGCGAATCAATTATTATTGGATCGGATTTGTGAGTTAGTACAAATCTTTTGGCAGTTTTTGATATGGAGTTGGTAAGTAATAAATTATCATCAATTTCGCTTAATTTATGTTGTAATATTTCCTCTCTTTTTTGGTCAATTAAAGCGATTTCAATATCATTTTTTACCTCATCAAAACCCATTTGTTTAGGTTTGTGAATATTCGTTAACAACACAATATGATAGCCGATAGTTGATTTTACTACCGAGCTATGTTGATTAATTTGCAAATTAAAAATAACATTTGCTAGCTCAGGAAAGATGGAATCTCGACCTATATTATTCAGCTCTATGGAATCCTCATCTTGCTGTAATATTTTTTTGGCAAGAGTGGAAAATTTAGAAACGGGATCGGCTTTATCATCTTTGAGAGATGATTCATATTTTTTTAAAAATGAATCAGCCTCGTCATAATCATCAAACATCAAATGCAGGCTGTCTCTTATTTGACCTTCCACATATTGATCCATATTATCTTGATAATAAGTCAACAACTCCTCTTCGCTAATTTTAACATTTTTAGTTAAATCTTCTTTTGAAAATTCAAGATAAGTTATTGCGCGCCTCTCAGGCTCAACATATTTTTCTGCGTTTTTGCTATAAAATTGATTCACTTCATCATCTGTTGGCGCTTCGATATTGGTGATATTTTTGCTAGTTATGTTAATAATATCAACTACTCTTAATTGACGATAGGCCTCTTCTTGCGCAATAGCTATGCTGCTTTTTATAGGAGCGCTGGCCGAAATTGATTTGATCACTATTTCTGCCGAAATATTTTTACTCAAAGACTCGATATAGTCACTTTCATCAATGCCATTATATAATAAAAAATTACTGAAACTATCGCGATCGAACTTGCCTTCGAAATTACGAAAATTGACATCTCGAGCAATTTCTTGCAATATTAAGTCATAATCAGCAATAAAATCAAAGTGCTCACCTAAAATCTCGTATCGTTTTTGATTTACCAAGCTTGATAATGCGTCTTGTTGAAATTTATCAGAATTTAGATAGGCAACAGCTTCTTCATCCCCCATTTCTCTTAAAGATGCCGAACTTCGTCTTTGTATTAATTGCGAAAATTCTCTTTTACTAACTTGCTTATCACCAATTTTAACAACCCATTCATTAACATCTCCTACTAAAAAGCTACTCACTCCAAACATTACAAAACTCACCGCGATAAAACCGAGAAATACTTTAAAATAAATTTTATCAGTTAAATTTCTAAATTGTTGCATATTTCAAAAATAATTAATTATAATAGATTTATATTGTTGGGAGCTTAAAATAGCTAATTCAAAAACTCCAACCTAAATCTTCGACAAAAAGTTATATTTAATGTTAATTGTTCAGAAATTTGGCGGTACCTCAGTTGGCGATATTGAGCGTATTAAAAATGTTGCTAATAAAGTTAAAAACGAGCTTGATAAAAAAAACAAAGTTATAGTTGTTGTTTCTGCTATGTCGGGAGTAACTAACAGGTTAGTTGGCTATTGTAATGAAGTTTCAAATCTCACCTCGCCAGAAAGTCTAGCCGAATATGATTCCGTTACTGCTAGTGGCGAGCAAATAACTAGTGGAATTTTAGCTTTGCAATTGCAGTCAATGGGCTACAAAGCTAGATCTTTTTTAGGTTGGCAAATACCAATTATTACCGACGAAACTAATAGTAAAGCCAAAATAAAATCAATTGATGGCGAATTTTTATTAAAGGCACTAAATAATCATGATGTTTTGGTGGTAGCCGGCTTTCAAGGTGTTACCAAAAAGGATGGCAGGGTTGCAACTCTTGGTCGTGGCGGATCCGACACTTCTGCAGTTGCAGTGGCAGCAGCTGTAAAAGCTGATATTTGTGATATTTATACCGATGTTAACGGCGTCTATACCACAGACCCCCGCATAACAGACAAAGCTAGCAAATTAGATAAAATAACCTATGAAGAAATGCTGGAGATGGCTTATAGCGGTTCAAAAGTTTTACAAACTCGCTCTGTAGTCATGGCTATGACACACAATGTTCGCGTGCGTGTGTTATCAACTTTTCAAGAAGCTAATGAAAAGTCAGGAACAATTTTAGTAAATAATAATGAAGAAATTATGGAAAGCAGAGTAATAACAGGTATAAGCTACAGCAAAAATGATGTAAGATTAACTTTAATGAAAATGCCTGATCATTCTGGATTATCAGCAATAATTTTTGGCTCCCTAGCAAAGGAAGGTATAAATGTTGACATGATCGTTCAAAATGTTAGCGCTGATGGTAATTTTATCGATATCACTTTTACCACAACTAAAGAAGAGTTAGAGCGAGCTAAAATTGCTATCAAATCCATTGAAAAAGAAATCAAATATGAAGAATTTTTGATTGATGAAAATATTGCTAAAATTTCTGTCATTGGCGTCGGCATGATTAGCAATACTGGCGTGGCCCACACTATGTTTAAGACTTTGGCAAGTAAGGGTATTAATCTATTATTAATATCGACCTCAGAAATTAAAATATCAGTCTTGATTTCTAAGGAATATGGCGAGCTAGCCGTGAGAGCCTTGCATAGGGATTTTGGACTAGATTCTAATTAAATGAACTTACTATTAATAGCTGTTGGTGGCGCATTGGGGTCAGTTTCACGCTTTTTACTATCTGATTTTATCACAAAATTTGTTAGAGAAAGCAATGTTGCACTAACTAAGTTTCCTTGGGCAACATTGGGCATTAATGTTATCGGGTCTATTTTGGCAGGAATTTTATATTATTTTTTGATTAGGAATTTTAACAATATTAATCCTAATTTAAAAAGCTTTGCACTTATTGGATTTCTTGGCGGCTTTACCACATTCTCTACCTTTTCTCTTGATTTTTTTCGCCTTATAACAGCTGGGCAACATATTTATGCTGTTACATATGCCGTTATTTCAATGATATTGGCTATTATTGCTGTGTTTTTTGGCTTTTATTTGATGAAAATATTTTTTTCATGAAGAAATTAATAATAAGCAAAGATCATTCGGGCTTTAGACTTGATAAATCCTTGTGCCAAATATTTGATATTTCCTTTGCTTTATCGCAAAAATTACTTCGTCAAAAAAAAATTAAAGTAAATTCAAAAACACATCCGGCCTCATATCGCTTGCAAGAAAATGATAATTTAGAAATTATCTCTGATATAAATTTACGAACTATTTCAGTCAAAAAAACTTTTCTTAATCAGTCGCAACTCAAAAAGTTCCAATCTTGGATAGTATATGAAGATAAAGATTTCGTTGCTATCAATAAACCATCGGGTCTTGCCACGCAAGGTGGAAGTGGCATCAAAATTTCTGTTGATGATTTTGCCAAGCATCATTCATATCAATTAGTTCATCGCTTGGATAAAGATACTAGTGGTATTTTGCTCATGGCAAAAAGCAAAAGCGCCGCTGAATTTTTGATTGATTCATTTAAGAATAAAAATATCAAAAAAACCTATATCGCATTAGTAAATGGCATTCCTACAAAAAATCACGGTAAAATAAACATCCCTCTACGCAAAAAAATTCAAGGTAAAAATGAAAAAGTTCTGCCAGATTTTGAAGAAGGCAAAGAGGCAATAACTGATTTCAAGATTTTGCGTAAATTCACAGATTATTGTCTTATTGAATTGCGACCAATAACTGGCAGAACTCATCAACTCAGGGTTCACATGAAGGAATTGGGTCATCCAATTATTAATGATGTGAAATATGGCGGCAAATCAGTTCTTAAAAAAGATATCAGCGATAGATTGTGTCTTCACGCTCATAAAATAGTAATAGATCAATATCTTACAAAAGATAAAATTGAAATTATCGCCAGCGAACCTAGCCCCAACTCATTAAATAAATTTTAACTTAATAAAGGATTCAACTAATCAGCGCACTGGTTAATATTTAACGAAATAGTGTTGAAAAAGTTGAGTTGCTTTATATAGTTTTTACCCTAAACAATTTTTGCATATGGTACCTGTCCTAAATATAATTTAAATAACATGAAATTAAGCAGTCTATGTGTTCATGCCGGTAATAATCCTGATGAAACTGGGGCAAGGCAAATTCCCATACACCAATCGGCTGCTTTTATTTTTAAAAGTGCAGAACACGCAGCAAATGTTTTTTCGCTAAAGGAGGTTGGATATATCTATTCTAGGCTAACAAATCCAACAATCTCAGCTTTGCAAGAAAGAATGGCCGCTGTTGAGGGTGGAGTAGGAGCGGTGGCTTGCTCTTCTGGTCACGCAGCGCAACTTACTGCTTTTCACAATTTATTGCAATCTGGTGATGAGTTTATTGCAGCAAAAAAATTATATGGCGGATCTATCAATCAATTTAAAAATTCATTCAAGCAGTTTGGTTGGAATGTTGAATTTGTTGATGTGGAAAATTTAGAAGAAATACAGCAAGCTATCACGCCAAAAACCAAATTTATCTTTGTTGAAAGCCTGTCAAATCCAGAGGGTGCAGTTGCCGATATTAAGGCAATTTCCAAGGTTGCTCATGATAATGGTATTCCATTGTTAGTTGATAATACAATTGCAACTGCGGCCTTAACTAGGCCAATAGAAAATGGCGCTGATATAATTATCAATTCAACGACAAAATTCCTCACTGGCAACGGCTCTGCCGTAGGTGGAATAGTTATAGATAGCGGCAACTTTGATTGGGGCCAGAGTAATAAATTTCCACTTCTAACCAAGGCTGATCCTTCATATCACGGCTTAAAATTTCATGAAGCCTGTGGCAAAATGGCTTTTACCTTTAGAGGAATTGCGGTCGGACTTAGAGACCTAGGAGCTGTTATGGCACCAATGAACGCCTTTTTAACTATGTTAGGACTCGAGACTTTGCCACTTAGAATGGAAAAACATTGCTCGAACGCTTTAAAAGTGGCGAAATTTCTAGAATCTCACAAGAAAGTTGATTGGGTAAAATATCCAGGGTTAGAATCTAGTCCTTATAATAATTTAGCTCAAGAATATCTAAATAATGGTTATGGAGCAGTATTTACATTTGGAATTAAGGGTGGGGATGATGCCGGTAAGAAATTGGTAGATTCTTGTAAACTAATATCCCATGTTGCAAATGTTGGAGACTCTAGAACTCTTATAATTCACCCATCAACCACAACACATAGTCAGCTTAGCGATAATGAAAAGCAATTAGCGGGTGCTAGTGAAGATGTAGTGAGAATTTCAATTGGTATTGAAGATGAAAAAGATATTATAGCAGATCTTGAACAAGCATTGCGCAAAATATAATACAATTTTCATCTTTAACGATATACTATACCAAAATCTATCTTTAAAATAGGTTAGTATTTATTAAATTTTAGCTTCATCCTCTTGTTTTTAAAAGACATAAAAGCTCATCCCTTGTGGCACATAGTCTTCATGAGGGCCTTCATTTTATAACTTTTAAAATTCAAAAATATTTTGCCAAAGATTCAATTAAAGATGGATTTTGGTATTAATCAAATAAGCTTTTTATGCTGCTAGGGATAAATGATTTTATTTTCTCGGTTTTGAATTGCTCTTTATGCATCTTAGATTTCTTGCTATAGGAATATCTAATGCCAAATATGCCGCCACCTTCTTCGCCACCAGTTAACAGGCCGCTGACAACATTGCCAACTACAGGAATTTTGCCAATACCAAATAAATTATTAACAATGAAGCCCGGAACTATCATACCTTTAAAATCGAAGCTTTTTTGAGACAGATTAATCTTACCTTTGGCCGTGATGCCAACTTTAAAGTTATTGGCAACAAATGATTTGATATTGATGCCGCCTTTAGTCATTATAAATTCACCGCTCATATTGCTAAAAATAGTCTTGCCGCTGGAAAACACAGCATCTCTTATTTCTAAGAATAATGTATTTTTAGTTAGTTCTCTGATTTTTGTAGTTTCAAAAAACGTAACCTTGTCAAGAGACTTAAATTCACCGCTAATTATATTCTTATTGTCAATAAACTCATTTTTAGCTTTGAGCTTTATATCGCCACCTTTTAATAAATTAGTGATTCCCAAACCTTCAATTAGATAGCTAACATTACTGATATCGGCCTTTATATTGGCTCTATTTTTCTTTGGCACTTTATTGATAATAAAGTTGAAAGATTGATTCTTATTGTAGCTAGCTTTTATTTCGCCATTGGCACAAAAGCCAGCAGTGCATCTAACATTAGCATATAAATTGTGGAGATTTTTTTTATTCATCAAGCCAGCATTGGCAATATTGATGTTGATTTGTGAATTTTGTAATTCATTTTGCTTAAAATCTTGCATCGGCAATTTGTATTTGACCAATGAGGCTAAATCAAGATTAGCTCCCGATATATCGTAAATTATTTGTGAATCATTATTTTTATAATTAAAAAGGTAATCATTTTTACCAAAATTATAATTCATTAATGATATTTTGCTGACCATTTTTTCTTGAAGATCAAATGTGGCATAACCAGATATTTCTGATTTTTTAATTTCTCCACCAAATTGAGATAAATCATTGGTCTTAGCGAGAATAATATTATCAATGACAATATCATTTTTGTTTATCACAACGTCAAAATTGAGTTTGGCAGGAATTTGCGGCTCTTTTTCAATTCCAAGTGCGGGAACTATAATTTTAGTATCAGCTAAGTTAACTTTAGTTTGAAATATATTGCTTTTAGCGGCTTTTTTGCAAGTAATTTGCATTGATTGCGCAAGAATATCGGTATTAATATCGCTAATATTTGACTCAATATCAATCAAAACGTCACTCAGAGTGGCTTTTTTAGATAACGGCAAGATAATTTTAGTATTGCTTTGAGCTAGGCCATTAATATAATTTTTTATATTTTGTGAAGATTGCGATTTATAGTTAATATGCTTTAGTAAATCCTCAGCTTTTCCTATAGCTTTAGATCGAATGTGTAAAAAATTAAGCGGAGCAAAAAAATCTTCGATAGTTACACTAGCACTTTCTATTTTTGTATCAAGCACCTCACCATCATCAATCTCAATAAACATAGAGCCCTTATCAAAGCTGGCAATACCGTCAATATTTCTTATGTCAGGGAAATATTCATGATAGGACAAATTGACATCTGAAAAATTAATCTGTGCCTCAATGCTATCAAGATTTGAAGCATTATCATTAAGACTTAAGCGAAAACTGGTATAGGCTTTTTTAATTACACCTTGATCCACATGATTTATTACCCAATCTCTAATATCTTGGCGAGGCAATGATATCGGCCAAAATCTAGATATTTCACCGCCTGAAACATTTTCCAACTTAATATCGAAGTTAAAAATCTGCTTTTCCTTGGCTTTTAAACCAGAAATCAATAGAGACATCTCTAGATCAATATCTGGTAAATTTTTGTGATTTAAGTCATGATCACTTTTTAATTTAGTTGTAACTTCTGATAAATTTATAGCTCCAGTTTTATGGTGATAAGAGCCTTTTGCTTTTAGGTTTGAGAAAGCAATTTTATTGTCAAAAAATTGGCTGTAATTAAAGCTGCCATCATTTGATACCAGGTCAAACTGAACATCACTTAATCCAGCCTTGGTTAATTTAAAAAATATACTAATGTCAGCGGCTCCGTCAATTGGACTCAAGAAATTTAGCTTACTGGCTGTTTTTGCCAAAGCGTTTGCCCTGATATTTTTTATCATCAAGTCGCATTGAGGATATTGCTGGTTTTTGATACCAGTTTGACAGCCAAAATTAAAATAAACATCAAGCTTCTTGCTATCAAAATTAATGTTATTTATTGAGGTGAAGCGAGCAATATTTCTGTTCTTAGTGAGCTTTAATGATGACTTCTTTATATTAACCCTATCATAGATTTCATTTTTTTTCTTAAAGATGAAATCGATATTTTCTAGGCTAATTTCATTGACATATAGTCGATCTACTAAAATTTTTTTCAAATTATCATCAATGAATCCAGTAAGCTGATCTTTGTAATTATTGCCGTCACCAGCATTTGCCTGATAATTGTAATTAGCTTCTATTTTAGAGTTTTTTATTGAAATTCTGCTCGGCTTAAAATCAAACAATAGCAAGCGTGACAATGGTATAAATACGCTAAATTCACCAAGAGAAATTTTTGATATATATTTTTGTTTTGAAGATAAATCAATTTCTTGCAAATCATTGCTCGATATCTGCAAATAACCATCAGCAGTGAATTTTACAGAAGTGCTGCTAACAATGTTTTGTAAGCCTAATTTTTCTTGTAGAGTTGAGTTAATTTTGTTACTTAGGGCGGGAATTGATCTAGGTTCAAGATAGGTAATAAGTAAAAAATAGGATAATGCTATAAAATAAGTTAGTAAAAATGACAATACTATCTTGGTAGGGATGCCGATTTTATTTGATAATGGCTGGTTCTTTATTACTCTCGCTACATTTCTTGTAACAATTCTGGTTTTCCTTTTTAATTTGTTTTGAGATTTTAAGCTTTTAGATTTTGATTTCACTTTAGCCATTATTCAAGTGATTGCAAGGCTAGATAATAGCTTTTAGAACCAAAGCCACATATGACTCCATCAACCACATCACTTAGCAAAGATTTGTGACGAAATTCCTCCCTTTTGTAAATATTAGAGAGATGTATTTCAACTTTAGTTTTCGGAAATATTTCTAAAGCATCACGAATTGCAATTGAGGTGTGGGTATAAGCGGCAGCATTGATTATGATAGCATCGAATTTATCAACGGCATCTTGAATTTGCGTTATAATTTCTCCCTCATCATTAGATTGAATAAAAACTAATTCAAAACCTAATTCTTGAGCAATTTTTTGACAGCTTTGCTTGATTTCAGCCAATGAGATTGAGCCATAAATATCTTGCTGCCTTTGATGTAAAAGATTGAGGTTGGGGCCATTGATGATTAATATTTTTTTAGACATTTTTTGATCTTATATATGTATAGGAAAAAATTGTTACAGGAATTGAAATAGCATAAATACTACCAATAAGTGCTAGAGTTAGCCAAGGCTTAACTAAGAGACCAATTATGATAGTAGCAATAATTACCAAAGTGAGATAAGTATAATCATTGCGAATAGGTATTTTTTTTATTGATATTGTAGGCACTGTACTTGCCATAAATAAGGCGGTAGATGATACGTGAATTAAAATAAAATATGGGTTTGTATAAAAGCCATCGCCAAATTCATAACTTAATATCATCGGCAACAACGATATTGCTGCGCCAACTGGAGCTGGTATACCTTTAAAAAAATATTTTTCAAGAATTGGATTAGCATTACCATTGCTAGCTAAGTCGGCATTAAATCTTGCCAATCTTATAGCTGCGCAAACTGCAAAAAACAATACCATTGCCCAATCAAAAAATTTTATTTCATAACTATGATTGATCCAAAAATAAACAATAAAGGCTGGAACTACGCCAAAATTAACAAAATCAACCAATGAATCAAGTTGAGCTCCAAACTCGCTTTCCGAATCAAGATATCTGGCTAATCTGCCATCGACACCGTCCATAAAGCCAGCAAAAAGTAAAAAAGATGTTGCTCTTAAAAAATCACCATTCATTGAAGATATAATTGCTGAAAGTGCAATACATAGGCTCGCTAGCGTAACAATACTAGGCAATAAGCTGGTCAAGGTGGTGGTACTTTTTTTGGCTTTTCTCATTAATCTCTGCGACATCTCTTTTTATTATAAATAAAAAATTGATCAAAATTTACTTTCAGATTTTAATTTCTATAAAATGAAAGTTCAATTAAAGATGGATGTAAATTTCTAAAATTCATGGTCTTGTCAATTTAAAATAGGCATTGTTAATTAAATATATCTAAGATAAAATCTTCTATTTTTAACCTTAGAGATAGGAGCTAAACATGATAAACTGCCCAAAATGTCAAGAATCAAATACAAGAAAAGCTGGTAAAATAAAAGAT